>Ga0308163_10002908_pt1 | contig 14957 bp, 9 predicted proteins | sample PhyTR1_FD_201037 | JGI IMG/M metagenome (GOLD analysis project Ga0308163, IMG submission 201037) | Phyllosphere microbial communities from UC Gill Tract Community Farm, Albany, California, United States - DLSLT.R1 | ecosystem: Host-associated > Plants > Phyllosphere > Unclassified | place: USA...
AAGTGCTGGCTGACTTGCGAAAAAAAGTGGTCAAAGCTGCTACTGTCAGTAGTGTCGAGCGAAAGTGCTACTGCTTTTCGGCCAAGCGCTGTAATTGCAGCTACTGTTTTCTCGGCTTCTTCTTTATTGCTGTTATAGGTAAGCAGGATATCCACGCCTTTTTGCGCGAGTTTGATTGAGATGTCCCTACCTATTCCACGGCTGCCGCCGGTTACCAATGCGATTTTTTGAGTTGTCATTGTACTTATTTTTAAATGATTTATAACAGTACAAAATTCAACCAAAGCCGGCATTGCCGGTTTGTCGGGAACAATCAGATTTATGTATAATTCAAAGATTTTGTATTGTTCCGGAATGCACCCGGTGAGAGCGAGGACTGGCTCTTGAAAAAGTGTGCAAAGTGTGAGAAGTCTGAAAAGCCAAGGCTGTCCGCAATTTCTGCAATGGTCCAGTCAGTATGGCCCAATAGCGCTTTGGCTTCCTGCAGGATTCTTCCTGTGATAAGCTCTGTGGTGGTTAATCCTGTTGTATCTTTTAATGATTTGTTGAGGTGATTCACATGAACGGCCAGCTGATCGGCAAACTGTTTTGCAGTGCGCAAAACGATTTTCTGTTGTGGGCTTTCCAGGGGATATTGTTTTTCCAGCAATTCAAGAAATAGTGAGGTCATTCTGGCAGAGGCACTATGGCCGGTGTGCAAGGTTGTTTTGGACTGCAATTTCTGCCCAAGGTGAATCAGTTCCAGGGTATACGCCCTCAGAAGATCGTATTTATAAGCGTAGTCAGAGTAAATCTCGCTGTTCATCTGCTGGAAGATTGCTTCCACTCTTGGCAGATCTGCATCTGATAAGCTGAAGATAGGTACATCTGTAGATTTAAAGATTGGGAGATCATCAAGTGTTAGCCCAGTCTTACTTGGATGAAGAAATTCGGCTGTGAATACGCAGAACAGTCCAGTCTGACTGCCTATTGGTGACCAATAGAAGGGACTTCTAGGCGTAGTAAAAATCAGAGTGGGCTGCGTTATTTTTACCGTACGGTCCGGGTACTCCGCTATAGATTGACCGGTTAAAAAACTTATTTTATAGAAGGCACGACAAGCGTATGGAACTGGCGGCTGTTCGCGTTTTGGCTGGGTGATATCCGACAGGTTGAATACATTGAAATGGCCAACTTCCTGTTGTATTTCAGCCGGTAAAAGCGCAGTTAGATCAGATGTCGAGCCGCTGGAAAGTCGTAAACATAATTCTTCAAAATACGTCGTGTCCATATCTTTTATTTGTGAAAATCAAATATACTTTATTTCTTTCTTTCACGAAACAATATGACGCTTTACCAATCTTTTCAATAATATAAATAAGCTTTGCCGGTGCCCTGACCTGCTCTCTAATCGCTTAGCTCAGTTACTTAAGGAAATACGTTTCTCTCTTGCCGCCAGACCAACATATCTCAGACTATTTAAAATTCAAAAAATGAATAAACTTGTATGGGTACTGGCAATAACAGGCGCCGGATTTGCAGAGCAGGGATTTGCTTTTTACTTTTACCAATAGGATTCAATGATGAAAACTACTTAGTTAGATGTTTACTTTAGAAACAGTGAGGCTTCAGCCAGGCTTTTTGATGATTTGGTATTTAAGCGTCTGGATAGCCTTGACGAGAAAATTTAAATGTAATTTTGTTCCACCTATATATGAATAAACTAGACCAGGCGTTCAGCCTATTTGACAATTATAATCGAAAATCACCAGAACAATTGCTAATCAATGGTGTCACGATATCTGCGGAATACTTTTACGCCCTCAAATTGCATGAATGGGTAATTAAACTTGACCCGAATGCAAGTGAGCCACTGCAGCTTGCTTCACGTTGTCAACATATTGGACGATGGGAAATAAAGCGGGCATCCTATCCCGATGGTAGAATAGGTTATTTAACCTGGCGTAGTGATCTTTCGAAATTCCATGCAGATACCGCGTCATCCATATTGCGATCAATCGGGTACGATGAACAGATCATTGAAAATATGCGTGAAATTGTGCTCAAAAAACACTTGAAGACTGAACCTGATGTGCAAACCATCGAAGATGCCCTATGTCTTGTTTTTCTGGAGTTCCAGTTTGATGATCTGATTGTGAAACATCCCGCGGAAAAAATCATTGGCATATTGCAAAAGACCTGGAAGAAGATGAGTGTACGCGGGAAAGAATGGGCTTTAAAATTGACATACAGCGCAGTTGGGGCCGAGCTGATTTCTAAGGCCCTGAGTTAAATAGCAATCCGAAAGTGTCCTGCTAACCGTTTCAGTTTTTAAAGACAAAATCATTTAGATGCTTTGTCACGGGCTAATTTATTTCTCTTATCCCTTTTCTAAAATGGTGATAATACTCGCCTGACTTTTGAGAAGCTGATCTTTCAAATCAATGATAGAGTTTTTTTCTTTGATTAAAGCTTTTAGCATTTCTATCTCAGCTTTTGCATCAAGCAGGGATTGCGACGTCAATTTTTTAGAGAGGTTGGTGTTTTCGAAGTACTGGAAAAAATTGAAGTTGAGTACTTCACACACCTTTAATAAAAGGTCTGTGTCAATTGATGTTTCTTTCAGGATGGTTTGTAACCGGTTTTTACCTATACCTAATGAATCAGCGAGCGCAGCTGCTGATAAATTTTTACGCTTCATCTCCCGCCAGATCATTAGTCCAATATTAACGCTCATGGGTTGACATTTATTTATGATGCTGAAATTATAGAAAGTTAAGGATCCAAAATACTTTATTTAGTAATGATATCTGGTTTAATTCTGTATAAGTGGTTGTGAGATAGTTTGCCTACACCATTTTAAAGAAGCATACAAACAGGCAATAGCCACTGTTATAGTTCTTGTGTAAACTGATTATTAAAGCTAAATTAACCTGCAGCAAATCACAAGCAAAATGGAAGAAAGCAGATCAGCGAACGCAGTGCCTCAACGTAGAAAATTTATTCTTGATCTTGCAAAGATCTCTGGTATTACCCTTCTTTTGAATACTCCATTTTTAGGCAGGGCAAGCAATATACTTACCCTAGAAGAAGAGGTAACTGTAGGAGAAATAATAGACTTGTTTATCAGCAAGGTGGGAGCTGGTGCTTTTCCAAAAACTGTGGATACCCTAAAATCGGGCAGTAGAGGGATGAAAGTTACCGGAATAGTGACTACGATGTTCGCTACCATTGATGTAATCAGAAAAGCCATTGCACTGAACGCCAACTTCATTATCGCTCATGAACCAACTTTCTATAATCATCTGGATGAAACAGCATGGCTGGCTAATGATGACGTTTATCAATTCAAGGCCGAACTCCTCAAGAAACATATGATAACAGTATGGCGGAACCATGATTATATCCATACGCTTAAACCTGACGGTGTAGGTGCCGGCTTATTGAAACAACTAAACTGGGCATCCTATTTTGACCAGAAAACGGGTACGCTAAACATTCCTGCCATCCCTTTGAGCGGCTTAATAGAGTTCCTGAAAACCAAACTGAACATCAGTAAAGTAAGATACATTGGTGATCTCAAACAAGACTGTAAAAAGGTGCTTTTTCTTCCAGGTGCAGCGGGAGGAACCACGCAGATCAGTATGCTAAGCAAATTGAAACCGGACGTACTGATTTGCGGTGAGATCCAGGAATGGGAAACTGCGGAATACATCAGGGATGCAAGGGCCAAAGGAGACCAGGTTTCACTGGTGGTATTGGGCCATGTTGCAAGTGAAGAAGCAGGATCGGAGTTTATGGCAGGATGGTTAAGGACAAACTTCCCGGACTTAAAAACCACGCATGTCCCTTCGACGAACTCTTTGTCCTTTTACTAAATATCTGGAGGTTATGAAAAGATTTCAATTCAGTACCTTATCAGCTGGAAGGCGCATTAGCCTGAATACCATTTACATAAAGTTGATAAGGGTTAGGTAGTGTATTGAATAAGTTTTATACGATGAACTATAGCAAACCAACAAGTTGCCTGCGCACACGGCTGAGAGATTGCGCCCTGATACCAAGATAGGAGGCTATATCAGACAGCGCCACCTGCGTAGCAATATCCTTTTGTTCTGTTAAAAACAATTTGTACTTGTCCAAAGCATCCCTGCCCGCATAAATGTTTTTTATTGTTACCATATGTGCCATTGATAGCTGAGCGATCTCATCTATCAAACCGCGTAAATAAGGAATCTCTTCATAAAGTGCCATCAGATCATCCATTCCAATAGTTAAAATCTGACTGTCAGTCGCAGCCTGAAGTCCCTGCTGGGCAGGAATATTGCCATACATACTGTATAAAAACGTCATAAATTGCGGCGATTCCATAAAATAATAAACAATGTCTTTCTCAGTTACATGAGGTATAGTAATTTTTAATACTCCCTCATTAATAAAATATAAGTGTCGTGCTACCGTTCCGGCTTTGATCAGCCAGTCCCCGTTCCTGACCTGTTTTACCTGAAATTTATTGGCAATCTTTACCTGATCTGAAGTGCTGATAAATCGGTTCTCCAGCAAATTAGCTATAAGTCTTTCTTTCATGTCCAATCTCAACCTGACTGTATTTAACTACAGCCATTAATTAACCTAGGTTCAGCCCAGCGAGGCTGATCCCTTATTATGTTTGTTACATTATAAATTATTAAAATAATTCATCATGATTCCATCTTATTGGCTGTTTGGTTCCAAACAGCGTATCCTGCAAAGCGGCAGTGTAACAGCAGATCACTATGATTTGATCGAAGGTACCTTTCCACCCGCCGCCGAAACTCCTTTACATAAACATGCAAATTACAGCGAAACCATTGTTGTTTTGGAAGGAGAAGTTTCTGTTTATGTACCAGGCCAGCATGTAGTGCTGAAAGCTGGTGAAACACACTTTATTCCAAAAAATGTACCGCACACAATTGCAAATCATTCTTCCATAGCACCATTTAAAGCGCTTGCTATAGCTGCGCCAAGCGGTTTTGCAGAGTTAATTTTGAATTTAGGTATTCCATCTGACGGCGGAGATGAGCCACCGAAGCAAGAGCATGATATGCAAATGGTCATGGAGGAAATGACCCGTATTGGAGACACGATTCTGGGTCCTCCCGGAGCACGACCATAGTTCTTTTCCGCACTGTTTTCAAGTACAAATGTAAGGGATCATCTGTATCCCCTGCATTTGTACTAAAGCGATGATTTACCTCCAGCCCAAACCAGGTGCAACATGCTCTAAAATCGAAGATAGAACATGTACATTGTAATCAACACCCAAAGTATTTGGTACTGTTAAAAGAATTGTATCTGCTTCCTGTAAAGCTTCATCTTCTGCAAGTTCTTTGATCAGTTTATCTGGCTCTGCAGCATAACTTCTTCCAAAGATCGCACGTTTGTCGCTCTCAATATATCCAATCTTGTCAGACTGCCCGGCTTCACGGCCAAATAAATACCTGTCCTGATCGTTAACCAGTGCAAAAATAGAACGGCTAACGGAAACTCTTGGCTCGCGTGCATGCCCTGCTTTCTTCCAGGCTTCTTTATACAACCTGATTTGTTCAGCCTGCTGTACATGGAAAGGTTTACCACTTTCATCAAATTTAAGCGTAGAACTTTGTAGGTGCATGCCATTTTCAGCAGCCCATACAGCTGTAGCGTTTGAAGCAGCTCCCCACCAGATCCGTTCACGCAAACCTTCAGAATATGGTTCTAAACGCAATAACCCCGGAGGGTTAGGGAACATCGGATAGGGGTTAGGCTCGGCAAAACCTTCACCGCTCAGCTTATCCAGAAACTCCATTGTTTTACGGCGTCCCATGTCCGCATCTGTCTCTCCCTCTGCAGGATGGTAGCCGAAATTTCGCCAGCCTTCAATAACCTGTTCGGGTGATCCGCGGCTCAAACCCAATTGTAAGCGGCCGCCTGAAATTAAATCAGCCGAGCCGGCATCCTCTACCATATATAATGGGTTTTCGTACCGCATATCAATAACGCCGGTACCGATTTCGATCTTACTTGTTTTGGCACCGATAGCCGATAGTAAAGGGAAAGGTGAAGCCAGCTGAGCAGCAAAATGGTGTACCCGGTAGTACGCGCCGTCTATGCCAATCTCTTCTGCAGCAACAGCCAGATCTATTGACTGAAGCAGGGTGTCACTCGCTGTGCGGGCCTGATATCCCGGATGATCAGCCCAATGTCCGAAGGATAAAAATCCTATTTTCTTCATAAATGCCGTGATAAATTATTAGCGTAAAAGTAGTAATCACCGCGAAAGAATTTGTGCGGAGAAAGTCATATTCAACCTTGGGGAAATGCGATTCCCTTTACAAGAGGAAGTAAACCCACAGGAATTTTGTTAATTCTAAATTGATTTATTTCTGAATATTGCTATATATTGCATAAGCAATTTTAACCAGGTATAGCGTGATGAAGGGATTTGGCATTTTTTTAATGTTGATAAGTTTCTCGGTTTACGGGCAAGTCCCATCGGGCCGCACTATGCATTATACGCAAAAAGATGGCCTTTCGTTCAATATCATCAATAGCATTGTGCAGGATAACCAGGGTTTTATCTGGTTTGCTACGGGTAATGGACTAAATCGTTTTGATGGCATAAACTTCCGCACATTCAAATCAGACCCGCAAGATTCATCCGGCATACCCGGCAACTATATCCAAAAAATCTTTAAAGACCGGGAGGGGACTTTCTGGATCTCATCCCGCAAGGGCCTCTATAGTTTTGATCTGAAAACTGAAAAATTCAGTATTCACGCTGTGGTACCAGAGGCACAGCGGGCAGACGTAACCTGGATATCAGAAGCTAAGCAGGGCAAACTCTGGATTGCCACCAGTGCGAATGGCTTCAGTGCCTTTGATAAAGCCAGGGGGCATTTTGTGAACTATACTACCAAAAACCTCAAAGGTCTCCCCAGCAATGATATATTGAGCATTGAGCAGGACTCTTCCGGAAACCTCTGGGTGGGTACTATGGACGCAGGACTATGTGTATTCAGAACTCGGAACGGGCAGGTGGCTGAGAGGATACTGACAGAAAATAAAGGCCCCGGCAACAGCCGCGTCAACAGAATTTATCAGGATCATCTGAAGAACATGTGGATAGCTACAACTAAGGGCCTGTGGTTTTACAGCTACCGAAAAAGTAGTTTCTTTAAGATCAATGCAGCGCGGTTTCAGCATCGCAGCAATGTTTTCCTGTCACTGATTGAAGACAAGAATCACCAGCTGTATGTTGGTCTGCAGGATGGTGGCCTGTATCATATTGATATGGATAGGTTTGCAATTGCGGAGCCAGGGAATTTTGTATTTGACCAGGTAGAGAATGAGAATGGATATAACATAACCCCAAGATCTGTACAGGAGCTGTTCCTGGACCGCGATAAAAACCTGTGGCTGGGCACTTATGGCGACGGATTGTTTATGGTGAGCAGAAATGCAGCCAAGTTCCGGTTGTTCCGGAAAAAGATAAGCGATAACAGTGGTGAAAGTGATGTACGCTTTTATGGCATGTGCAGCGATGCGAAGGGAAACCTGTGGCTGGGAACAGATGGGGATGGGATTTACAAGACGCGCCGTGATGGTACCGTGCTCAAACACTATCGCGCAACCGGTACTGCAGGCAGCCTTACTGATAATGCAATACTATCTGCATACAAAGACTCAAAGGGCAACCTCTGGTTTGGCACTTATGCCAGCGGTTTACTTTTATATAATCCGGAAAGTGATGGATTTATCAGCTTTAAGCATGATGCTGTAAATCCATCGTCCATACCCTGCAATGATGTGCGCGTGATCCGTGAAGATCGTCATCACAATATCTGGATAGGGACTAATGGTGGGGGATTAAGCAAACTGGATGCTGAGCACAAAACATTTAGAAGCTATAATACCGCGAACAGCGGTATGACATCAAATGATGTGCGCGCGATTGAAACCGATGATAGAGATAACCTTTGGCTGGGAACTTACGGCGGCGGACTGGATTATTTGGTAACAGCACTGGATAGGATTTATCCCTTTATGCAGAACGAAAGCGACAGAATTAACCTGAGCGGCAAAATTATCTATGCGCTGTATATGGATCAGCAGAAGCGCCTGTGGATAGGATCGGAAGGAGAAGGTTTACTGGTTTGTTATCCCGATAAAAAGACGGTGCGGCGACTGAGCGAGAAGGACGGACTGGCAGACAACACAATTTACGCAATCCTGGAAGAAAGCGCCGGTAAGATATGGGTAACCACTAATGACGGCATTTCGAAGGTAGATTTCGGCAGTCATAAAATATACAATTTTAACAGCAGTGATGGTCTGCAGGGTAAACAGTTCAACGCTGGATCGGCCATTGTTGCCGATGATGGAAACCTGATGTGTTTTGGTGGCACAGAGGGATGGAACCTCTTTCATCCGAAGGAAATTAAGCCCAGCACATACAAACCGCAGGTCAGGATCACTGGTCTGCAGTTATACGGACGCGAAGAAAATGACAAAGGTGACCTGAAGCATATCAGCCAGTACCGCGAGATTACGCTGCAGGCAAACCAATCGGTATTCTCCATACAATATGTAGCGCTCAACTTTGTGTATCCCAGGGACGCACAGTATGCTTATAAAATGGAAGGTCTGGACAATGACTGGAACTATGTAAAATCACAGCGTTCGGCCACGTACCGCTATCTGCAGCCCGGCAGGTATACTTTTAAAGTAAAGACTACAAACGAAGATGATGTATGGCAGGAGGTGTATGCATCAATCGACATCCTGATATTACCGCCATGGTACAAGAGTTGGTGGGCATATACAGTATATGTTGCTGTAGCTGCTATGATTATTTACCTGATCATCCATTATAAAGCGAAACAGACACAGCTGCGGTATAGAATCAAAATTGCAAATCTGGAAGCACAACAGGAAAGAGAGCTGCACGAAAACAGGATTTCGTTCTTTACCAATATTTCGCATGAATTCCGCAGTCCGCTGACCCTTATCGTGAACCCTGTACGGGAGATGATTGAGGAGCAGAAAACTACGGGAAACCTGGAAAACCTGACCATCGTATACCGCAACGCGAAAAGGCTCCTGAGTCTGGTAGACCAGCTGCTGCTCTTTGGGAAAGCAGATACGGCTGCTGACAGGCTTAACATTGCGGGGATTAACCTGATCAGCCTGTGTGAAGAAGTATTCCTGTGTTTTACCTACCTGGCTGCCCGGAAAGGCATTACTTATGTTTTTACAGAGAGTTTTGAGGAGGCCGAAATTTATGGAGACCGCGAAAAGATAGAGATTGCGCTATTTAATCTGATTTCCAATGCGTTGCGGCATACGCCGGAAGGAGGGAAGGTAACACTGAATATTGCTGAGGATGATACTGGCGTAACTCTGCGTGTAATTGATACAGGAACAGGTATTCCTGCGGAGATCGGCAACAGGGTATTCGACCGTTTTTATAAAGTACCTGATCAGAAAAGCTCAAGAGCTGGATTTGGGATTGGCCTGTTCCTGGTCAAAAAATTCGTAGAGAGCCACTTTGGTAAAGTGAGTTTTGAGAGTATGCCGGGCGAAGGCACTACCTTTGAGATCAGACTGCTGAAGGGTAAATCGCACTTTGCCGACTACCAGATCCATGACGACCAGCGGGAATGTTCGCTGATCCTGGATGAGCTGAACGGTTTTGATGAAGATATGACAGCTGAAGAGGAACTGAGTTCAGCCATAATAGCTGATACAGGTAGGCATGCGATAGCCGAAGGTCTTTCTGCTGAGACACTGACAATGCTGATCATTGACGACAATGAGGATATCAGACATTATATGGAGAAAATCTTCAGGAACAGATTTGAACTCCTGACTGCACCAAATGGGGAGGAAGGACTACAGATGATTAACCGGTACCTGCCGGATGTGATCATCTGTGATGTACTGATGGAGAGCCTGAACGGTATCGAACTCTGCCGCCTGGTGAAAGCTGATCCGGCACTCAACCATATCCCGCTGATCCTGCTGACAGCCAGTACCTCCTCAGAAATCCGGCTGCGCGGAATAGAATGCGGTGCTGATGATTACATCAGTAAACCCTTTGATAAAGAACTGCTGGTGGCCAGGGTAGAAGGATTGCTGAAAAGCAGGAACAACCTGCAGACCTACTTTTACAACAAAATCACCCTGAAGTCGGCCAATATGAAAATCTCAGCGGAGTATAAAGACTTCCTGGACCGATGTATAGAGATCGTGGAGAAACACATCACTGATCCAAACTTCGGAATCAGCACGCTGGCCGATGAGATAGGCATGAGCCGTTCCAATCTCTACACCAAGATCAAATCCATTTCAGGCCAGTCGGCCAACAGTTTCATCCGCTTTATCCGCCTGAGAAAAGCAGCGGAGATATTTATCAACACAGACCTGACCATTCAGGAAACGATCCTGAAGATCGGGATCAGGGACAACCGTTATTTCAGGGAGCAGTTTTTTAAACTTTTTAACATCAACCCCTCAGATTACATTAAAAAATACAGGAAGACATTTAGCAGCAGGTATACAGTCAATAAATCACTGTTAACCGCAAAACAGTCTAAATAGCCGGTTTTTTGTTCAAATCTCCCTGCTTTTTTGGGAGTTTACCCCTCACGCTGTAGCTGAAATATATCGACTTTAGTGTCGTTTATCACTGTTCCAAAAACGAGCAGTAATGCCAGACCAACAAACCAAATATTGTCGTATGAAACGAAAACTACAAAAAAACCTTTCCGGGTGCACATGACGGCTGGCTATTACCCAGGCCCAGAAAAATCTAAATGTGTCCACCTAAAAACTTTTATCATGTATACAAAATCTGCTCTCCAAAGGAGTATGCTAACAATGACAGGAATGTTTATTTTCCTGCTCATTTCTTCCGCCGCTTATGCACAGCAGGTACTGCGCGGAAAAGTAACAGACAATAATAATCAGCCTTTACCCGGTGTAAGTGTACGCCTGAAAAATGCAACTACAGGCACCAGTACCGATGGACAGGGAAACTTCCAGATCAGCATTCCGGATAACAACGCGGTACTGCAGTTTACTTCTGTGGGTTACACCACGCAGGAAGTGCCCCTGAGAGGCCGTACTACCCTAAACATTGCGCTGGTCAGCAACGATCAGGCACTGAGCGAAATTGTGGTAGTGGGTTACGGTACCCAGAAGAAGGAGACCGTTACTGGATCCATTTCGCAGGTGAAAGGTGCCGACCTCGTGAAAAGCCCGCAGCCAAACCTTTCCAATTCACTGGCCGGAAGATTCTCGGGCGTGGTCATCAATAACCGCGGTGGTGAGCCGGGAGCTGACGGATCTGATATCAGGATCCGCGGACTGGCAACTACCGGGAGCAATGCGGTACTGGTAGTGGTAGACGGGGTTCCCGGACAGATCGGCGGACTGGAACGTTTAGACCCAAATGATATCGAAAGCGTTTCGGTACTGAAAGATGCTTCTGCAGCAATATATGGTAACCGTGCAGCAAACGGGGTAATCCTGGTAACCACCAAAAAAGGGAAGTCGGGAAAGCCACAAATCAGTTATTCATTTAACCAGGGCTTTAGCTCACCTACACGGCTACCGGAATTAGCAGATGCTGCAACTTACGCGCAAATCATGAATGAGATCAACTACGATTCCAACCCTGCAGGCGGCCTCAACCAATCCTACACTACAGACCAGATCCAAAAGTTCAGAGATGGCTCTGACCCGCTGAATTATCCTAATACGGACTGGGCTAAAACAGTATTGAAAAGTGTCGCCACACAGCAACAGCATAGCCTGTCAGTAAATGGAGGAACGGATGACGTGAAATATTACATGTCCCTGGGAACCATCAGCCAGTCCAGCCTCTTTAAAAACGGCACCACCAAATACAACCAGTATAACTTCAGGACCAACCTGGAGGCCAATATCAGCAAGCGCTTGAAAGTGGGCTTGTCGCTCTCAGGAAGGGAAGAGGACCGTAAGTATCCGATAACCTCTGCCGCGGATCTCTTCCGTTCGCTATACCGGTCTAAACCTATCATCGCAGCATATTATCCAAACGGTTTGCCTACCACGGGAATCGAGAATTCCAATCCGGCTGTGCTGCCTACCGATCTGAATGGAACACTTAATGACCCTAATCAGGTATTGAACGCGATCCTTCGCGGTAGCTACCAGATCCCGGGAATTGAAGGTCTGTCTGTAGATGGCTTCTTTTCTGCCGATAAATCCAATGAATTCAGGAAGAGCTTTAACAAACCCTATGTACTTTACAATTATGTAGCATCTACTGGTGTCTACAATCCTAATATCGTTGGCGGAAGTAACTCGAAAGCCACACTGATAGAATCGCAGCGCCGGGAATCACTGTTGACATCCAACCTCAAACTCAACTATGCACGCAGATTTGGCAAGCATGACATCAATACTTTTGTAGGCTATGAGCAAAGCAAGAACAATCTTGAATACTTTGATGCACAGCGCTTCAACTACCTTTCTACGCAACTGCCAGAACTTTCTCAGGGAGGAACGGCTGCTACAGATTTCCTGAACTCAGGTTACAGCAGCAACTATACCCGCCGCAGTATTATCAGCAGGCTGGCTTACAGCTATGATGAGAAGTATCTCTTTGAAGGTCAGCTGCGCCGCGATGGCTCTTCCATCTTCGCGGCAGGTAAACAATGGGGTACTTTCCCTTCAGTTTCTGCAGGGTGGCGGATCAGCAAGGAGGACTGGTTTAACAACAGCATACACTTTTTTGACGACCTGAAACTACGGGCATCCTATGGATCTCTCGGTAACGATAACGTAAATGGTTTCCAGTATTATGATAACTATACGCTGGTAGGTAATGGCTTTGTGGCTCAGTCGCCAGGTGGCGTACCAACAATCCAGCCGGGCGTGGCTTTATCCAAACTGGCTAATCCGGGGATCACCTGGGAGGTTGCTAAAAAGCTTGATATCGGTATCAATGCTACTTTCCTGAAAAACTTTTCGTTCGAAGCGATCTATTTTGAGCAAAAACGTTCAAGCATCCTGTCCGCAAGAAACGCCTCGCTGCCAGGTTCATCAGGTATTGTGAATCCATACAATGATGGCTCTTCAACATATAACCCGCTAGTGCCTTCGGAGAATATTGGTAAAGTAAACAGCAAGGGTTTGGAGGGTACGTTAGGCTATAACCACACCGGCACTGAATGGAGATGGGGAGTCTCGGGTAATATTACCTATGCGAAAAGCAAGATTGTGTTTATTGACGAAGCTGCGGGTACCCTCGGATACCAGCGCCAGACCGGTTTGCCGCTTGGTACTTACCTGCTGTACAATAACATTGGTCTGTTCCGTACACAAGCCGACCTTGATGCGTATCCGCATGTGACGGGTGCAAAAGTGGGCGACCTGAAATATGAAGATATCAATGGCGACGGGACAATTAACGCAGATGATATGACCAGAACCAAATACGGTAATGTGCCGCAGATTACCTATGGCTTTAATTTCAATGTATCCTATCACAACTTTGACCTGTCAGTTTTATTTGCAGGGCAGGCAAAAGTGGTTCAGTACGTATTGCCGGAATCAGGTACTGTGGGTAACTTCTACAGCAGCTGGGCTGACAACAGATTTAGCCCGACGAATACCAGCGGAACCTACCCCCGTGTAACCGAAAGAGCTTCAAACGCAATTAGCGGCGGGCAGTACAGAAATGATTTCTGGCTCAATAATGCAGCTTTTCTGCGGCTGAAAAACGTGGAGCTGGCCTATAACCTGAAGGCAGATTTTCTTTCCAAAATCAAGGTATCAGGCGTAAGGGTTTTTGCCAGTGCTTTTAACCTCTTTACCATCACAAAAGTGAAGGACTACGATCCGGAGGGCAGCAGTGAAAGCGGGCAGTTTTACCCGCAGCAGCGGATAATCAATTTAGGCGCAAACGTGAAATTTTAAGGAGAACTAAAATGAAAAACAATTATAAATCAGCTGTTTTTGTGATGATCAGTTGTCTGATGGTACTGAACGCATGTAAGAAAGACTATCTGGAAACTACCGCAACAGATAGGATCCCAACCAATACACTTACTACAGACACGGCAGTGTTTGAAGCTTATGTAACCAATGAATACATCGGTACGAGGCTGCAGGATAAAGAAGCCGATGGCAGTAATCCTGGTTTTGGGCGCGGTTTTGAGTACAGTATGGTGAGTTCGATGACCGACGAATCGGTTTACAATAACGACGATAATACCTGGCTGATCCAGCGCGGGCAGATGGCCCCTGAAAACCTGGGCGCTATGGGCGTTTTCTGGGCAAGGAGTTACCGCAGTATCCGCGAATGTAATTATGCACTGAGTGTACTGCAAACAATTACAATGAGTGCCGGCCATAAGAATATGATTGAGGGCGAACTGCGCTTTATCAGGGCTTTCCGCTATCTGGATCTGATCCGCAATTACGGACGTGTAGTGCTGGTGGGCGACAAGGTACTGGGCCTGACGGACAACTTACAGGACCCTTCATTGTACAAACGTGAGACCATCAAGGCAGGTATCGACTATGCTGCAGCAGAATTTGCAGCGGCGGCAACTAAACTTCCGCTAAGCAATAGCGGTACGTGGGTGCTCGGCCGCGCTACCAGAGGTGCTGCACTGGCACTGCGGGGACGCTTGATGTTATATGCTGCAAGTCCGCTTTATGCTTCGGGCTCCTGGGCAGATGCAGCGGCAGCATCACAGCAGGTGATTGCGCTAAACCTCTATGGAATTTATCAGGGAGGCTATGGCAATATGTTCCTGATCAATGAAACCAATGAGGCTATCTTTGAACGTCTGTTTACGAAAAATGCAAACCATACCCACCTGGAAATTGCCAACGGACCCAATGGGTACGGGGGCTGGGCTGGAAATACACCTATGCAGAATCTGGTAGATGTATATCAGATG
>Ga0308163_10002909_pt1 | contig 14949 bp, 15 predicted proteins | sample PhyTR1_FD_201037 | JGI IMG/M metagenome (GOLD analysis project Ga0308163, IMG submission 201037) | Phyllosphere microbial communities from UC Gill Tract Community Farm, Albany, California, United States - DLSLT.R1 | ecosystem: Host-associated > Plants > Phyllosphere > Unclassified | place: USA...
CCGGCTTCGGCCAGGTGGCGGTTGAGCACGATGTGGCCGTCGAGAATACCGCGCGCCGCATCGGCGATCGGATCCTGCTGGTCGTCGCCCTCGGACAGCACGGTATAAAACGCCGTGATCGAGCCGCCGCCTTCGAGGCCGTTGCCGGCCCGTTCGACCAGCACCGGCAGCTTGGCGAACACCGATGGCGGATAACCCTTGGTCGCCGGCGGCTCGCCGATGGCCAGCGCGATTTCACGCTGCGCCATCGCGTAACGGGTCAGCGAATCCATGATCAGCATGACGTTCTTGCCCTGGTCGCGGAAGTACTCGGCAATCGCGGTGGCGTACGCTGCGCCCTGCAGGCGCAAGAGCGGCGGCGAGTCGGCCGGCGCAGCGACCACGGCCGAGCGCGCGCGGCCTTCCGGCCCCAGGATCTGGTCGATGAATTCCTTGACCTCGCGGCCCCGTTCGCCGATCAGGCCGACGACGATGATCTCGGCTTCGGTGTAGCGCGCGATCATGCCCAGCAAAACCGATTTACCGACACCGGTACCGGCGAACAGGCCCAGGCGCTGGCCACGGCCGACCGTCAGCATCGAATTGATGGCGCGCACGCCGACGTCGAGCGTGTCCTTGATCGGCGCGCGGTCGAGCGGATTCACGGGGCGGGCGTTGAGCGGCGCCATGTCGGATGTGCCAAGTGGCCCCAGGCCATCGAGCGGCCGGCCGGCGCCATCGACGACGCGGCCCAGCAACTGGATGCCTACCGGCAGGTGACGCGCGCGGTCTTGCGGCCGGCGTCGTCCGTGCGGCACGCTGCCCGGCGGCGGCAGCACGCTTTCGACGGGGAACACGCGCGAGCCGGGCACGACGCCTTCAGTGTCGCTTTGCGGCATCAAAAACAGGCGCTCGCCCTCGAACCCGACCACTTCGGCCTCGATCTGGCCACTGGCGGTGGGGATCGTGCAGGCTGCGCCCACGGCCAGGCGCAGGCCGACGCATTCCATCACCAGGCCCGCCACGCGCGTGACGCGCCCCGAAATCTGCAGCGGCTCGGCAAAGCTGACGAGCGTGTCGCAGTCGCGGATATACGCTTTCCAGCGCGCCGTGTGGCGATCGTGCGCAGACACCTCGGGCGGGTGCAGGGTGGTGTGGTCGTCCATGTTACGGGCTCAGCCAGTCGACATTGGCAGCCAGCGCGTGGGTCAGGCGTTGCCAGCGCGCCTCGACCTGGGCATCGATCTGGTTGCTGGCTGTTTCAATGCGGCAGCCGCCGCGCGCGATCGACCCATTCTCGATGATGCGCCAGCCGCCGGTGGCCAGTTCTTCGGCCATGCCATGGCGCACCAGTTCGGCGTCCTGCGGATTGAGCATCAGAAGGGCTGGCTGCTGCAGGATCGGCAACTGGTTGATGGCGTCGCGCACCACCGACATGATCAGCTCGGGCCGCACGTCCAGGCCGGTGCGCACCATGCCGCGCGCAAGGCGCAGCGCGAGGTCGAGCACGTCTTTGGCAATCGTTTCGTCGGCCTGCGCCACGGCGTTGCCGAAGCTGGCGGCGACTGTGCGCAATTGTTCGAGTTCTTGGCTGGCGGCCTGTTCGCCTTCGGCGCTGCCGGCGGCAAAACCTTCGGCATGTCCTTCGGCGCGGCCGTCAGCGTGGCCTTGCGTGCGGCCTTCGTCCAGGCCCTGCGCGAAGCCTTCCTGGCGCGCCGCCTCGCGCATCGCTTCGAGTTCTTCGACGCTGGGCAGCATCACGTTCGGCGGCAGGCCGAGGCCGACGCTGTTGAGCGACACGCCCGCCGGCGCCGGCGCCGATGGCTGCTCAGCGGCGCGCCGGGCAAGCGTGCTGGGGCGCTCGTCGCCAAACGAGGCCATCTCCCAGCGCTGGTAGGCGCTCTGCTGTTCTTTTGGTATTGCCATCAGACGAACGAATCCTCTCCTTTACCACCCAGGACGATCTGGCCTTCATCGGACAGTCGCCGCACGATCTGCAGAATCTGCTTCTGCTGGGATTCCACTTCAGACAAGCGCACGGGACCTTTCGACTCCAGGTCTTCGCGCATCATTTCGCTGGCACGCTGCGACATATTCTTGAACACCTTCTCGCGCAGATCCTGCGAGGCGCCCTTGAGCGCAATGATCAGCATGTCGGACTGTACTTCACGCAGCAGCAACTGGATACCACGATCGTCGATATCGATAATATTGTCGAACACGAACATCTCGTCCATGATCTTCTGCGCCATGTCGTTGTCGTAGTTCTTGATGTTGTCCATCACGGCCGATTCCTGTTCGCCGCTCATGAAGTTCAAGATCTCGGCCGCAGTACGCACACCGCCCAGCGACGACTTCTTGATGTGCTCGTTGCCCGACAACAGCTTGGTCAGCACGTCGTTCAGTTCGCGCAGCGCCGCCGGCTGCACGCCGTCGAGCGTGGCGATGCGCAGCACCACGTCGTTACGCAACCGTTCCGTAAAGTTTGCCAGAATTTCACAGGCCTGGTCGCGCTCGAGGTGGACCAGGATCGTGGCGATGATCTGCGGGTGCTCGTTGCGGATGAGTTCGGCGACCGACACCGAGTCCATCCACTTCAGGCTCTCGATGCCCGACGCGTCCTTGCCGCCGAGAATACGGTTGAGCAGCACGGCCGCCTTGTCGTCGCCCAGCGCCTTGGTCAGCACCTGGCGGATGTACTCATCCGAATCCAGGCCCACGGTCGAGTGCAGATTGGTTTCGGTGACGAAGTCTTCGAGCACCGTGACCACCTGTTCGTGCTGCACCGCCTTCATCTGCGCCATCGCAGCGCCCAGCTTGAGCACTTCGCGCGGGCCGAGGAACTTCATGACCTCGGCCGCTTCGGCTTCGCCCAGGGCCAGCATCAGGATGGCGGCCTTGTTGGTATTGTCTTTGTCTTTATCACTCATTTGAACCCAACCATCCCTTGATCACGTTGGCGACGATGCGCGGATCCTTGCTTGCCAGCTCCTGCGCCATTTTCAGGTTGGCGCGGTAGCCCATGTCCTGACGCATCTTTTCTTCTTCCTTGATCGCTTCTTCGGCCGGCGTGGCAGGGACTTCCTCTTCGGCGTCCTTGTCCTTTTCTTCTTCCTTCGGCACTTCCGGCACGGCGGTGGCTTCGTCGAACTTCTTGATGGCCGGGCGCAGCAGCGGGCGCAGGAAGCGGAAGTACAGGAACGCGATCACGGCAGCCACGAAGGCATAGCGGGCCAGGTCCTTGAACAGCGGGAAGTTCGCCGGATCGCTCCACCAGGTCGGTTCTACCACTGCCTCGGCCGGTTTGTCCACGCCGTCGAATGGCGCATTGGTGACGTTCAGCGTGTCGCCACGGGCCTGGTTGTAGCCCATCGCCTGCTTGACCAGCTCGTTGATCTGCGCCACTTCAGCCGCAGCCAGCGGACGCACGGTAACCTTGCCGGTGGCCGGGTCGACGATGCGGCGGTGATTCACGACCACGCCGACCGTCAGGCGCTTGATGCCGCCCATCGGGCGCTGCTCGTAGCGGATGGTCTTGTCGACTTCGTAATTCGTGGTCGAGTTCTTGCTGGTCGGGGCGCTCGGCTGGGCGCCTTCGGCGGGCGGCGCACCCTCGATCGGCGCGGTGTTCACGCCTGGCGGCTGGTTCGACAGCGCGCCCGGCACGCCGGATGCCGCGCCGCCTGCGCCGACCACTTCCGAGCTCTGCGTGCTGCGGATCGCCTGCGGCTCCGGTGGCGAATTCGGCTTGTACATTTCGGCGGCCGTATCGACCTGGGCGAAGTCCACTTCGGCAGTGGCTTCGGCGCGCACATTGCCTTCACCGACAAGCGGCTTGATGATCGACTCGACCTGCTTGATGATGTTCTGCTGGACCTGGTCGACGTACTTGAGCTGGGTCGGATCGAGCGACTTGCCGCCCGCGCCCTTGTTGCTGGTATCGGACAGCAGCGCGCCGTTCTGGTCGACGACGGTGACGTTGCCGGTGGTCAGTTCCGGCACGCTGGAGGCGACCAGGTGGACGATGGCGCTGACCTGGCCCGGATCGAGCGCGCGGCCCGGCTGCAGGTTCAGCAGCACGGACGCGGTCGGCTTTTGCTGGTCGCGCACGAAGACGGACGGTTTCGGCAGCGCCAGGTGGACGCGCGCCGCGGCGACCGAACCCAGCGACTGGATCGAACGCGCCAGCTCGCCTTCGAGCGAGCGCTGGTAATTGACCTGTTCCAGAAACTGCGAGACGCCCAGCTTCTGGTTTTCCATCAGCTCGAAGCCGACGTTGCCGCCTTTGGGCAAGCCCTGGGCCGCGAGCTTCAGGCGCAGGTCGTGGATCTGCTCGGCCGGCACGAGAATTGCGTTGCCGCCTTCCGAAAATTTGTATTGCACACCCATCTGGTCGAGCGATGCGGTGATCGCGCCGCCATCACGGTCGCTGTAGTTGGCGAACAGGATGCGGTACTCCGGGGCCTGGCTCCACATCCAGACCGCAATCATCAACGCCAGGATGAGCGCGACACCACCACCCACGGCAACGCGCTTGCCCATGGTCGTCTGAAAAAACGACGGTGTAGCGGGGGCCGGCGCGCCTGGTGGCGTGTCGACAAGGTTTTCAGCAGTTGCTGCCATGGTGGAGGGGCCTGGTCAAAATGGGTGGGGACAGCACGCATTATGGAGCCACCAGGCAACATTCAAACCCCGAAATAGCGGGCGTTTACGGGCCTGATTCGCAGGTCGGATTCGCTGAGGCGCTGCTATTCTGCTTTCCTGAGTGCATTTGTAGAGTTTTCTGCAAGGCGAACACAAGCGGAGGGCAAGATGAGTATTGGCGGCATCGGCGGCATTGATACAAGCCGGATCCAGGCCATGATGGAGCAGCTCAAGGCGGCAGCGACCAAGGCGTCGGCGGCGCCCGAGGTGGCCAATGGCCTGGGCGGCGCGAGCGCGATCGGGGGCAAGCCCACGGTCAAGCTCGATTTTGCGGAAGCCCTGCACAGCACGCTGCAGGGCGTGAGCGACCGTTCGGCCGAGGCGCAAGCCCTGAGCAAGCGGTTCACGATGGGCGACGATACGGTCAGCCTGTCGGACACGATGGTGGCGATGCAAAAATCGAGCATCGCGTTTCAGGCGACTGTGCAGGTACGCAACAAGATGGTTGCGGCGTATCAGGACATCATGAACATGCAGGTCTGATGAACTAAGGGTCGAGCCTATCGAGCTTGCGGTCGAGCACGTCGCCACGCGTGCGCATGGTTTGCTCGGCCTGCTGGAGCGTGCGTTCGGTGACGCCATCGATGGCCGGGCCACTGGACGGCACGATGCGCGGGGTGATGACGACAATCGTTTCGGTGGCCGCGCCGCCGTCGTCGGTGCTGCCGAACGCGCCGCCAATCACCGGAATATCCGACAGCAGCGGGATACCCAGGCGCCGGTAGGTGCGGCTGCGCTTGATCAGGCCGCCAATCAGCACCGGTTGCCCGTCGCTGGCCACCAGCTGCGTGTTCACTTCGGTGGTCTTCTTCGACGGAATGCCGGCCGATACCGAGCCCGAGCTCACCTCGGGCCGGATCTTCATCATGATGCGCCCGTCGGCGTCCACCGACGGCGTCACGCGCAGGATCACGCCGGTGTCGAGGAACTGGATCGATTCGGACGTGACGTTGTTGATCGTCGTGGTCAGGCGATAACCCAGCTGGTCGCCAACGTTCGTGCTCGCCTCCTGGTCCTCGAGGGCGAGCAGGCGCGGCGTGGCCAGCGTGTGCACGCGGCCCTTGTTGCTCAGCGCGCTCAGGTAGGCTTCGATGTTCCCATTGACCAGGTTCAGGAAGAAGCGTGGGCCGGCGCGCGTGGCAAAGCCCGTCGCGCCCACCGTGTCGGGACCGTCGCCGCTGAACACGCGTGACCAGTCGACCCCGAAGTTTTCATTCTGGTCGAGCGTGATTTCCAGGATCTTCGCTTCGATCAGGATCTGCTGCGGCGCGCGGTCGATTTCACGCAGCACCAGCGCTGCCCGCTCCAGGCCCGCCGCGGTCGCTTCGACCACGAGCGTCTTGGTCTGGTCGAGCACGGTTACCGTGCCTGGCACGCCGATCTGACGCGCCAGGATGGCGCCCACCTTGGTCACGTCGGCGTAGCGCACTTTCATGGCCTTGACCTGGAGAATGGCGCCGCGCTCGGGGGGCGCCACCTTCGGGTCCGAAATCAAAAAGCCGCCCGCACGTTCTGTTACCGCAAAGCCGCCGGCTTCGGCGATCGCCTCGATTGCCTCGCGCACCGTCATGTCATACAGATTGATCGAGACGTTGCCGCCAACCCCCTTGCCCAGCACGATATTGATGCGCGCGCTGCGCGCGATCATGTTGAACAATTCCTCGATGGGCGTGTCGCGGAATGTGTATGACATCGTCACCGGGGCCAGCGGCACTGGCGTCGTGGCCGTGCTCTTCGTCACCACAGTCTGCGCGGCAGCGTTCGCGGCCGCGGGCAGTGCGAGCGAGGCCCAGGCTGCGCACAGGGCGACGAGCAGGTAGCGCGGCGTCATTGGGCGTCCTTGTCCTGCATGGTCAGCAGGTGCTCGCTGCCGGCATGCGCCAGCAGCACACCGCGCGCATCGATGCGCACGACCGTATAGCCGGCGACCCGCTCGCCGGTGGCCACGACATTGCCGTCGAGATTGGCCAGCGAATGCGCGCCGTTGAGCACCACTGCGCGCAGGCGTGGCGGCGTGACGGGCGCGGCGGCGGTAGCGGCCGGTGGTGCGCTCGCCGGGAGCCGGCTCACGAACGGATCGCGCACGATGCGCGGCGGCGTGGCCAGCACATTGGTTGCCATGCCGGCAAGGACCAGCGCCAGCGCCGGCGTCAAGGTGTGTTTCATGGTGGAGTTGTTCCGGTGTCGTGGATGACAAGCTGCAAGGTGATGGCGCGGTCGTCGGTATCGTCGGCGGCTTCCACGGCCAGTCGGTGGATGCCCACGGTGGGCTGCTGCCGTTCGATGGCGGCGAGCCAGTCCAGTAGTGCGGTGTAGCGGGCGCTGGCCACGATCTCGACCGCGAGCAGGCGCACGCCGCCCACGGTGCGCTGCGCGCCTTGCGCTGCCGACAACACGGCCACGTTGTACTCTGCCGCGCTGTGGCTCACCGCCGCGATGAGCGACAGTGGCTCCGGGGGCGCTGGCGCTGGCGTGATGGCGTCGGTGGGCGCCGACGGTGATGCAGCGCTTGGCGTGGCCGAGCCCGCGGTTTCCAGCGCGGCCAGCGCTGCCTTGTGCTGCCGGTAGGTGGCCAGCGGCGCGCGCAGGGCCAGCGTCCATGCCAGCAGCAGCGCGATGACGATCACGCCGCCGACGATCAGATTGAGCTGGCGTGCGGGCAGGGCGACGAGCAGGTCGCGCAGTTTTGGGCTCATGGCGCCTCCGGCGGCGGGACCAGCACGACCACGGCGCGGAAATCGATCGCGGCCGTCGATGGATTGGCGCTGCTCGAGAGCAGTTCGACGCCACGCATGCCGGGCATGCGCCCGAGGTTCGACAGGAAATCCGTGATGCCGTTGTAATCGGCCGCCTGGCCGGCCAGCTCGACGCTGCTGACCATGACCAGCGTGCCGCCGTCCGCATTGCCGGTGGCGAATGTCGTTGCCCGGCTGTCCGGCGCCGGGGCCGCAGCGGTGGCCGGGGCAGCAGCGCTGGCCGGGGCGGCCGCCGTGGCCAGTTGCAGGTCGCGCTGCAGATTGATGGCGGTCAGCCAGGCCGTCGCGGGCAGGGCGCTGTCGATGGCGGCGGCCAGTGCGGTCAGTTCGCCTTCGCGCCGCAGCGCGCGCAGCAGGCCCTGCTGCTGCACGAGCCGCTCGTGCGCCGCGTATTCGGTGGCCGCCTGTGCCTGGCTGGTCTGCGCCGCGCTGGCCGCCTGCTGCAGCGTGGCCGTGCGGCGCTCCAGCGCTGCACTGTGCCAGCGCAGTGCGGCACTGCCTGCCGCCGCAACCAGGACGATTGCCGCCAGCGCCAGACCGGCGCGGCGCAGCATGCGGCGCACGCGCACGCCGTCGCGGTAGCTGCGCGGGATCATGTCGATATCAGCCATCGGCGCCTCCGCGCAGCGCCAGGCCGGTGGCCAGCGCGAGTGACGTCGTCGCCGGTTCGCCTGTCGCATCATTAGCCGTATCGCGCGCCGATTCGGGGAAGGCGCCGAACGGATCGAGCAGGTGCACCGGCACGTCGATCAGCTCGCTGATGCGGGACTGGATGTCGGGGTAGCGCGCCAGGCTGCCATTGAGGTACAGGCGGCTGATCGAGCTGCCGCGCGTGCGCGAGGCCACGTACACCTGCGTGTGGGCGAGTTCGTCGGCCAGTGCCTGGCAGGCCGGGTGCAGGATGGCGCGGATCGCGCGCCGCAGCTCGATGTGCGGATCGTCGATGGCCATGCCGGGGCGCGCGCCGATGCCGTGCTGGCGCAGCAGGCTGGCGGCCGTATCGGGTTGCAGGTCGAGTGCGCCCGCGACGGCCCCCGCCAGCATGTCTTCGCCGAACGCGATCTCGCGATCGAGCATCAGGCGCCGGCCCCATATCACGGTCAGGTAGCTTTTGGCGGCGCCGAAATTGAGCAGCGCGACCGACTGGCCGACGTCGCTGCCATGCAGCGTCGCCAGCAGGCGCCCGATGGCAGCGGGGCCGATGTCGAGCGCGACCGGTTCGAGGCGCGCGTGCTCCAGCATCGCCAGGTAATCGAGCACCCGGTGCTTGAGCGCGGCGGCGACCAGCACCTGCCGCTCGCCGCCATCCATGTCGGCGCCGCGCACCTGGTAATAATCGATGACGTGCTGCCCGGCGCGCTCGCCCAGTTGCTCGCTCACCGCGCGGCCCACCGCCTGGGCCTCGGTCTGGCCGGTGGCGACATGCACGGTGAGCGGCAGGATGCGCACGTCGGCCGGGGGCAGCGCGGAAATCACGCGGCGGCCATGAAATGGCGCCTGCGCCAGCGCGGCATCGACGAATTGCACCAGCGCCTTGGGTGACGCCAGCAGCACGTCGCGCGGCATGGGGTAGGGCAGGGAACTGGCGGCGCGCAGGTGCCAGCCGCCAGCGCGCCAGTCGGCCTGCACCAGGTTGAGCCGGTTGGCGGCAAAATCGGCGCCGATCGGCCGCGCCGCCGATGGCTGCAGCCGGCGCTGCAGGTTCGCTGCAAGTTGGCGTAGTGTCATGATGGGCTCACGTCAATCATTCAGCACGCCTTGGCGCGCACGATCTGCAGCAACGGGCGCAGGCTTGCGAAGGGCACTTCGCGGCTGTAAAAAGCGACTGCCTGGCCCTCGTTGACCAGGCGCAGCAGCACCCCGTTGGGGAGCAGGCGCTTGCTGGCCCAGCCATCGAACAGGCCGGTCAGGTCCCAGTTGACAGCAACGCTGCCCACGCCGGCCGAGGCCAGTACGGCGCCCGTGTAGGCGCCGCCGTTCCAGTTCGACCCCGGGCGCGCCTTGATCCAGGTAGCACCTTTGTCCCATGGCGTCGTGACGCGGTACGCGGCGACCTGGCGCACGACGCCGCTGATGGTGGTCGGCACGAGGTTCAGGGTGGCCGACACCACCAGCACGTTGTCGTCGATCGCGTCCAGGTTCCAGTCCATCAGGATGTGCGACTGGCCATAGACCAGGCGCAGCGACTGCTCCTTGTCTTGCGGCCCTGCGCTGGGCTGCACGATCGTGGTGTCGGTCGTGGCATCCGACATGTCGACGCGCTCGGTTTGCTTCAAATCGTACAGGGCCAGCCCGGTGCGCGTGAGCGTGCGCACGGCGCCGTTCACGGTCGCGGTGGCGGTGACGTCGATGATGTCTTCTTTCTTGATGTCCACGGTCACACTGCCGCCGCCCAGGACAATGGGGCCCACTGGCCGGGTCACGCAGGCGCCAACCTGCCCCGACCATCTGGCGGCGGCAACCCCGGCTTCTGCCAGGTAGGCAGCGGCGCGGCCCTCGTAGTCGTCGTTGATGGAGCGCAGTTCGGCGCTGCCGGCGCGGTGGATGCCGAACGCCAGCGCTGCGAGCGTGGCCAGCAGCAGTGCGACCATCAGCAGCAAGGCGCCGTCCTGGCGTCGCAGCATCATGGCGCCCGTCCCAGGCGCACGGTGCGGGCATGCGCGATGCTGCAGCCCTGGCCACCGCCGGCATCGCAATCGGGACGGTCGAGCATGAGATCAATGCGCAGGACCGGGCGTCCGGCGCCGACATCGGGCACACGCAGGTCGAATGCCCGTACGCCGGTGGCGAGCACCGAACTGCGCACCGGTTTCGCGTCCGTATCGGTCTCGATCAGGGCGCCGTTGGTGAGCGTGTATTGCCGCGGCGCGAGCCAGGCCGCGGGATTGCCGGCATTCGCGGCGTCTGGCAGCGGGCCGTCCGTGCGCGCGGCTTGCGCGACGATGCGGCCGAGGGCAAGGCGGGCATCCGCATTCTGGTCCAGGCCGGCGCGCACGAAGCGTGCGCTGTCGGCGCCGGCACGCAGCATGTCGCTCAGCGGCAGCATCACAAGCGCCGCAATGGCCAGGCCGATCAGCAGTTCAAGCAGTGTGTAGCCGTGCGCAGGGCGGGACATCGTCATCGCGCCACCAGCGTGGTCAGGGGAAAGCGGCCGTCAGGCGCGGCCAGCGCCGTGGTCACGCGCAGCAGATGCTCGCCGGTGCCGCCGGGAGCGATCCTGCGGGTGGCGTCGACGCCGTAGCGGGTAATGGTGACCGTCAGCGCCGGGCAATGGGCCGGTAGTGCCGGCGCACGGTCGCCACCCGGCGTCGAATACGCCGACGGCGCATCGGGTGCACCGGCGGCGCTGAGCAGGTCGGCATAGGGTTCGGCCAGCACGGTGTCCATCAGCGCGCTGACGCAGTCGAGCTCGCGCGCCGCGAGGGCACTGTCGGCGGGCACATTGATGGCGCCGCGTAGCGCATTGGCGGCCGGGATCAGGCAGACCGACAGCAGCAGCAGGGCAAACACTGCTTCGAGCAGCGTCATGCCGGCGGCCTTGGCGCGCGATGGGAGAACGGGCATGGTGGCAGGATGTTCAGGAAACCGTAATGCGACCGATGGTGTCGATGACGATCGTGCGCTCGACATTGCCGGCGCCGAGCACGACCTGGCCGGCGCGCAGCGTGCTCTTGCGCGCCGGACCGGCGCCCACACCGCGCACGGGATTGCCGGCCGCATCGAATGCGACGGCCGCAGCGGTCGCATTGTCAGCGAAGGTAAAGGTGCAGCGCACGAGGGCCATGGAGTTTCCGGCGGGAGCAGCGTTCAGGTTGAGCAGATAGGGGGCGCGGTTGGACGGATGCTCGACCGGGTCGCGTGCCGCTCTTGTCGTGGTCTTGTCGCTCTCGAGCGCGAACACCGCAATGGTGTTGGCCACGGCATTGCAGTCGAACAGCCGCTCGGTGCCGCTGTACTGCGCGTTGTCGCGGGCAAAGCGCAGGGCGTTGACCACTTCGCCGGCGGCCGCATCGGCGCGAAATTCCGCCACCGGTTGCGCCGTCGGGATGGCAACGGCGGCGGCGGTGGCAAGGATGGCGACCACGATCAGCAGTTCGGTCAGCGTGTAGGCTGCGCAATGGCGTGCGTACATGCTGACTGATTCAGGATCAGTGGGCCGAGAACGCGCGGCCGTCAGGACCCGCAGCGTTGCTGTTCATAACAAACTGGCCGGAACGGATGTCATAGGCCCAGCCGCCCGTAGCAGCGGTCGGGGCAATCGGCACACCGGTGTTGGTGACTGCAATGGCGGCGCTGTTATTGATTGGCTCGTTAGGGATACCCTGGCGCAGATAGGGACCGAAGCGGAACTCACCGCCAGCGACCGTACATGTCTGACCTCGTCCATTGGATGCGAACTGCATCTGGTCCCTGAATGCCTGGAACGAGCCTGCGTCACCAGTGCCTGGCGCTGCGCCGGCTGGACAAGCACCACCGCTCGAAGCGTTGACGCCAGGGTAGATGAAGTTAGTATGCTGGGCGCGGTACTGTTCAATGGCGTTGCGAACCGACGCCAGATTGGCATCGAGTGCCGAGTTCTGGGCATCAGCGGTCGCCGCCGAAAACTGCGGAATCGCAATCGCCGAAATAATTGCGAGAATGATCACGACGATCAGCAATTCGATCAGGGTAAAACCGGCTGCGGCAGTGCGCTTGAATGAACGGGACATGGTAGTTTTCGGGAGTTGAACACCCCCTGGAGAGGGGCGTTGATTTGTAAAAATTGTCAGTGCCACAGGGTAACATGGCGATGTTTCCACATGGAATGTCGAAATGTATCGTGTGAAGAATGTGTGGTTTTTGTGAAACGATTCAGTGCACAGCGCGTGATAATTTAAATATCGGCAAGATGAGCGAACTGACAATTGTCCCGACCAGCAAGCCCATCACCAGCAGCATCACCGGTTCCGCCATCTTCGTCAGGCGCGCCAGCAGGCGTGTCAATTCGCGGTCGTACGAGTCGGCCACGCGGGTCATGACGCGGCCCAGCGTGCCGGTCGCCTCGCCGGTGGCAATCATCTGGCGCACCGACAATGGCACGAAATTGCTGTGCTCGAAACCGGCGGCGATGCCCTTGCCCTCGGTGACATCACGTTCGAGGTCGAGGATGAAGCGCTGGAAGTCGGCATTGGTCACCACCGCGCGGCAGGCCTCGAGCGTGGCGAGAATCGTCACACCGTGTTCGAGCGAAATGCCCATCACGCGCAGCAGGCGCGTCAGATAGATCTTGGCGAACACGTCGCGCACGACCGGCACGCGCAGCTTGGCGCGGTCGAGCGCGACGCGCACCCCGGGCTGGCGCAGCAGCGCCCACGCCAGGCCGGCAGCGCCGGCCGTGAGCGCCGCGACAATCGCGCCATGGCCGGTCAGCACCTCGCTCACCACCAGCAGTGCGCGCGTAGTGATCGGCAACTGGTCATGGATCGACGCGAACATGACGGCAAACTTGGGGAACACGAACGTCAGGATGAATACCACCACCGCAAACGAAAACGTCAGCAGGATGACCGGATACGACAGGGCCGAGACCAGCATGGCGCGCAGGCGCTCCTCTTTTTCGTCCAGCTCGACCAGTTGCACCAGCACCTCGGCCATGAAGCCGCCGGCCTCGCTGGCCGCGATCAGGTTGACGTAGCTCCCCGGGAACAGCGCATGGCGCCCGAGCGCCGACGAAAACCGTTCACCGGCCAGGATGTCGTCACCGATGGTCCCGATCATCGTGCGCAGCTGGCCCGGTTCGTTCTGGTCATGCAGCGACTGCAGCGCCGTGTGCAGCGGCACGCCCGTCTCGAGCAGCAGTGCCAGGCGCTCGGTAAACAGTGCCCGCTCGCGCATGCCCGGCGGGCGCGCGCCCAGTGTCCACCACGAGGCGGCTGACGGGGCGGTCTTGCGGGCCGGGCCGGGGCCGGCGCCGGGAGCGTCGAGTTCGATCGGCATGGCGGTTACAGCGAATGCACGACGCGCGCGATTTCCTCGGGCGTCGTGTGGCCATCGAAGGCGCGCGCCATGCCGTCGGCGTACAGGTCGTGGTGGCCAGTCGAGGCCACGTGCGCGGCCAGCTGGTCCTTGCTGGCGTTGGCCACGATCATGCGCTGCAGGTCGGGCCCGACTTCGAGCAGCTCGTAAATGCCCATGCGGCCCTTGTAGCCGGAGTCGTAGCAGGCCGGGCAACCGCGTCCGCGCATCAGGCGCAGGTCGCCCTGGCCGCGCCAGCGGTAAGCCGCCGTTGCTTCGGGCGTGGCCAGGTAGCTGGTGCGGCAACCCTGGCACACGCGCCGCACGAGACGCTGGGCCATGACGCCGATCAGGGCCGACGACAGCAGGTACGGCTCTACGCCCATCTCGACCAGGCGCGAGACGGCGCCCAGCGTGTCATTGGTGTGCAGCGTGGTCAGGACCAGGTGGCCGGTCAGCGCCGCCTGCACCGCGATCTCGGCGGTCTGGCGGTCGCGCACTTCGCCGATCATGATGATGTCCGGGTCCTGGCGCAGCACGTGTTTCAGGATCTTGGGGAAGCTCAGGCCGATGGCATCGTTGACCTGATTCTGGTTGATGATGTCGAGCTGGTATTCGACCGGGTCCTCGATCGTGACGATGTTCTTTTCGATGCTTTTCAGGTGGCTGATCGCCGCGTACAGGCTGGTGGTCTTGCCGCTGCCGGTGGGGCCGGTCACGAGGATCAGGCCATGGCTGCGGCCCAGCAGGCGCTTGAATGCGCCGACCGCATGCGCATTCATGCCGAGCTTGTCGACGTCGAGGATCGACTGGTTCTTGTCGAGCACCCGCAGCACCACCTTTTCGCCGTAGATGCCGGGCAGCGAAGAAAACCGCAGGTCCACCGTGCGGCCCTGGGTCGCCACCTGGATGCGGCCATCCTGGGGCAGGCGGCGCTCGGCGATGTCGAGGTTGGCCATGACCTTCAGGCGCGAGACGATGGCGGGGTGCTGGTCGACGCGCGGCGACATGACTTCGTACAGCACGCCGTCGATGCGCAACCGGATGCGGGCGCGGTTGCGCGAAATCTCGATGTGGATGTCGCTGGCGCCATCGCGGATCGCGCGCTGGATCACGGCGTTGACCATATTGATGACCGGGCTGGCGCCGGCCATCTCGTCGATCTGCGTGTAGTCGTCGGGAATCGTCGACTCGATCAGCTCCAGGTCGCTCGCTTCGGTCTGGACGAAATCGGGCAGGGCGCCGCCATACGCTTCGTCGGCCAGGCGCCGGATATCGGCCGGCGGCGCAACCACGATGCGGATGCGCACGCCGGTGCGGGCGCGCAGTTCGTCGATGCTGTGGATCGCCTGCGGTTCGGCGCTGGCCACCGTCAGCGTGCCCTGCACTTGGAACAGCGGCAGCACGTTCAGGCGCCGCGTGACATCGCGTTCGAGCAGCGCCAGCGCGCCCGGGTCGTACAGGCCCGTGCGCAGCTGCACATACGGCAGGCCCAGCTGGTCGGCCAGCGCCTGGT
>Ga0308163_10002915_pt1 | contig 14933 bp, 14 predicted proteins | sample PhyTR1_FD_201037 | JGI IMG/M metagenome (GOLD analysis project Ga0308163, IMG submission 201037) | Phyllosphere microbial communities from UC Gill Tract Community Farm, Albany, California, United States - DLSLT.R1 | ecosystem: Host-associated > Plants > Phyllosphere > Unclassified | place: USA...
TGTTTATCGAACACCAGACTGGGGACCCAACCAGAATAAAACCAGTGCATCACTGTGGACAGAAAGGATTGGGCCAGTGCCAACCAGACCAGGCTCCAGACCCCGTAGCCATGGAAGGCCAGAAAGATCCCCAGAAGGCCACCAATCAATACCGCCGGTATTTGGATCATCATCTGGGCCTTAAAATTCATAACCTTTACGAGCCTTGCATTTTGCACACTAAAAAAAGCATTGATAATAAAATCCAGCGTGTAAACCCTGATAATCGAAATCAGCAGTGGCTGATGATACAACCTGGAAATCAGCGGTGCCAGAAAGTAACAGATCCAATAGATGAGAATGCTGCCCCCCAGGTTAAAAAAGAAAACAGTAGAAAAATCTCTCTCAGTAAGATCAGAAGACCGGATCAGTGAAGAGGCCAAACCACTGTCGAGCAATGTACTGCCTATACCAACCAAGATGGTCAGCATAGCGATCAGGCCAAACTCTGCAGGCATCAGGATCCGTGCAAGTCCGATAGTAATACAGAAACTAATCAGCTGTACACTGAACTGCTGGATAAAAGCCCAGAATAAACTGGTTATTGTTTTTGTTTGTAGGGTCATGCATACACGCGGATATAGACTGCCCTTACCAGACTGGTGATTAGCCAGGCCAGGGTAATCATGGTGGATATAGTTAGTAATAAAACAAGAAGCTCACTGCTCAGGTATCTGTTCAGGGTCCTCATCAATACAAATCCGACATTCTGGTGGATCAGGTACAATGGATAGGATATATACCCCAGAAAGACCAAAGGCTTCCAGCTGATTTTATTGAGCATGCCATAGGTAAAAAGATAAAATAGCAGGTAGATCAGCAGATAAACATAAGCCTGGGCCAGGCCCGGATGCGAACACAAAGCAGCGATGAAGCTGAGCAGGATCAGTGCATGTTCCTGCCAGCCTCCCATGCTAAACTTTAGCCGGTAGAATAAAATACCCGCCATGAAAAACATGCCGTATTGCAGGTTGAGGAGGTATGCGCCAAAGGGCAATGCAAAGAGGCTGTTCAGAATCATTAGAGAGAGCCACACTGCTCCAAAGATTCGTATCCTGCTAAACTGGCCCAGATAATAGAGCAGCCCTATTGTAAAATAAAAAAACAGTTCAGGGATGAGGGACCAGTATACCCCATCAACGCTTTTCACGTTGAACACTCCCTGAACCATTGTCAAATTGAGCAGCAACACTGGCGGACTTACTGTTTCGACCTCCGGGTCGGCTGCAATGCTTAATACCAGAAAAGTAAGGCATACACAGATCCAATACTCCGGATATAACCTTGCGAACCGTTTTTTAGCGAAAGACTCAATACTTGTATTTCCCTGCAGTGACATGAAGATCACAAAGCCGCTGATCATAAAAAAGAGTTCTACCCCATACCTTCCTATTTCCCAGTCAAGATATTGCGGATAGTTGTGCCCAAAATTCATGCGATATCTGCTGGTATAGTGGAATATCACTACATTCAGCGCCGCAATTCCTCTGAATACGTCAAGTTCTTTTATGCGCACCATGGCCTTTCTTTCAGTTAACAATTCGGAGACTGGTGGCTGGCACTTTTGCGGTGAGCACACAATTGAGGCTGTCAATCACCACGATGATATGATGCAGCTCGTTTTTTAACACATGGCCTTCTTTGTCCTGCATAATTCCCTGCTCAATCTTTACGCGGGTACCAACTGCCAGTTCTGCGAGGTTGATCACCTGGGCATCAGGAAACAGAAAAAGTGATGATTTAATTTCGTCGATGATTTTATCCTTTATTGTTGCCGGTTTACCCATATAATAGATAAAGTTGAGGACGCCATATGTCTGTCTTACCTTCTGTTCCTCTCTTGTATTAATGTAGACGAAGACATAGGAGCTGAAGAGCGGCAATGCTACCAGCTTGCGCCTGTCTGCCCATTTACTCTGTATCATTCTCAGCGGGCAATAGCTGATAATTCCCTGTTGTTTTAACGATTCGTCTATTTTCTTTTCCCAGCGGGGACGTGTATAGACGACAAACCATGAACGGCGCAAAGGCTGTGGAAGTGGTGCACAAGATTCCATAATAAAGACGGTTAATTTGTTTTGAGAGAGGGGCATAGCTTCGCTATCTCACTTACATGATTGCTTTGCTGTGCAGAAAAAATTGTGGATTGGTACCCGGTTAAAGGTGTTATATTTGGTTATTCTAATTGTAGGCGTAACGGCCGTACCTGTAAATATTCTTATTCTCTTTTTTAGCGTCGTTAAATACAATCATTGGGTTTTTCAGCCGTTTATTTTCAGCAATCTCTGTGAAAATAGACAGGTCTGTTTTGCTCGTGTAATTATACCTCACCAGGTAGATGCTGGCATCGGCATACTGCCCGATGGTAAATGCATCGGCAACGTAGCCTACCGGTGATGAATCAATAATAATGTAATCAAATCTTTGGCGGAGCTCGGCAATAAGTAGTTCCAGACGCCCGCTCTCCAGCAGTTCAGAAGGGTTATCAGGCACCTTTCCGCAGCCAATTACTGAGAGATTTTCTGAAGCAGGTACTGGCATGATCAGCTCTTCAATTTCTATATGCTGGCCGGCCAGGTATGCAGAGAGACCATTCGCCGGCTGCTCCAGGCTGATAGCCTTCAGCAGATCTGGTTTGCGCAGATCAAACTCCAGCAATACTACTTTTTTGCCAATCAGCGACAGGGTGATGCCCAGGTTGATGCAAAAGAATGTTTTCCCCTCCCCTTTCGAACTTGAGGTCACCAGCATCACTTTATTCAGCTTTTCCATATCCATAAAATGTAAATTTGAGCGGATATACCTGAACAGTTCAGAGATATTGGTGCTCTTGCCCTTCTCTACTACTATCGCTTCTCCAATTGCTTTATGGCTAAGCTCGCCCAGGATATTGCCTTTTGTGTTGATATAGTGTGCATCTGCAGTTTCCCTCACTTTACCGTTCATTACTTCTCTCAGGTAGATAACACCCATTGGCAGACTGAGACCGGCGAGGATGCTGATAAGGTAGCTCAACTGAACTTTTGGCGAGGCTGGATTAGGATCATAACCCGGACTTTCCACAATCTGAAAGGACGGTATGGTGGCCGAGAGCGAAAGTTCAGTTTCTTCCCTTTTTTGCAGCAGGTACTGATATTGCGTAGTTTTTACGCCCTGCTCCCTGCTGCGTTCCAGTAATCCGCGCTCCAGTGCGGGTACGCTACCCAGCCTGCTATCCGATTTTGCTGTCTGGTTCCTGTAGTTTTCCTTTTCCAGCAGCAGCCCTTTTTTAATCATCCTCAGGTTTTCAACGAGGCTGCTTTTCAATGCTGACAGTTGTTCTGTGAGGGTCACCACCAGGGGGTTCAGTTCACTGGTATTGCGGAGCAGCCGCTGCCTTTCTACCTGCAGGTTATTGTATTTATCTGTCAGGTTCTGCAGTGTAGGATCTTTGAGCCCCAGCGTGCTTGGCACCAGTTCAAAGGTAGATTTGCTGTTGTTCAGGTATCTGCTTAGCGAATTGACCACATTTAGCTGTACATCCGTGCTTGACAGTTGTTGTCCTGCAGCGCCAGAGTTCTGGATGTTCATCTGTGCATCATCGTTTAGCAGTGATATGCGGTTTTTGATTTTATAATTTTCTATATCTTCTTCCGCACCGGTAAGATGGGCGTTTAATCCTTTCAGTTTGGCATTGATAAAATCTATGGTTTGCAGGGCAGTCTGGTTTTTTCTTCTGCTGTTCTCCTGGTTATACATTTTTAACAGCGTGTTCAGTATATCGATGCCCCGGTCTGGGATCGGATCAATCAGCGTCAGTACAACTGTATTTGCATCTTTGATCACCGGCATGACCGTCAGTCCGGCCGAGCTGTAAGCTTGTGCAGTTTTATACAGGTCTCTAAATGCAATCAGCACGGGTTTTCCCTCCCTGAATGCTGCAGGACCACGCTGCACGGTAATTTTATACTCAGGCCTTGTAACTACAACTCCGTATTTATATATGGTGGTTTTCCCATTCTCTATCAGTATGTATTTCTCTTTGTTCAGGGGCTTTATCTTCAGTTCCAGCTGAAAGGCCGCTGGCGCTAAAGACAGCGTATTTACAATAACCGGAAGCTGGCTGCCATATACTTCCTCAGTTGCTATAAAATTGGCATAACTATATTTAGTCTGCAGGTGAAGCTGATTTAAGACACTGTAGATCAGATCTCTGGAACGCAGCATTTCCATATAATCATAAACAGTTTTAGTGGCTGCAAACAAATTCAGGTCGCTGAACGCTGTTCCTTTAAACAATCCCCCGTCTTTGGAATCGTCCTGTAACAACAGGGTGCTGGTCACCCTGTACCCTGGTACCTGGGTTTGCAGGTACAGAAAGGCTAATCCCAGGCACAATATAAGAGATAGCAAAAATATGCGCCAGTATTTCAGGTACCTGAGCATTAGTCCTACAGTTGCTTTGGAAGATGAGTTTAGCGTTTCCATATTTTTGTTCCAATGTTAGTTCTGTTTTAACGGCTGATCAGAGTTGCACCAAAAATTGCTATTGCAGAAAGCCCGGCAATTACAAACGGCATCATCTTGGTGCTTTTGCTTACTTCGTATGATTTGGCTTTATCCGGTTCTACATAGATCACATCATTTTGCTTCAGGTAGAAGTAGGGCGAGTTCAGAACATCCTGACTGTTGAGGTTTATGCGGGTCATTGTTCTCACATTGTTTACCTCGCGGATCAGCAGTACATTTTCCCTTTTTCCATAGGCCGTCATGTCTCCCGCCAGTCCCAGTGCTTCGAGCAGGTTAATTTTTTCATTGGGTACCAGAAAAGTTGAAGGATGGTTTACCTCACCGATGACGGTGACCCTGAAATTCATGAATTTCATATTTACTATAGGGTGTTTGGCGTAATTGATCAGCTGTCGCTCCAGCTGGTCCTGTGCCTGGCTGAGTGTTAGTCCTTCGAGGGTTACTTCGCCGAGAAAAGGAAACTTGATATTGCCCTCTCCGTTTACCCTGTACCCCTGTTTTTCATACACCCCGTTTACCATTTCTGCTGATTGTGCCGAGGCGAAGATCATATTGGATTCTGAGCTGCTGGTATTTACGCTGATGCTCAGCACGTCATTTTTGAGGATTACCGGTTCACCGTTATCAGTGATGTTTTTCCATTTGTCACTTTTGAGGTCCAGGTCACTGAAGTATACCAGGTTTCTTCTGCCAGAGCAGGCAGAAATAGCTATCATAATGGTCAGCAAGAGCGGTAAAATAGTTTTCATATGCATAGTTATAATCTCCTTTGTATCCGGCTTTTAAGATTTGGAATTTAGCTGCCTTCAAATCCTTAGGATAAACTTACTAACTAGTTGAGCTGGAAAAAACAGGTTTTATCTGACTGTTAATGAGTTGTGTATTTTTCACATTTTTTTTCACATGTATGTGAATTTTTTACACAAAAAACCATTAAAAATACACTCCTGCATGTTAATGTTTTCCCTTTCGTAGAAGCAGTAATCCGACATAATTATTTCTTTTACTTAGGGTACTGATGGTGGAACGTCAGATTTATCTTGTTATACCAAATATTCTGAAAAAGACGGTTTTTTATCAGGCCCTTATTTTGGCTTTCTGAGGCAGGTAATAATATTTGAACCACATTTTGTCACCTATATAAAGTAACAGGCCCAATGGGGCCGAGAGGAGCAGCAAACTTTTTGCCCCTGGAGATTCAAGGCCTTTGTATTGTTGCAGGATGGATCCTGAATGTATACCGTAACGCGAAAGCTGAGCTGCCCTTTTGAAGAAGAACAGCGGTGACGCGTGAAACCAGTTTGGCAGATCTTCTTTTAAAACTTCTGCATCAGTCATTACCAGGCCCCTGGCATTGCGGATACGGTTTGCCTTGCCACTCAGATTCGCAGAGGCAGATCCTGTGGGCTGGTAGTAAGTTAATACTACTGTATTTGTGCAGATATACAGGTATTGGCGCCCCAGCCTGTTCCAGATAAAACTTTCGGGTACATATTTATATCCCTCCTCTTCCGGGTATGGGTTGTTTTTTAACAATCCTGTACGCATCAGGCCAAACTTGTCCCCTGTGATTTTGTACTTGAATAAAAACTCCCCGCCAGTAATCGTCACATGATCTGCAGGGAACAGGTCGCCCACTACTTCTTTTGTTTCCGAATCTTCCACTAAAGCGCATACACACCAATACTTGTCTTTAAGCTGCGGCGAAAGCATATCCCATTGATCAACACATACTTGCAGGCCATTATCACAAAGTGCATCATCAGAATCCAGGATGGCACACATCGGCGCCCTTGCCAGCTTTACCCCCTGATTTACGGCAGAGGGTTTACCACCATTGGTCTTTTTGTAATAATGAATAGTCATCGGTGATTCCAGCTGCCAGGCTTCAACTATATCCGCGGTCTTATCTGTAGAACCATCATCAACAATGATCCATTCAAAATCTTTAAATGTTTGTCTGCTCAATGATTCGTAACAGCGGTGAAGTGTTGCTGCGCGATTGTAGGTTGGTGTAATAATAGATATAAACATAAACTGAGGCTGAAGTATAGATTTTGATTCTCAATTTACAGATCATTACCTCTTGGTTTATACCCAATTGGTGTGTAATGTTTATACAATTCTTCCAGGAAAGAAGCGGTTTGGTTATATACCAATACTTTCACAGTCTGCAGAAATTCAGAAAACCTATTACGGCTTATGCAATATTTACTGAGCCTGGCGGTGTAAAGCGTAGCAGCGTGTTCAAAATCAATTGTGGCAATACAACATTGCAATATAAATTTAATACGTATAAGATTGCTTTGCAGGACGACGATGCGCTTATGAACCATCCTAATCCCTTTGCACTGGTAGTTCTTATTGCAAGGCAAAATATTATAAAGCGCATGTACAAAGACAAGGTTGTACATGACGAAAAACTTTTGGCCAGCAAGCTGCAAATTGCCAGGTTGATCTTTGAAAGAAGGCTTTCCCCAGAAAAGGAGTCAAATCTTATTAAATTTCTATTTTACAATGTAGATTTTGAAATTAAAGAAACTAATACTACTTTTGAGAGAAGTATTCAGTTGTTAACACATAAAAATATTGAAGATACGACTATGGAAGAGGCAATATTAGAGGAAAAAAAGTTCGAGGGATTACGGGAAGGACTTGAAAAGGGGCGTAAAGAAGGGCAGCAACTTGGCAAAACAGAAACCCTAGAGGCAATGGTGACGAGAATGATCCAAATGCAATTATTATCAGACGAGCAGATTGTTAAAATTGCTGAAGTGCCGCTCGGTTTTGTTCGCAGATTAAGAAAAAAGCTGAAGAAGATTAACTGATCCTTATAATATATTTTGATATTCAGTAGCTTCTGGCAACTGTGTAACAGCAAGTAAGAAAATATACAGTTATTTGCTGATGCCCAGGAGAATAATGTATCAGCACGCCATTTGATCGCTACGCAAGCAAACACGATACACAATCGTATTCACAACTGCACTATACAATACAAGTTGCCTTAATATTCCCTCTATATTTAAGCGCGGCCAGCTTGGTAAATTCATCGTTATTTAATGACCAAACTGTAAAACCTACAAAAAGCAGCTGCACAATATAAACCTGTTTTTCATTCTAATATTAGATAAACATGTGTGGTATAGCTGGGTCAGTAAATATGCCTGCAATCATCAGGGCAAAAGAAGTTTTAGAACACAGGGGGCCAGACAGCTTTGGCGTTTACCATGAACATGACGTTTGCCTGGTTCACCGGCGGCTGGCCATAGTAGATTTAACCGATGCAGGTCATCAGCCTATGCTTTTCAATGAACTGGTGATCACCTTTAATGGAGAAATCTATAATTTCCACTCCATAAGAGAAGAGTTGCTCCAAAAAGGCTATTCCTTTCAATCGCATTCTGATACTGAAGTAATTTTGAAAGCTTACGATTGCTGGGGAAACCAATGTCTATCAAAGTTCAACGGCATGTTTGCCTTTTGCATATACAACACCAAAACAAAGTCCTTCTTTGTTGCCCGTGATAAAATAGGGATCAAACCGTTGTACTATTACCATAAGGATAACGTGTTTGCCTTCGGAAGCGAGTTAAAAGTATTCCCTTCCAGCATCTTATCTCATAAAAACGAAAAAGCACTCTTACAGTTTTTAGTTTTAGGCTATATCACCGCTCCACATTCAGCCTATAAAAATGTCTATAAATTACCACAAGGAAGTTACCTCGAATTCCAGAATCACGAAGTCAAAATCACAAAATACTGGTCAGCCATAGATCAGTCTACCCACTTAGTTTATCAAATTAACAGCTACCAGCATGCCTTAGAATTGGTTGAAGAGAAGTTGCAACAAGCCGTAGAAATGCAGATGGTAGCCGATGTAAATGTAGGCTGTTTTTTAAGTGGTGGAGTAGATAGCTCCCTTATTGCAGCACTGGCGCAGAAAGCCTCTCCAGTGCGTGTCAAAACTTATTCGATGGGGTTTAATGAGAAGGGATTTGACGAAAGCGGATACGCCGCAGCAGTTGCCGGGCATTTAAAAACTGACCATCAAAACCTCAGCTTTGTGCCAGAAGATTTGCTTGAGCTGATCAGTGATTTTGATTACTACTTTGATGAGCCTTTTGGTGACTTCGCCTCCCTACCCTTAAGTATACTTTGCAAAAAAGCCAAAGAAGAAGGCATTACCGTAGCTTTATCGGGTGATGGTGGCGACGAATTATTTCTGGGTTATGAACGTTATACCTTTGCTACCCGCTTCAATGGCCTCTTCGAAAACAAACCCGAATTTTTAAGGCATTGGTTTACCTCTGCACTTCGCCTGACGAACAAAGAGAAGGCCTTAAAAATGATTTATCCTATAGACAATCCTAGCTTACTCAATTTTTATCAGGTATATGCCACATCTGTAAAACCCTGGGATCTGCATCAGGTTGTTAACAAAGACTTCCTGAGAAAGCATTTTGGAAAAGAAGAAATCACGATAGATGATATTTTGGATATTCCGGCAGATTTCCTTCTTCAAAACGAGAAAGACCTCAGCAACATTGATCTTTTATGGAACCTGCCAGATGAGATGCTGACAAAATCAGACCGCGCCTCGATGCGCTTTTCACTGGAATTAAGGGTGCCCATGCTGGATGCCAGCTTAATAGAAATTTCAAGGGCTATACCTAATCATTTACTTTTAAAAGATGGCAGAAAGAAATCGATCTTAAAAGATATTCTTGCAAAGCACGTTCCCAAAGCATTGTTTGATCGGCCTAAACGAGGCTTTAGTGTTCCCATTTCACTTTGGTTCAGGAACGAGCTTAAAGGAGAACTTTTAACTTTAAACGAGGGATTACCACCTTTTATCAATAAGGCTTATGTGAACCAATTGGTTCATGAACACCTGTATCTAAACAGAAACCATTCTTATACCCTGTGGAATTTAATGAGAATTAAGAAGTTCTATAGCTCTCCAAAAACTAAGGCAAACCCTGTAGCAATGCTGAGCTATTCATAAAATAAGGCGAAACCATTAATTGAAAAATATATGTATGACTTTGTTATTGTAGGAGCTGGATTTGCAGGAAGCGTACTTGCAGAAAGACTGGCAGATGCTAAAAATCGGGTACTTCTTATTGAAAAGAGAAATCATATTGGCGGAAATGCCTATGACCATTATGATGAAGCGGGCATCCTGGTGCATAAATATGGGCCGCATATCTTTCATACCAATAGTAATGAGGTGTATACTTATTTGTCAAAATTTACAGAATGGCGGCATTATCAACACAAAGTGCTGGCAAGTGTAGATGGACAATTGTTGCCGATACCAATCAATTTGAATACAGTCAATGAATTGTACGGACTTGATCTCAATGCTGAAGGGGTGTCAGCTTTTCTGGCAGAAAGGGCAGAGAAAATAAATCCTGTAGTAACCTCCGAAGATGTGGTACTGAGCAATGTGGGCAGAGACCTGTACAACAAATTTTTTAAAGGTTATACAAAAAAGCAGTGGGACCTTGACCCATCTGAACTCAGTGCATCAGTGACAGCAAGAATTCCAACGCGCACCAATAAAGACAACAGATATTTTACTGACAAGTACCAGGTAATGCCTCTGCATGGTTATACCAGGATGTTCGAAAATATGCTGGATCACCCCAATATTCATATTATGCTCAATGCAGATTATAAAGATGTGATCAGCGGAATAAGTTATAAGAAAATGATATTTACAGGCCCTATAGATGAATATTTTGATTTCCGCTTTGGGAAACTCCCCTACCGGTCAATAGATTTTAAGTTTAAAACTTTTGACCAGGAGCAGTTTCAGGAAACAGGAACGATCAATTATCCAGATGATTATGATTTTACCAGAATTACTGAATTCAAGTATCTAAGTGGCCATAAGCATAGTAAAACCTCCGTGGTTTACGAATTTCCAAAAGCTGAGGGCGACCCTTACTATCCAATACCAAAACCCGATCATGCTGCTCTTTATCAAAAGTATAAAAGACTGGCGGATGCGATGGATCACACCTATTTTGTTGGACGGTTAGCTACATATAAATATTATAATATGGATCAGGTTGTTGCACAAAGTCTCATGGTTTTTAAAAAAATAGCGGGATTGGACCAGGTAGTCAAAAGCTGAGGTCCTAGTTGTCATTTTTCACTCCATTTTCATTTAATCCGGAAAATAACTTGCCGCTAAATCTTCATGAGATATTTGCAATAATATGCTCCGATGCACATTCTACAAACTTACGCAAAAGAATATTATTTAATCTTTAGGAATATATTTATTATTTAATGCAATGTATTATTTATATTTGCATCTAAATATAAGTTTAGATGTTATTAGAAATAGGAAAATACGTCAATCCCCTACTTGATCACGGTTTTAAAAAGTTATTTGGACATGAATCGACCAAAAGATTTCTGATTGCTTTTCTAAATGAATTATTGCCTGCAAAAAAACAGATTATAGATCTTAGTTATAGTAATCCTGAAAATCAGGGAGAAACACATGATAAACGAATCGTTGATTTATTCAAAAGGATTAAGTTTATTATACATATCCACACCAATTTGGTCGGCTTTGTATAATAGCGTAATATATATATACAAGTTATAGCCAACTGCAATGACAAACCCACTGAAAAAGTATAGGAAATTAACATTTTCATTTCTAATCCTGGTAACTTAGCAATCTTAATATTTAGAAATTGTCTCTACGCCTGGAATCCTCATTATATGTACAATAGCGAAGTGACAATTGACAAAGAATTGTTTTCTCTAGACATTTCGATTGCAACTTCATTTGAAGCTTACAGTTCCTATAGTTTATTCTGGAATTGCTTTGGGCAAGGTAAACCAGAAAGTAGTTCCCTTACCCAATTGGCTCTCAACACCAATATCGCCTTTATGTTTGCGAATAATACTGGCACAAAGGAACAAACCAAGACCCAGACCAGAATATTGCGACTGTTGAATGTCTGCCTGATAATATTGATCAAAGAGTAATGGGATTTTTTCCTTGCTGATGCCAGGTCCTTTATCAATTACGAATACTTTAATGAATTCATTTTTATCCAGAAGCTCAACTTTTATCTCTGTGGTACCTTGGGCATATTTTACTGCATTGCTGATCAGGTTGGTAAGCACCCTTCCAATGCGTTCAGAATCAGCATTTATCATCAAGTGCCGGTCGCCGGTTAACTTGATAGTTGGCACGTCCAGAGAAAAGTACTGCTCGCATATTTCTTGCGCTAATTCATAAATGTTGAAGGTTGTTTTCCTATACTCAAGTTGTTCACTATAATTTCTGCCAGCATTGAGCAGATCATCTATAATCAGAGAAATCCGATTGATGCCTTTATTGGCTTGTGACAAGAGTAATTTTGTCTTGGGGAGGAGCTGCTGCTCAGGTGTTCTATTCAGTAGCTGAAGTGATGCTTTCAGGCTGGTTACGGGTGTCTTGAGTTCGTGGCTGGCAATGCTGATAAAGTCGTCTTTATGCTTTTCGATGAGCTTATCCTTGGTAATGTCATTGATAACTCCTATCAGTCTGGTGGCGTGACCTTTATCATCGGTCTCAGTTTTTCCCTTCATATTTAACCATTGCAACGCTCCGTCTTTCTTTGCTAATCTGACCTGGATATCCATGCCTCCCTCGGCCTCAATTCGCTCGATGGCTATCTTAAATGCTGGTAAATCTTCTTCTGAAATGTGATTAAAGTAGCTTTCGAGTGTCCAGTAATCCTGTCTTTGCCGATAACCGAAAATTTCATCGTGGTCGGGGGAACGAAAAATCTGTTTGGATCTGAGGTCTAATTCCCAAACTGCGGTTTGGGAATATTTGAGAGCAATATTGAGACGTTTCTGGCTTTCCTGAAAGTATTTAATTCCGGAGATATCATCCAGAACAGTAAATCCGAATGTCTCGCCCTGATCGTTATATAGGATTGTAGTCACGTCTACCCAGACTATGGATTTATCTTTGCGGTACAAGCAAACTTCTAACTTGAAAAAAGGTACTTTTTTTGCCCAAAGTTCGTCCTGGAGGCGGTGCCAATGTACTACGTGTTCTTCGCAGGCATGATCAACTATTTTAGTTCCTTCTATTTCATCGGGGCGATACTTTAAAAGTTCGCAGAGTGCTTTATTAACTTTTAAAATAGTCAGGTCTGAACGGATAATCTTAGAGGCGACACTTGTAAGGTCAAATATCGTATTAAATTTAGCATCACATTCCTGGAATCGATTCTCAAAATCGTTGGGCTCATTTTTTTCTTGCATAACAATTTATGGATAATAAAATATTAACACTTATTATCCAAGTGTGTTTGCTATTTGTCAACTGACAACGTGTTTAATTTGAAGATCGATCATTGAATGGATTATGCTAAGTTGAACTTGCGGCCGCTGATTGGATAGGTTTATTGAATTTACACCATCTTTGGTATATGTTTGCGGATGATTTCCCCAAGCAAATCGATATCAAATGGCTTTCGTATGTAGTCATCAAATCCGCGGTTTTGGTACTCCTGATCTATGTTGTAGTTACAGCTAAGTGCGATGATAGGTAATAGGGGGAAGCGCTTTTTTATCTGGCAGCATATGTTGATGGCTTCTGCGCCATTAAGTTTATAGTCAAGTACTACCACATTAGGTTTTTTTACTTCGATAATCTCCAGAAAGTTCGAAGATAAATGATTGGTAGCATGTACCAGAAACCCAGCTTCCGTTAAGGCGATCTTTAGGACATCCAGCACTGCCAAATCCGTTTCTTGAATGACAATTTTATCCATAGGGATTGGATTTTAAGAATACCCCCCCTGTCATTCCAAATCTAAGGTACAAAATTCGACAATAGTGAATATGTGTCAGTCTGCTTTTAATTGGTGATGTATTTGGATGAAATCAGCAATAAAAGTGTACGGTCTGCTTTTGCCTCTTCGTAGTTTTCCTTTAGTAGTTGGCTAATATGCTTGTTTTTCAACCTAATTGCAGCCATTTGTAAAATTTGAAATGAGGCCATTTCCACACTTTCAATATTTTGCAGGTAAAAAATGATGGAAAGATCACGCAGTTCGGGTTCACCTCTTTGTTCATTGATCGCTTCAAAAGCATCTTGAATAAGTCCGGTTAACCCATGAATGCTACCTTTAGATACTTCAGCATCTAGTAAAGAGTAAATAAGCTCCATCCTGGCGATCTGCTTTTCAACATCTTCCACCGTTTCCTGGATCGCATACCTAAGATCTGCAAATTCAACTTCTTCAGCGATGCCGGGGAGTCTAGACACAAGATGGAGTTTTGCGTCATAAATGCGGTCAAGGTGCTTGATGAAAAATAATTTTAGCTTTTCGGAACCAAGATTTATCTTCTTCCAGGAGCGGCGTTTTTCAGGTTGGTCATTCATAACTGCAGATCGAAGTGCTAAGTTATAAATTCTTTCACTTTTGCTAAAAGATTATCTATATCAAATGGCTTGTTTATATATCCGTTTGCTCCGCAGCTTTGGGCTATTTCAGGCACGTTATGCTCGGCGGAAACCAATAGCACGGGTATATGTTCCAGTTCGATTTGTTTTTTGATTTCGGCGCATATCTGCGCACCTGTTTTTTCGAATCCTGAAATTCTGACATCGAGTAAGATCAGATCTGGGTGGAGTATTTTAATATGTTCAGTTGAAGTTCCTGTTTTTTGAAGAACAGTATCATATCCTTCTTCACCTAAAATAATGTCTAAAATGGATAAAATATCTTCATCGTCATCAATCACAAGTATTCGTTTAGCCATTTTGGTTTTCAATTTATCAGAGTTATATTTTGTTAAAATCACGTGTCGCCATTAAATCAAGTCGGCGACATGAATGCCGTAAACTTCTTTAAATAGTTTGCTAAAATGGCTTCTGGAACTATAGCCTGCAATGTTCGAAATCTCTTTTTATCGTCCGGTACTTACCGGATGCAAATGCTTCCCACGCTAGCTGCAGTCGTATAACACGCACTAATCTATTGGGCGTAATACCTAAAATGCGGTCAACATGCCGGAAAAGTTGACGTTCACTAATTGCTAATTCATTACTTATAAGACTCAAATTCAATTCCAGCTTGCCTGCGCGATTTCTAACCACTGCTTCAAATTTATCTAACCAGAATTGATCAGAATAAGAAGAGCCTTCCTCCATGTTTTCACCTTTAATGACTACTGGTTCCGTTAAATTCGGTACAATGGTTATCCTTGGCACTTTCTTAAACCGCTTCTGGTGGTCTTCTGTGAACGGAAAGTAATAGTGCAGGATTTTTGGCACTTAACGGTACATTACTTTCGGCAAGAATACTGCAGAGAAAATGGCAAGAATGAGTACATAGTCCGTTTCAAAA
>Ga0308163_10002916_pt1 | contig 14927 bp, 15 predicted proteins | sample PhyTR1_FD_201037 | JGI IMG/M metagenome (GOLD analysis project Ga0308163, IMG submission 201037) | Phyllosphere microbial communities from UC Gill Tract Community Farm, Albany, California, United States - DLSLT.R1 | ecosystem: Host-associated > Plants > Phyllosphere > Unclassified | place: USA...
CGCGAACACCAGCCGGGTGATCGCCTTGGCGGCCAACTGCGGGGCGTGCAGGCGCACCCCGTCCATCGCGGCCAGCCTGACCAGGTCGACCTGCAGCTCGTCTTCGAAGTACTGCAGCTCGCGTTCCACCGCGTGCTTGAAGTCGTCCGAACCGACCGCGCCTTCGCGCAGCAGCACGTGCAGCAGCTTGTCGTCGGCGCGCAGCTGTTCCATGAAGGTTTCCACCGACACCCAGACCACGCTGGTGGCCGACACCGTGGCACGGCGGCGGGCCTGGCCGATGATGGTGCGCAGCGAGCGCCCGGCCAGGTCGATCAGCGCGATGGACAGTTCGTCCATGTCACGGAACTGGCGGTAGAAGCTGTTCGGTGCGATGCCCGCCTCGCGCGCGACTTCACGCAGGCTGAGGGTGGACAGGCTGCGGTGCGGCCCGATCAGCGCCAGCGCCGCGATGATCAGATCCTCGCGGGTCACCGTACGGCGGACCGGCGTGGCGTCTTCGGGCGGAGGCGTGACGATGGGGGGCATGGGGGAACCGGGTGGACCAAGCGTGAATCATACCTGATCCGGGTCGATATACACCTGTATACACAGCTGTGTGCGCGCACGTATAGTTGGATCCATGAACACTGCCGTCCGCCCCGCCATGGTTGATCGTCCGTCGCTGCTCTCGCCGCATCGCTGGCTGTCGCCGGCGCTTTTTGATTACTGGGCGGGGCAGGTCAACCGCCTGTGGACGCTGCGCCAGCCGCTGGCACGCCTGCTGCGGCGTGAGCCGGCCGGCGAGGGCGCCTGCACCCTGGTGCTGCGCACCAACCGCCACTGGCGCGGTATGCAGCCGGGGCAGCACGTGACCCTCGGCATCGAAATCGACGGCCGTCTGCTGCATCGCAGCTACAGCCCGACGCTGCTGGGGCCCAACCTGCTGGCGATCACCGTCAAGGCCGTCGATGGCGGCCGGGTCAGCCAGTATCTGGTGTCGCAGGCCCGCCGCGGCAGTGTTTTCCACATCGGTGAGGCCTTCGGTGAGTTCTCGGTACCGACTGCGGCTCCGCTGCTGCTGCTGGCCGCAGGCAGTGGCATCACTCCGATGCGCAGCCTGCTGCGCGCCCTGTCCGCGCGTCCGCTCGGTGCGCCGGTGGATCTTTATTACTGGGAGCGCAGCCACGCCGGCTTCAGCTTCCGCGAGGAGCTGCTGGCGATGGCGGCCGCCGATCCGCAACTGCAGGTGCGCCTGCTGGCCACGCGCGATGCGCAGGAGCCGGCAGCACGCATCGACAGCGTGGCCTTCGACAGCCTCGGCGATGTGCCGCTGGCGCAGCGCCACGTGCTGGCCTGTGGTCCGGATGGCTTCGTCGCTGCCGCGCGCAATCGCCTGCTGCATCAGGTGGCAGGGTTCCAGGCCGAAGCCTTCACCCCGCCATCGGCGCCTGCCGGTGACCAGGGCGAGGTGCAGCTGACCCTGGCACGCAGTGGCCGCACGCTGACCGTGCCACGCGGCAGGGCCCTGCTCGAAAGCCTGGAAGCCCAAGGGCTCAAGCCGAAGCATGGATGCCGCATGGGCATCTGCAATACCTGCACCTGCGTGCGCGCCAGTGGCGCCACGCGGCACCTGCGTACCGGCCAGGACCAGGATGAACCGGCAATGCCGGTGCGTATCTGCGTCAGTGCCCCGACCACCGACCTGGTCCTGGATCTCTAAAGGAAGCCTTTGCTGATGAGCCGCCCTGATCGTGCCCTGACCCCTGCTGAGCTGAACGCCTTCGGCGCCGAACTGGACGCGATCCGCGACCGCGTGATCGGCGAGCTGGGCGCCAAAGATACCCGCTACATCCGTCGCGTCGCCGCCGCCGTGCGCTGGTCCGGCGTGCTCGGCCGCCTGCTGCTGTTCGTTGGCGCCTTCTCGCCGCTGTTCTGGTCCCCCCTGCTGTGGCCGGCGTGCATCGCCGGTACGCTGCTGCTGGCGCTGTCCAAGATCCTGGAGAACATGGAGCTGGGCCACAACGTGATGCACGGCCAGTACGACTGGACCGGCGACCCGAAGCTGGACGGCAACAGCTACGAGTGGGACATCGTGGCCACCAGTGACAACTGGCGCAAGACCCACAACTTCAAGCACCACACCTATACCAACGTGCGCGGCATGGACGATGACATCGGCTACGGCCTGCTGCGCATCTTCCCCGAGCAGCGCTGGCGCCCGTTCTACCTGCTGCAGCCGATCATCGCGCCGGTCTTCGCGCTGCTGTTCCAGTGGGGCGTGGCGATCCAGGACCTGCGCATCGGCCGTTGGCTGAAGGGCCGCATGACCGCCCGCCAACTGTGGAAGGAGACCCGTCCGGTGGGTGCCAAGATGGCGCGCCAGCTGGGCAAGGACTACATCCTGTTCCCGGCGCTGGCCGGCCCGTTCTTCCTGCCGGTGATGCTGGGCAACCTGGTGGCCAACGGCATGCGCAACATCTGGACCTACGTGATCATCTTCTGCGGTCATTTCACCGCCGATGCGGAAACCTTCCCCAAGGACTGCCTGCGCAATGAATCGCGCGGCCACTGGTACCTGCGCCAGCTGCGCGGCTCCTCCAACCTCAGGGGCGGCTGGGTGATCAACGTGCTGTCGGGCAACCTGAGCCACCAGATCGAGCACCATTTCTACCCGGACCTGCCGGCCAACCGCTATTCACGCATCGCCGTGGAAGTGAAGGACATCTGCCGCCGGTATGGCCAGCACTACAACACCGGCTCGCTGCCGAGCCAGTTCGGCCAGGTCGTCTGGCGCATCCTGCGGCATGCGTTCCCCAGCCGTCCGGCGCGCATGAGCTCCCGCGAGCCGGTGGCGGGCGCAGCCTGAACGGCCAGGGCCCGCGCTATGCAAAGCGCGGGCAATCGCTGAGAATTGCACGCATTGCGTTGTTTTCCGTAAAGGCGTGCGAGTGAACGTTGCGGTATCGTCCCCGGTCTCCATCGAGAGCCCATCCCCCTCGCCGCAGCCCTTGCCCGAGTCCCATGCCGCACAGATCGTCGCGGATGTCGGCGGGACCTTCGCCCGCCTGGCCTGGTCGTGCGGCGACGGGCGCGCGCCGCGCATCGAGGGTTTCCGGCGCTACCGCTGCGCCGACCATCCGAGCCTGTCCTCCATCCTGGCCGATTTCGCCGGCGAACGTGCAGGGTCTGGTTGTGGCGCGGTAGTGGCCATCGCCGGGCTGCTGCGCGGTGATGTGCTGGTCAACGCGAACCTGCCCTGGCCGGTGGCCGTCGAATCCACGCGCCAGCAGGCAGGATTGCATTCGCTGCAGCTGATCAACGATTTCGAAGCGGTCGCGCTGGCGATCCCGCACGTGCGCGCCGATGCACTGGTCGCGCTGCATGGCAGCGGCGATCCGACCACGGCGTGGCCGGCGCTGGTGCTCGGGCCCGGTACCGGACTGGGTGCTGCGCTGCGCTTTGCCGATGGCGCGCGTCCGGTGCTGGCCAGTGAAGTCGGTCATTCGGCGCTGTCGGCCGGTACCGCGCTGGAGCTGGACGTGCTGCGCCTGCTGCTGCAGCGCTGGGACCACGTCGACAACGAACGCGTGTTGTCCGGCACCGGCATGCTCAATCTTTACCAGTGCCTGTGCCAACTGCGTGGCGCGAGCGCGCACTGGGACGACACCGAAGCGCTGCTCGCTGCCGCGCATCGGGGCGATGATCCGCTGGCGCGTGAGACCGTCCACATGTTCTGCGGCTGGCTGGGCAGCTTCGTCGGTGACCTGGCGATTGCGTTCGGTGCACGCGCGGTCTACCTGGCCGGCGGGGTGTCGGCGCATATCGCGCCGTTCCTGCCGGACAGCCCGTTCGTGGCACGCTTCCTCAACAAGGGCGTACTGGCCAGCGTGCTGCAGCAGGTGCCGGTGTGGCGCGTTGAACATGGCGAACTGGGCGTACTCGGTGCAGCGGCGTGGAACGCCTCGGTGACCCAGTAAAACGAGGCCACGGCGCCCGGTGGCCCAACCAACAGAGGGATTCGCATGACCGATCGTAGAAGCTTCCTGCAGGCCGGTGCGTTGGCGGTCGGCGCTCTCGGACTGCCACGCAGCGCACGCGCGGCTGCGGCCGATCCCGGGCCCCGGGTGGTGTCGACCTGGGACTTCGGGGTGGGTGCCAACCAGGTGGCCTGGAAGACCCTGGCCGCGGGCGGCAGTTCGCTGGATGCGGTGGAGCAGGGCGCACGCTGGGCGGAGAGCGAACTCTGCAACCCGACCGTGGGGCGGTGTGGCAACCCCGACCGCGACGGCAACCTCAGCCTGGATGCCAGCATCATGGACGGCGACGGTCGCTGTGGCTCGGTCGCTGCGCTGATTGACATCCTGCATCCGGTATCGGTTGCGCGCCGGGTGATGGAACAGACCCCGCACGTGATGCTGGTCGGGCAGGGCGCACAGGCTTTCGCGGTTGAGCAGGGTTTCCCGCGCGGCAAGCTGCTCACCCCCGCTGCCGAAAAGGCCTGGAAGGCGTGGCTGGAGACCGCCGAGTACGCACCGCAGATCAATGCCGAACGCCGCACCCTTCCTGGCGACAGCAGCAACCATGACACCCTGGGTATCCTGGCACGCGACGCACAGGGTCGGCTGGCCGGGGCGTGCACCACCAGCGGCATGGCGTGGAAAATGCAGGGCCGGGTGGGTGACAGCCCGATCATCGGCGCTGGCCTGTACGTGGACAACGAGGTGGGCGCGGCGACCGCATCAGGGGTCGGCGAGGAGATGATCCGCAACGCGGCCTCGTTCCTGGTGGTGGAGCTGATGCGCCAGGGCCGCAGTCCGGCCGAGGCCTGCCGCGAGGCGATCGCACGGGTGGTGCGTAAACGCCCCGAAGCCAGCCGCACACTGCAGGTGTGCTTCCTGGCGATGAATCGCGACGGCGAGGTCGGCGCCTACGCCCTGCATCGTGGATTCGTCTACGCGGTGTGCGATGCGCAACGCCAGGACGGGCTGCACGATGCGGACTCGGTGTACCGCACGGAGCAGGCCTGAGCATGCGCCGGCTGCTGGAGATCGCCGCAGATGGGGTCGGATCGGCGCTGGCCGCGCAGGCCGGCGGAGCGGACCGCGTGGAACTGTTCGCCGACCTCGCCTCTGGCGGCCTCACGCCCTCGCATGCAACGCTCGCGGTCAGCCGCGACCGGGTGCGCCTGCCCCTGTTCGTGCTGATCCGGCCGCGCGCCGGGGACTTCCTGTATGGCGGTTGGGAAGCGGACGTCATGCTGCGCGACATCCAGCATTGCCGTGCACTGGGCATGGACGGCGTGGTGCTCGGCGCGTTGACGGCCGAGGGCGACGTCGATGTCGCGCTGTGCCGCGAGCTGGTGGCGGCGGCAGGCGGCCTGCCGGTCACTTTCCATCGCGCCTTCGACGCGGCGCGCGACCTGCCCGAGGCGCTGGAGACGGTGATCGGGCTGGGCTGCGCGCGGGTGCTGAGCTCCGGGGGCCACGGCTCGGCGCTGGAAGGCGTGGATGTGCTGGCGGACATGGTCCAGCGGTCTGCGGGGCGCATCGGGATCATCGCCGGGGCGGGCCTTGCCGCCTCCAACATCGCCGATGTCGCCCAGCGCAGTGGCTGCACCGAACTGCATGCCTCGGCGAAGGCGCTCAAGCGCAGTGCGATGCAGCACCACAACCGCGCTCTGTCCGGCCTGGCGCTGGATCATCAGCAGAGTGACGCCACGCAGGTCGCCGCGTTGCGTGCCGCGCTGGATGCGTTGCCGGACCGGCGCTGACGACGGCGTCACGGGCTGGACACTACGGTGTTTATCGTTTATCAATAAAAACAGGGCGCTCTTCCGGCGCTCGTCTGCTGGAGGCCCCGTGCCAAGCCGTACCCGCCGCGCGCCTGATCCGCGTGGCATCTTCAAGCTGACCCATGCCGCCATCCACGCTGTCGTGGCGATGTGCTGGCTCGGCATCCTGGCCGCCCTGTGCGCGGTGCCGCTGGTGTTGCAGCGGCCGGCGCGGCTGCTCGATGCGGTCGACGCGTCGGTGGTGGCCGACCATGGCGATGCGCCGCACCTGCTGCTGCACTTCAGTGCCGGCCTGCTGGCCATCGTGGTGCTGCTGGCGCTTGGCCTGGTTTTCCTGCGCCACCTGCAGCGCCTGGTGCGTTCGGTGCGCGACCGGCAACCGTTCACCCGGGGCAATGTCACCCGCCTGCGCCGGATGGCCTGGCTGATGCTGGCGATGGAGCTGCTGTCGATCCTGATCGGCGTCTACGCCAGCTGGATGGGACCGCAGTTCGCCTGGATGGAAATAGGCGGCGGCATGTCGATCACCGGACTGGTGGCGGTGCTGATGCTGTTCGTCATCGCCCATGTGTTCGCCGTGGGCACTGCGATGCGTGAGGACCTGGACGGGGTGGTCTGATGGCGATCGTCATCACCCTGGACCGCATGCTGCAGCAACGCGGCATGACCCTGTCCGAGCTGGCCGGGCGCATCGACATCACCTTGGCCAACCTGTCCATCCTGAAAACCGGCAAGGCGCGTGCGATCCGCTTTTCCACGCTCGATGCCATCTGCCGCGAACTGCGCTGCACGCCCGGTGACCTGCTCGGGCACGATCCGGCCGCGGCCCAGGACGACGGCGCCTGATCCTGCAGCAACCGCACTTCTTCCCCTTCAACCAAAGAAAAGAACCCACGCATGGAATGGCTGGCTGACCCCTCGATATGGATGGGGCTTGCAACCCTGGTAGTGCTTGAGATCGTGCTGGGCATCGACAACCTGGTGTTCATCGCGATCCTGGCCGACAAGCTGCCGCCGCACCAGCGCGACCGTGCGCGGGTGATCGGCCTGACCCTGGCGCTGCTGATGCGGCTGGTGCTGCTGGCCGCGCTGTCCTGGATCATGAAACTGACCGAGCCGCTGTTCGCGGTGCTTGGCCATGAGTTCTCAGGGCGCGACCTGATCCTGCTGGTGGGCGGCCTGTTCCTGCTGTTCAAGGGCACCATGGAACTGCACGAGCGGCTGGAAGGCCGTACGCACGAGGGCGGCGGCAACCGGGTATACGCCGGCTTCGGTACCGTGGTGGCGCAGATCGTGGTGCTCGATGCGGTGTTCTCGCTGGACTCGGTGATCACGGCGGTCGGCATGGTCGACAACCTGGGCGTCATGTATGCAGCGGTGACCATCGCGATGGCGCTGATGCTGCTGGCCAGCAGGCCGCTGACGCGCTTCGTCAACCGCCATCCCACCGTGGTGGTGCTGTGCCTTGGCTTCCTGCTGATGATCGGCTTCAGCCTGGTGGCCGAGGGCCTGGGCTTCAGGATCCCGAAGGGCTATCTGTACGCGGCGATCGCGTTCTCGATCCTGGTGGAAGGCTTCAACCAATGGGTGGGCTTCAACCGCGAGCGCGACCAGGCGCAGCTGCCGTTCCGCCAGCGCACCGCCGATGCGGTGATGCGCATGTTCGGGGTGCGCGATGCCGACGCGCAGGAGGACGATGGTGATCCGGCTGCTGGCGTCGGCGGGGAGCGTCTGCAACCGGTGGAGCAGGACATGATCCGCAGCGTGTTGACCCTGGCCGAACGGCCGGTGTCCAGCGTGATGACCGTGCGCACCGATGTGCAGTGGATCGATATCAGCCGTGGCACCGAAGATGTCATTGCACGGTTGATCGCCAGCCCCCACACCCGCCTGCTGGTCGCCGACGGCGACCTGGACCGCCTGCGCGGCGTGGTGCAGAGCCGTGACCTGCTGGCCAGCCTGCTGCAGGGCAGACCGCTGCAGCTGGAAGCCAGCCTGCGCGAGGCCCAGTTTGTTTCCTCCAACGCCAGCGCGCTGCAGGTGCTGGAGCTGATCCGACAGCATCCGGTGCCGCTGGCGGTAGCCGTGGATGAGTACGGCAGCGTGGAAGGGCTGGTGACCGCCAACGATCTGTTGGCCGCCATCGCCGGCGACCTCGCCGACACCCAGGATGAGCGTTATGGCATCACCGGGATCGCCGACCAGCAGTGGGAGGCCGACGGCGCGCTGACCCTGGACGACCTGCAGCGCATGGCCGGCATCCGCTTCGAGCGCAGCGGCGACTACCAGACGTTGTCCGGGCTGGTCCTGCATGCGCTGGACAGGATGCCGCTGGCCGGGGATGTGATCGAACACGCAGGCTTCCGGCTGCGGGTTCTGTCGATGGAGAAGCGCAGGGTGGGACGGGTGGCCTTACAGCGCATTTCTGAACAAGTCAGCTGACGCCGGCCTTGGCAATGCGGAGCACACGACACGCCGCGTCGCGAGTCGCCCGCAACGTCTTCACGCGTTGAACACATTGCTGATTGCGTAATGTGAAGGTTGTCCGGTCGGGGAAGGGGAACGCACCGTACTGCGTTACGTCATACCCGGCTGGAATCCTTCCGGCCAGATGTCCATGCAATGGCATGCACTGCTGGCCCTACCCAGCAGGAAACTCTCATGGCGGCATTGCAGCAGCGCACCCTTGATCTCATCCGCAGCAACGAGGAACAGGTCCTCACGCAGTGGCAGCAGACCCTTGCCGCCGCAGGCCAGGGACAGGACAACCGCATTTCCAGCCACGAAGTGGATTCGCAGCTTCGTGAGTTCTGGCGGCTGTTCCTGCAGTCCATCCCGGCCGCCGATGTCGGCAGCCTGCAGGGCCCGGAATGGCAGGGCCTGCGCCGCTTCCTGGAAGACCTGTCCGCCGATCGCGCGCGCAGGGGCTTCAATTCGTCGGAGACGGCGAGCTTCATCTTCTCGCTGAAGCGCCCGTTGTTCGCCCAGGTCCAGGCGGCCCTGGCGGGCGATCCGCAGCAGCTGGGCGACCAGCTGTGGGCCATCTCCGAACTGCTGGACCTGCTCGGGCTGCAGACCGTGAAGGCATTCCAGAAGAGCCGCGAAGAGGTCATCCAGCGCCAGCAGGAAGAAATGCTCGAGCTGTCCACCCCGGTAGTGAAACTGTGGGAAGGCGTGCTGGCGCTGCCGATGATCGGCACGCTGGATTCCCAGCGCACCCAGGTGGTGATGGAATCGCTGCTGCAGCGGATCGTCGAAACCGGATCGGAAATCGCCATCATCGACATCACCGGCGTACCCACGGTGGATACGCTGGTGGCCCAGCACCTTCTGAAGACCGTCACCGCCATCCGCCTGATGGGCGCCGATGCGATCATCAGCGGCGTGCGCCCGCAGATCGCACAGACCATCGTGCACCTGGGCCTGGACCTGCAGGGCATCGTGACCAAGGCCAACCTGGCCGACGCACTTGCACTGGCGCTCAAGCGGACCGGCCAGACCGTGACCAAGGTGGCTGGCTGAGATGGATCGCATCCCGATCCTGCAGATGGGCGATCTGCTGTTGGTGACCATCCAGGTGGACATGCACGACCAGCTGGCGTTGACGCTGCAGGATGACCTGACCGACAAGATCCAGCGCACCTCCGCACGTGGCGTGCTGATCGACATCTCCGCGCTGGATATCGTGGACTCGTTCATCGGGCGCATGATCTCCACCATTTCCGCGCTGGCGCGGATCATGGATGCCACCACCGTGGTGGTGGGCATGCAGCCGGCGGTGGCGATCACCCTGGTGGAGCTGGGCCTGGACCTGCGCGGCGTGCGTACCGCGCTGAACGTGGAGCGCGGCATGAAGCTGCTGCAGCTGCCTGCAGGCGACCCATGATCGCCGAGGACGGATCCCTTCCGATTCGCATCGAGCAGGACGTGGTGCTGGCGCGGCAGACCGTGCGGCAGCTTGCGGTCCGCTTCGGGCTGCGGCTGGTGGACCAGACCAAGCTGGTCACCGCCGCCAGCGAACTGGCACGCAACGCGGTGATCTATGGCGGTGGCGGTGACATGCACTGGCGCATCGTCGAACGCGGTGTCCGCCGCGGCATCCAGTTGCAGTTCGCCGACCAGGGGCCGGGCATTCCGGACCAGGTGAAGGCGCTCACCGATGGCTGGTCATCGGGGTCGGGGATGGGCCTGGGCCTGTCCGGTTCGCGTCGGCTGGTCGATGATTTCGATCTGGACACGGCCGCAGGGCAGGGCACGCGGGTAACCATCACCAAATGGATCTGAATTTTTCCGGTCCGCTTACCCGTGTCGTGGTCGTCGAGGAAACCACCCAGGTCGGGCAGGCGCGGCGCGAAGCGTTGCGCGTGGCCGCCGAAGCCGGCTTCAACGAGATCGATGCCGGCCGGGTCGCGCTGGCTGCCACGGAAATGGCGACCAACCTGTGGCGCCACGGTGGCGGCGGTCGCATGACCCTGTCGGTCATCGCCGGTGCCTGCGGCCAAGGGGTGGAGCTGTGCACCTTCGACCGCGGCCCGGGCTTCGTGCTGGCCCAGTGCCTGCAGGATGGGTACTCCACCGCCGGCAGCCAGGGCCTGGGCATGGCCGCCATCGCACGCCAGGCGCGGGTGATGGAGGCCTGGTCCGATGCGCGCGGCTCGATACTGGTGGTGCGGATCCATCCAGAGCGGGCGCCGCGCGATGCGGACCTTGCCTATGGCGCGGTGCGGCTGCCGATGAAGCATGAGCTCGCCTGCGGCGATGCCTGGCACCTGCGCGTGCAGGACCAGAAACTGGCGTTGACGGTGATCGACGGCCTGGGCCATGGCGCGCTGGCGGCGGAGGCTTCCGAGGGCGGGGTGCGCGCGCTGGCCGCGCTGCCAACCGCAGGCTCGGCCGTGGACACCATCAACGACCTGCATGCCGCATTGTCGGGCTCGCGCGGCGGTGCGGCGGCGGTCGCCTGCGTTTCGCTGGGAAGCGGGGACATTGAGTACGCCGGCGTGGGCAACATCGCCGGCAGCCTGCTGATCGGCGATACCTCGCGTGGCATGGCTTCGATGCCCGGCATCGTCGGCGTGCAGTACCGCAAGGCGCAGGCATTCAGCCTTCACGCCCCCGCTGGCACGCTGCTGGTGATGCATAGTGATGGACTGCAGGCGCGGTGGAGCCTGCGCGATTACCCTGGGCTGCAGCATCGCCATCCCGCGTTGGTGGTTGCCGTGCTGCAACGTGATTTTGATCGTGGTCGCGATGATGTCTGCGTCGTCGCGCTGCGCGTGGGAGCCTTCCGATGAGCGTCACCGATCTGTCCCCGCAGCAGGAAATGGAGCGTCTCCGCGCGGAGAACGAAGGCCTGCGCGCTGAGCTGGACGAGACCAACCAGGGGGTGCTGGCGCTGTATGGCGAACTGGACCAGCAGGCCGAACAGCTGCGCCAGGTGTCCGAGTTGAAGAGCCGCTTCCTGTCCTACATGAGTCACGAGTTCCGCACGCCGCTCGGGTCGATCCTGAGCATGACCCGGCTGCTCGACGATGGCATGGACGGCGAGCTCAGCAGCGGACAGCGCCAGCAGGTGCTGTTCATCAGCAACGCTGCCAGCGAGCTGCGCGAGATGGTCGACGACCTGCTCGACCTGGCCAAGATCGAAGCGGGGCGTATCACCATTTCACCGGGCTGGTTCGACTTGATGGATCTGTTCTCGGCCTTGCGCGGCATGTTCCGCCCGTTGGTCGAAGGCAACGACATAGAGCTGGAGTTCATCGCGCCGCCGCAGCTGCCGATGCTGTACACCGATGACAAGAAGCTGGCGCAGATCCTGCGCAATTACGTGTCCAATGCGTTGAAGTTCACCCCGCGCGGCCGGATCGTGGTCTCCGCCGAGCTGGAAGGCGATGCGGCGGTGCGCTTCAGCGTGCGCGACACCGGCATCGGCATCCCGCAGGAGATGCAGGCGGCGTTGTTCGAGGATTTCATGCAGGTCGATTCACCGCTGCAGAAGCGCCTGCGAGGTACCGGGCTGGGGCTGTCGCTGTGCAAGCGCTTCGCCGGGCTGCTGGGTGGCCATGTCGGGGTCAACAGCGTGCAGGGCGAAGGCTCGGAGTTCTTCGTAGTGGTACCGGTGAACCTTGAAACCGCAGCAGAGGCCGTCGATGCCGCACCGTGACCGCATCCTGATCGTGGATGACAACGTAGCCACGCGCTATGCAGTGCGACGGGTGCTGGAGCATCACGGTTTCCGCGTGGATGAAGCCGGGATGGGACAGGACGGGCTGGATGCGGTGGCGGTCAATGACTTCGCAGCGCTCGTGCTGGATGTGAACCTGCCCGACATGAGCGGCTTCGACGTGGTCCGCGAGCTGCGCGCACAACCGCGTACCGCGCTGCTGCCGGTGGTGCACGTGTCGGCGGCTTCGATCAGCACCGGGGACATGATCACCGGGCTGGACGCGGGTGCTGACGGCTACCTCACCCACCCGGTCGATCCGGAAGTGCTGCTGGCTACCTTGCGCAGCCTGCTGCGGGCCCGCCGCGCCGAAGATGCGCTGCGCGAGGCCGAGGCCCGTTTCGGCGAGATCTTCCGCCAGATCAACGCGCCCATCGCGGTGTTGAACGCCGACCTGAGCGTGCGCGATGCCAATGATGCCTTCGCCCGGTTGCTGGGCACCGGCATCAGTGGCGGCTCGCCCCTGGACCGGCTCGGCGGGGCAGGCGATTTCATCGATGGGCTGCGTGGGGCGCTGCAGCGGCGCGAGCGCTGGCAGGGCACCGTCGCCCTGCCCAATCCGGGCGGGACCCCGCGCATGACCCAGTGGCGCCTGACCCCGTACCAGCAGCCCGACCAAGGGCTGGTGGTGGTGGAAGACATCACCGCCCACCACGAGCGCGACCGCGAACAGCGCCGCGAACTGGCGTACCAGATCTCCGAGCGCGAGCGCACCGAAGCCGAGCTGCTGCAGGCGCAGAAGATGGACGCGCTGGGCCAGTTGACCGGCGGCATCGCACACGACTTCAACAATCTGCTGACCACCATCATCTCCGGCCTGGACATGATCGAACTGGCGGCCGACAGCGGCAAGCTGGAGCGGCTCGGCCGCTACATCGATGCCGCGTCCAGTTCGGCCACCCGTGCCGCGGCGTTGACCCAGCGCATGCTGGCCTTCGCGCGCAAGCAGCCGCTGGATCCGCAGCCGTTCGACGTGGCCCAGCGCGTGCATTCGCTGGAAGACCTGCTGCGGCGGACCATCGGCGAGAACATCGAGCTGGAGTTCGAACTCGGCGACGCACCGCTGGTGGCGCTGGCCGATCCCAACCAGTTCGAAAGCGTGGTGCTGAACCTGGTGATCAACGCGCGCGATGCGCTGGGTGGCAACGGCCTGATCCGCATCCGCGGTGAGCGCACCACGGTGGAAGGCGACTACAGCCTGGCCGCCGGCGACTACATCAGCGTGAAGGTGATGGACAACGGCAGTGGCATCGAAGCGCACCTGCTGAAGAAGGTCTTCGAACCGTTCTTCACCACCAAGCCACAGGGCGAGGGCACCGGGCTGGGTCTGTCGATGACCTATGGCTTTGCCCGCCAGAGCGGTGGCGTGGCACGCATCAGCAGCGAACCCGGGGTAGGGACCGAAGTGGAACTGCTGTTGCCATTGGGCGATGCGGCCAAGATCGAGGTGGCCGGTGAGCGCGGTGAAACACCGGTAGGCCGCTTCGAGCGGATCCTGGTGGTGGACGACACCGATTCGGTACGCCAGATGGTGCAGGACATGCTGCGTGAGGCAGGATACGAGGTCATCGCGGTGGCCGATGCGCGGCAGGCGCTGCGCGAACTGCGCGACGACGAGGGTATCGCGCTGCTGCTGTCCGATGTCGGCTTGCCGGGCATGAACGGTCGTGAGTTGGCCGATGCCGCTCGCGAGCTGCGTCCCCGCCTGCCGGTGCTGTTCATTACCGGCTACACCGAACGCGCAACGGTGCGCAACGAGTTCCTCGGGCCGGGCATGGGCCTGCTGCCCAAGCCGTTCAACCTGTCCGAACTGCTGCGCGCGGTGAGTTTCGCCCTGCGCTGAGCCAGGCGCTGGTGCTTAGACGCCGCCTTCGCGCGGCAGTGGCGCGGGAACATTCAGCTGACCGCCGGCCGCGACGTAGGCGGCCAGCGCTTCACCCTGGCTGAGCAGGTGACGGTTCATCGTCGCTTCGGCGGCAGCTGCATCCCGACGGCGGATGCAGTCCATCAGCTCGCGGTGTTCGGCCAGTGACTGCGCCATCCGGCCCGGCGTCAGCAGCTGGCGGCCACGGTGCATCTTCAGGATCCGGTGCAGGTCATGGGTCACCCGGATCAGCCACGGATTGCCGGCGTGGGTCTGCAGGGATTCGTGGATGAAGTAGTTGTTGCGGTAGTACTCGGCCAGGTCGCCGGCCGCAGCCGCCGCTTCCATCGCATCGTGCAGGGCCTGCAGCTGGGCGATGCCGGCGTCATCGATGCGGCGCACCGCATCGTGCGCGCAGCGGCCTTCCAGCATCGCCATCACCGGGAACAGCTGGTTGAGGTCTTCCAGGGTGAGGCGGGTGACCCGGCTGCCACGCCCGGCATCGATCTGCACCAGGCCTTCGGCGGCCAGCAGTTTCAGGCTTTCGCGCAGCGGCGTACGGCTGATGCCGAGTTCCTCGGCCAGTGCCGGTTCGTCGATCCATTCGCCCGGTGGCAGGAGGTAATCGTAGATCTTCTGCCGCAGTTGTTCGGCCACCTCTTCATAGAGTGGCACGCGGCGGGTGCTTTTACGGGGGCCGGGGGCCAGGGGCATGGTCGAAGCGCAGTCCAGGTGGATGCATCAGTCTAGCGGGTGCACCGGGAGGTGACGACCAACGGTCGCCACCTCCCGGACGGATCACATCCAGCCCGGTACCACGAACAACAACCATGCCAGCAGCGGGCCGAAGGCCACCACCAGTCCGCTGTAGACCAGGAATCGACGGAACAATGCCTCGCGCTCCTCCTTCGCCGCCGACGCCACCACCAGCGCGCCATTGGTGGAGAACGGGCTGACGTCCACCACCGTGGACGACACTGCCAGCGCGCAGATCACGCCAGCGGCGCTGAGGTGACCCTGCATCAGGAACGGGACTGCCAGCGGGATCGTGGCGCCGAGCACGGCCG
>Ga0308163_10002917_pt1 | contig 14926 bp, 8 predicted proteins | sample PhyTR1_FD_201037 | JGI IMG/M metagenome (GOLD analysis project Ga0308163, IMG submission 201037) | Phyllosphere microbial communities from UC Gill Tract Community Farm, Albany, California, United States - DLSLT.R1 | ecosystem: Host-associated > Plants > Phyllosphere > Unclassified | place: USA...
GGTGGTCCGGGGTGTTGGCATCGAACACATACCACATCAAGGCGAACGTCAGAATGTCAAAGATTGAACTGATCGGGCCGAAGAACAGCATGAACCGACCGACGTCACCCGGCTGCCAGCGCTGTGGCTTTTTCAGCATTTCCTCATCGACGTTGTCGAACGGAATCGCGATCTGCGAAATGTCGTAGAGCAGGTTCTGCACCAACAGGTGCATCGGCAGCATCGGCAGGAACGGGATAAACGCACTGGCCACCAGCACCGAGAACACGTTGCCGAAGTTGGAACTGGCGGTCATCTTGATGTACTTGAGCATGTTGGCGAAGGTCCGACGCCCTTCGAGTACGCCCTCCTCCAGCACCATCAGGCTCTTTTCCAGCAGGATGATGTCGGCGGCTTCCTTGGCGATGTCCACCGCGCTGTCCACCGAAATACCGATGTCGGCCGTGCGCAGCGCCGGGGCGTCGTTGATGCCGTCGCCCATGAAACCGACCACGTGCCCGTTGCCCTTGAGGATGCGCACGATGCGTTCCTTGTGCGACGGCGTGAGCTTGGCGAACACGTTGGTTTTCTCTACCGCCACGGCCAGTTCGGCATCGCTCATGCGCTCGACATCATTACCCAGCAGCAAGCCCTGTTGCGCGAGGCCGACTTCGCGGCAGATCTTCGCGGTCACCAGCTCGTTGTCGCCGGTCAGCACTTTGACCGCCACGCCATGCTCGGCCAGGGCCTTGAGCGCCGGTGCGGTGCTTTCCTTCGGTGGATCGAGGAACGCCACGTAACCGATCAGCGTCAGCTCCTGCTCATCCGCCAGGCTGTAAGTGTCGCGACCTTCGGGCATCGAACGGGCCGCCACCGCCACCACGCGCAAGCCCTCAGCGTTGAATGCTGCGGTGACCTGACGAATCCGGGTCAGCAATTCATCGCTCAAGGCTTCCTCGACGTCACCGTGCTGCACACGGCTGCACACCGCCAGCACTTCTTCCACCGCGCCTTTGCAGATCAGCAGATGCGGTTCGCCACGCCCTTCGACCACCACCGACATGCGCCGACGATTGAAGTCGAACGGGATCTCGTCGACCTTGCGAAACGCCGTGCCGACTTTCAGTTCACGGTGGATTTCCACGTGTTCCAGCACTGCCACATCGAGCAGGTTTTTCAGGCCGGTCTGGTAGTAGCTGTTGAGGTAGGCCTTTTCCAGCACGTCGTCGGAGTCTTCACCCCAGACATCGACATTGCGCGCGAGGAAGATCTTGTCCTGGGTCAGGGTGCCGGTCTTGTCGGTGCACAGCACGTCCATCGCGCCGAAGTTCTGGATCGCATCCAGACGCTTGACAATGACTTTCTTGCGCGACAGGAACACCGCGCCTTTGGCCAGCGTCGAGGTGACGATCATCGGCAGCATTTCCGGGGTCAGGCCGACGGCGATCGACAGCGCGAACAGCAGCGCTTCGGTCCAGTCACCCTTGGTGAACCCGTTGATGAACAGCACCAGCGGCGCCATCACGAACATGAAGCGGATCAGCAGCCAGCTGACTTTGTTCACGCCCATCTGGAACGACGTCACGGCCCGGTCAGTCGCACCGACACGCTGCGCCAGTGCGCCGAAATAGGTGCTGTTGCCGGTGGTAAGAATCACCGCCACGGCCGTGCCGGACACGACGTTGGTGCCCATGAACAGGATGTTTTCCAGCTCCAGCGGATTGCGTGTGTCGCGGTCGGCCTGACGCGGGAATTTCTCCACGGGCATCGATTCACCGGTCATCGCTGCCTGGCTGACGAACAGGTCTTTGGCGCTGAGCACCCGGCAGTCGGCGGGAATCATGTCGCCAGCGGACAGCACGATCAGGTCGCCCGGCACCAGTTGCTTGATCGGCAGTTCGATCCGCGGCTCATCGCGGCGCATCACCGTGGCGGTGTTGCTGACCATCGCCTTGAGTGCGTCGGCGGCCTGGTTGGATTTGCTTTCCTGCCAGAAGCGCAGCAGCGTCGACAGCACCACCATCGAGAAGATCACAATGGCGGCTTTGAGGTCTTCGGTCAGCCAGGAGATCACCGCCAATAGGGTCAGCAGCAAGTTGAACGGGTTTTTGTAGCAGTGCCACAGGTGCGTCCACCATGGCAGCGGCTGCTCGTGTTCGACTTCATTGAGGCCGTACTGCGCACGCAGTGCATCGACTTCAAAATCGGTCAGACCGTCGGTGTGGGTGCCCAGCGACGACAGCAGTTCGCCGTTGTCGCGATGGGCCGCATCGACCAGGGTGTTCGCCAGGGTGGGCGGCACTTCACGGCTGACCGTGGTGTCGGTGATCGACTCCAGCAACGCCAGACGGCGGAAGTGCCGGGCGATGTGGCGTGTGCGCAGGAAGCCTGCGAAAAATTCCTTGAGCGTAAGTTTCATGGCTGTTGCCCCTATGGTCAGCCGGGAAACCGTCGAGCAGGTACGGCCGCGCCTCGTGCGCCGGAAAAACCGGCACGGCAAGGCTTGGCGCGCCGGTCAGAAAAGACAGGCGTGTCGATAGAGTTGCGATCACGACCCTAGGGTCGAAAGCACACTATTTCAGTGTCGATGAGAAGGACGTCGGGACATGGCCTCAATTGACCATGATCGGGATGCCGCTGCTCGCTTTTCGGCGAGACAACGGCAGAGAAAGGCTGCGCGTTATCTTGCCGAGAATCTGCCGGTTACCGAGACCGGCCGACAACTGTCACTCGAACAAGTACCCACTGTGGGTCTCCGCTATTGATGAAAACGCGCGAAGCTTACGCCTCGATGATTTGAGAGTAAACCCGGAAAAGGAGGTGTGTCGGGGATGTTCAGGAAGGGTTCAGGATTCAGATTTTTAGCAGGCCTGATGGCCCCATCGCGAGCAGGCTCACGCCTACATTTGTCCTGCGTGCACAGAACATTGTCGGCGTGAGCCTGCTCGCGATAGCGGTATTACAGGCAACCCAGATTCAGCTGGCAGTGGCCAACAACAGATCCGCCATCGAACGATGCCCACGATGCTTGCCATGCTCATACAACGAGCCGGCAATCTCGTCGGCGCGCACCGGCAACACCGACAGCAGCGTGTCGCTCAGGCCGTGGCTGGCCTGGCAGAAACCCTGCATATACAGGCCGGCCTTGCAGCGTTCGTCGGTGATCAGTTTGTAGTTGCGATCGACCTCGAAGTCGCCCAGGTACTCTTCCAGCGGTGCCAGCAGTTTGCGGTGCATCTGGCGCTCGTAACCGGTGGCCAGCACCACAGCGTCGTAGAGACGCACGGTGACTTCGCCGGTGGCGTTGTTGCGCACCGCCAGTTCGATGCCGCGCTCGGTGGCGGTGGCGCTCTCGACGGTGGTCAGGGTGCGGAACGCATGACGGGCAATGCCCGAAACTTTCTGGCGATAGAAGATGCCGTAGATGCGTTCGATCAGGTCGATGTCCACCACCGAGTAGTTGGTGTTGTGGTACTCGTTGACCAGGCGCTCACGCTCGGCGCTGTTTTGCTGGAACACCAGATCGGTGAACTCCGGCGAGAACACTTCGTTGACGAACGGGCTGTCGTCCGCAGGCTTGAGGGCCGAGCCGCGCAGGATCATGTCGACCTGCACCGACGGGAACGAATCGTTCAGGTCGATGAACGCTTCCGCCGCGCTCTGCCCGCCGCCGATGATCGCGATGCTCATCGGTTGATTGTTCACACACGGCTGTTTGGCCATCTGCGACAGGTACTGCGAGTGGTGGAACACGCGGCTGTCACCCTTGAGCGCCTTGAACGCTTCGGGAATACGCGGCGTGCCGCCGGCGCTGACCACCACCGAACGCGCGGTGCGCACGAACTGCTGGCCGTCGGTATCACGGGAGATCACACGCAGCGCTTCAACCTGATGGTTGTGCAGCACCGGCTCGATGGTCAGCACTTCTTCGCCGTAGCGGCTCTGCTCGGTGAACTGCCCGGCGACCCAGCGCAGGTAGTCGTTGTACTCCATGCGGCACGGGTAGAAGGTGCCGAGGTTGATGAAGTCGACCAGGCGGCCGTGGGCCTTCAGGTAGTTGACGAACGAGTACGGGCTGGTCGGGTTGCGCAGGGTTACCAGGTCCTTGAGGAAGGAAATCTGCAATTCGCTTTGGGTCGACAGGGTGTTGCCATGCCAGCTGTAGTCGGCCTGCTTGTCGAGGAACAGCACATCCAGCTCGCCGTGGGTCGGGCCGCGCTCTTGCAGAGCGATGGCCAGCGCCAGGTTCGAAGGGCCGAAACCGACGCCGATCAGGTCGTGAACGATGGGCGATGCAATTGCCTGAGTCATTTCCAGTGTCCTCTGGATGAACCCCTCAACAAGGGGCAAGGAGAGCCTAAGTGACCTGACCGGCCTTGAGCAGGACAGCAGGTCGTCTGTTGAGTAGGAACGAGGACAGTGAAATAAAATTTAACGCAGCCGGCTCAATGGGCATCCCATTGTTTGATGCGCAGGCGGCAATGTTTCATCGCATTGACGATGTGTTTTTCCACCAGCGCCTTGGAAATGCCCAGATGTTCAGCGATCTGCGGGTGCGACAGGCCTTCGATCTTGCGCAGCAGAAAACTGTCGCGACACAGCGGCGCCAGTTCTGCCAATGCGCGCTGGAGCATCTCCAGGCGCTGGCCGTGATCGAGGGTGCCGTGGGGCGACGGGGTGAAATAGCGCTCTTCGCTGTCGAGCACTTCCAGCGGTTCGACCTGACGCAAGGCGTTACGCCGATGATCGTCGATGACCAGATTCAACGCCGTGCGATAGAGAAAGGCCCGGGGTTGCTCGATGGGTGTGTCGCTGGAGCGTTCCAGCACCCGCACATAAGCGTCATGCACCACATCTTCGGCGACCTGACGGTTGCCCAGCTTGGCGTTCAGGAAACACACCAGCTCGCGATAGTAGTTTTCCAACATGACTCCCGGCCGCTTCGATGCGGATTCGATCCTTGAGCACACTGATCGACGACCCCGCAAACACGGGTAGCAAGATAGTGGCAACTTGAGGTGCGTAATTTATAGTAATTCTCATATAGATTTAAAGTGGCGTTTGTCGTTGCCTGCCAAATAGTGCCGCTCTATACCTGTAACATCCTGTGTCTTCGCTTAAATTCCCTTCCGCGCTCATCGTTTACAGGACAGCTCCCCGTGTCTGTCGCGCCCTGCGACAGCGTTCAGCGGCTGTCCGCTTGTACGCGCAGCCGAACGACGGGCCGAATTTCACTGGCCGGAACCCTGCATGAAACGTCCCCGCCCCGCCCGACGCGCGCTGCTCGTAGTTCTTTGTCTGATTCCCGTTGTTGCCTACGCCGCGTGGCAAATCATGCCGCCGGGCCGCGACCGCTTCGCCACCGTGCAAGTCACCCGTGGCGACATCGAAAGCAGCGTCACCGCGCTGGGCACCCTGCAACCGCGACGTTACGTGGATGTCGGTGCGCAGGCTTCCGGGCAGATCCGGAAGATCCACGTGGAAGTCGGCGATGTGGTCAAGGAAGGCCAGTTGCTGGTGGAAATCGACCCGTCCACGCAAAAGGCCAAACTCGACGCCGGGCGTTTCTCCATCGAAAACCTCAAGGCGCAACTGCAGGAGCAGCGTGCCCAGCATGAACTGGCGCAACAGAAGTATCAGCGCCAGCAGCATCTGGCCGCCGGCGGTGCCACCCGTGAAGAAGACGTGCAGACCGCCCGCGCCGAATTGAAAGCCACCCAGGCGCGCATCGACATGTTCCAGGCGCAGATCCGCCAGGCCGAGGCCAGCCTGCGCAGCGATCAGGCCGAACTCGGTTACACGCGGATCTACGCGCCGATGGCCGGCACCGTGGTTGCCCTCGACGCCCGCGAAGGCCAGACCCTCAACGCGCAACAGCAGACGCCACTGATCCTGCGCATCGCCAAACTGTCGCCGATGACGGTGTGGGCTGAGGTTTCCGAGGCCGACATCGGTCACGTCAAACCGGGCATGACCGCCTACTTCACCACCCTCAGCGGCGGCCAGCGACGCTGGAGCAGCACCGTGCGGCAGATTCTGCCGGTGCCGCCCAAGCCACTGGACCAGACCAGTCAGGGCGGTGGCAGCCCTGCCAACACCAGCAAAAGCGGGAGCGCGCGGGTGGTGTTGTACACCGTGCTGCTCGATGTCGATAACGCCGACAACGCCTTGATGGCGGAGATGACCACCCAGGTATTTTTCGTCGCCGACCAGGTCAAGGATGTGCTCACCGCGCCAGTCGCCGCCTTGCAGGGCAGCACCACGGCCAACCTGCAGACCGCGCAGGTGATCGCGGCCAACGGCGCCATCCAGCAGCGCGAGGTGCGCACCGGGATCAGCGACCGGCTCAAGGTGCAGATTGTCGACGGTCTCAACGAAGGCGATCACCTGCTGATCGGCCCGGCCGACGGCAACGGAGGCTGAATGCAAACGCCTCTGATCGACCTGCAAGACATCCGCAAATCCTACGGTGGCGGCGACGCCCCCGAGGTTCATGTGCTGCGCGGCATCGACCTGTCGATCCACGCCGGCGAATTCGTGGCGATTGTCGGTGCTTCTGGCTCCGGCAAATCGACCCTGATGAACATCCTCGGCTGCCTTGACCGGCCGACGTCCGGCGAGTACCGCTTTGCCGGGGAAAACGTCGCCGGCCTCGACAGCGACGAACTGGCCTGGCTGCGCCGCGAAGCCTTCGGTTTCGTGTTTCAGGGCTATCACCTGATTCCGTCCGGCTCAGCCCAGGAAAACGTCGAGATGCCGGCGATCTATGCCGGCACCCCGGCCGCCGAACGCCACGCCCGCGCCGCCGCCCTGCTCGACCGTCTCGGTCTGGCCTCGCGTACCGGCAACCGCCCGCATCAGTTGTCCGGCGGCCAGCAGCAACGGGTGTCGATTGCCCGGGCCTTGATGAACGGCGGCCACATCATCCTCGCCGACGAACCCACCGGCGCCCTCGACAGCCACAGCGGCAAAGAGGTGATGGCGCTGCTCGACGAACTGGCAAGCCAGGGCCACGTGGTGATCCTCATCACCCACGACCGCGAAGTCGCGGCCCGGGCCAAACGCATCATCGAAATTCGCGACGGCCTGATCATCAGCGACAGTGCCCGGGACAATCCCGCAGCACAAACCAGCGCCAACCCCGGCGCCCTGCAAGCGGTCGACCTGCGCAAGCGTCTGGCCGAGGGCGCCGAAGCCACCGGCGCATGGAAAGGCGAATTGGTCGACGCCTTGCACGCGGCATGGCGCGTGATGTGGATCAACCGTTTTCGCACCGCGCTGACCCTGCTCGGGATCATCATCGGCGTGGCGTCGGTGGTGGTGATGCTGGCCGTCGGCGAAGGCAGCAAACGCCAGGTGATGGCGCAAATGGGCGCGTTCGGTTCGAACATCATTTACCTCAGCGGCGCTTCCCCGCATCCACGTGCGCCCCAGGGCATCGTTACCCTGGACGATCTGGCCGTGCTCGCGACCCTGCCGCTGATCAAGCAGATCATGCCGGTCAACGGTGCCGAAGCGGTGGTGCGTTTCGGCAACCTCGACCACAACAGTTATGTCGGCGGCAACGACACCCATTTCCCGAAAATATTCAACTGGCCGGTGGCCGAAGGCAGCTACTTCACGGCCGCCGATGAAGCCGCCGGCGCCGCCGTGGCGGTGATCGGGCACAAGGTCCGGACCAAGCTGCTCAAGGATGTCGCCAACCCCATCGGCCAGTACATCCTGATCGAGAACGTGCCGTTTCAAGTGGTCGGCGTGCTCGCCGAAAAAGGCGCCAGCTCCGGCGACTCCGACAGTGACGACCGCATCGCCGTGCCCTACTCCGCCGCCAGCACGCGCCTCTTCGGCACTTACAACCCCGAGTACGTGGCCATCGCCGCCGCCGACGCACGCAAGGTCAAGGAGACCGAGCAGGCCATCGAACGCATGATGCTGCGCCTGCACAATGGCAAGAAAGATTTCGAACTGACCAACAACGCCGCGATGATCCAGGCCGAGGCGCGCACCCAGAACACCCTGTCGCTGATGCTCGGTTCGATCGCCGCGATTTCGCTGCTGGTCGGCGGCATCGGCGTGATGAACATCATGCTCATGACCGTGCGCGAACGGACCCGCGAAATCGGCATTCGCATGGCCACCGGCGCCCGCCAGCGCGACATCCTGCGTCAGTTCCTCACCGAAGCGGTGATGCTTTCGGTGGTCGGCGGGATTGCCGGCATCGCCCTGGCGCTGATCGTCGGCGGCGTGCTGATCCTCAGCGAAGTCGCCGTGGCGTTCTCGCTGATGGCGGTGCTCGGTGCGTTCGGTTGCGCCCTGGTGACCGGTGTTGTCTTCGGCTTCATGCCTGCCCGCAAAGCTGCCCGGCTCGACCCGGTCACGGCCCTTACCAGTGAATGATCGATCTATGAAACCGCGCCTCAGCCTGTTGACCGTGTGCCTGCTCCTCAGCGCCTGCGCCAATCCCGTTCAGCGTCCGGACAGTGGCGTGCAAGCGCCGGCCACCTGGCAATCACCCCAGGCGGCGAGCGTCGCACGCATCAATCCGCAGTGGTGGACGCAGTTCGGCAGCCCCGAACTCGATCGCCTGATCGAACAGGCGCGCCTGAGCAGTTTCGACCTCGCCGCCGCCGTCGCCCGCGTGCGTCAGGCACAGGCCAGTACGGTGATTGCCGGCGGTTCGCAACTGCCGGAGGTCAAGGCCGGCTTCAACGCCAATCGGCAGAAACTGCTGCGCGGCAGCGGCTATAGCCAACTGGACGCCGACAGCAGCAATCAGGCGGTGGACTATTTCGACACCAGCCTGAGCGCCAGCTACGAAGTCGACTTCTGGGGCGGCAAACGCGCATCGCGCGACAGTGCGCAATTTGCCCTGCAGGCCAGCGAATTCGATCGTGCCACCGTCGAGCTGACGTTACTCAGCGGGGTCGCCAGCACTTATGCACAAACCCTGTCGCTGCGTGAGCAGGCGCGCATTGCCGCGCTGAATCTGGGCAACGCACAAAGCGTGCTGCAACTGGTGCAAACGCGTTACGACGCCGGCTCGGCCACCGCCCTGGAACTGGCCCAGCAGAAAAGTCTGGTAGCCGCGCAGCAACGGCAATTGCCGCTGGTGCAGCAACAGGCCCAGGAAGCGCTGATCAGCCTTGCTGCCCTGCTCGGTCGACCGGTGCAGCAACTGTCGGTCAGCCAGGAAGCGTTCGATCGGTTGCAGTGGCCACAGATTGCCAGCGGCGTGCCCAGCGACCTGCTCAGCCGCCGCCCGGACATCGCCCGCGCCGAAGCGCAACTGGCAGCGGCCGAGGCCGACGTCAAAGTCGCCCGCGCGGCGATGCTGCCGAGCCTGACCCTCACCGCCCAACTCGGCTCGGGCGCCGACCAGTTCGACCAGTTGCTCCGCAGCCCGTTCTACAACCTCACGGCCGGCCTGGTCGCACCGATCTTCAACAATGGTCGCCTGAGTGCCGAGCGCGACAAGGCCTCCGCGCGCCAGCAGGAACTGCTGGAGAACTATCGCGGGACGATCATCAATGGTTTCGCCGATGTGGAAAAAGCCCTGAACAGCATTCGCGGCCTCGACGCGCAACGGCAATGGCAAAGCGAAGAGCTGAATCAGGCCCAGACCGCATTCGACATTGCCCAGAGCCGTTACCAGGCTGGTGCCGAAGACCTGCTGACCGTACTGGAAACCCAGCGCACCCTGTATGCCGCGCAGGACCTCAACGTGCAACTGCGCCTGTCGCGACTGCAAGCGAGCATCGCCCTGTACAAGGCCCTTGGTGGTGGTTGGCAGACCGCGAGCCGGTAATCACTTGCCAACGATTGGGCCGTGTCAGGCGAAGCATCTTTGAATGAGCCACCCCTTCAAGTCTAAACATACAAGCGAGCTTGCTCGCGAATGAACGATGACGCGGTCTCAGGCCGGTGTCCGTTTGGCCTTCAGGTGCCGCGCATACCATGGTCGTTTCGGCACTTTTCGCAACAGCTCCGAGAGCTTGTTCTCGTCATCGCTGAAGGTGATGCGCAGCGCCAGTTTCATGGTCTCCGGGTCCATCTCCACCGACTTGCCCACCTGCAAACCCGGCACGGTGCTGCAGCCATGGGTGATCGGGCCGAGCCACGGGTCATTCACCTCGACCCAGCGCCCCGGGGCAAACCACGGCACGCCATTGACCTGCAGGCGCGTGACCTCCCCCGGATGAAACCGCTCGTGGGCGCGGAACCAGTCTTCCAGACGATCATCGATCCAGCCATGGAACGCCCAGAACACCGGGTTGACGTGCGAAGAAAACGGGTCGCCGAGAAAGTCGTTTTCAGCGGCGTACCAGCGTGCGGCAAAGTCCGCCGGATCGCGGGCAAACGGCACCGGCTCCCCGTTGGACGGATCGCGTGGCACCGACGCCCAGCGCATGTGCAGCCAGTCGTGCAGCCCCAGCTCGACCTCGGAACCGAACTGCCCCAATGTCAGCTTCGCCAGATAGCGCGGGTCGCGGTAACGCGATTCCCAGACCAGGAAGTTGCTGTGATAGGTCTCGGCGGTCTTGATGTCGCTGACCCATTGCGAGTACTCGTCATCCTCTTCGGCCAGCCAGGTCGGCGGCAGCGAAGTGCCGTCGTGGTTGTCGAAATAGGCGGCAAAGCCCTGACGATCGCGGATCAGCTCCGGCTGCGGCAACGGGAAGTGCTGCCACGACGGCAAGTCCTGCATCGACCGCGCCGTGCCCAGCATGTGCCGGTGCATGAAAAAGAAATCGATCCCGGATCCGTTACGGTCCTTTTTCGCGCCGCGAGCGTCACGCTCCTTGTCGCGGGGGCCGGGCTGCCAGCCGATGCCGCGCAGGGCGCCGCGCTTGTCCTCGGACAAGGTGTGCCACTTGTCCCGCGAGGCATGCCAGAGCTGGTGGAACAAACGGTGTTCTGGAGAGATCAGCCACGCCAGCAGCGTCGGGTTGAGGCCGATGCGCTCGCGGGCTTCAGGGAACACCCGCTTGACCGCAACAAAGCGATTGTCCTGGGCCGGCAACATCAATGGCCGATCCAGATTCAACACCCGCCCGCTGAGGCTGCCGCTGCCGGCATTGCCGAAACCGGCCCAGACCTCATCCAGGCGCAGGCTGAATTCATAGTCGGGAGCGCCATCGGCCGCCGTGCTGCTGACCAGCCGCCAGCTCAGTTGCGCGGCGCTGACATCGGCCAGATCGGCGAGCACCCGGTAGCGCGGCGGCTCAGGCGAGCGCAGGCGTTCGGCGGTGTCGAGAAACCCGATCACCCCGCGACCTTTGTGGGCGATGTCGAGAAACACTTCCAGGCCGTCCTTCGGCAGCCCGGCAATGCCCGCATCACGCCCCTCGAAACGGATCTGCCAGACACCCCGCAGAGTATCGGCCAGACGCTGACCGGCTACATCCGCGACGTCGAACGAGGCTTCGCCGGGGGTGATCGTCGGGTCCGGCTTCGTCCATTCACGATGCCCAAAATACGCTGCAGGCACGGCGGCGCCGGTCAGTGCCAGCCCCGCCATGAACCATCGTCGAGAAATCGTCATTGCCCTACCTGTGTCAGCCATGAAGCAGGCTTTATCCAAGCTAGAACGTTTATCAGGACGGCAAATTTATGCGCGTCGGAAAAGATCGCAGCCTTCGGCAGCGCCTACAGGGGGCGGCGTGTAACGGCAGGCTGCGATCTTTTCCCGTGCAGCTAAATTCCACGGCTGCCCAGTCGTTCCACCCAGATAGCGAAGGCCCTCGTGCCTGCACCTCGACGGCGAACCTGACTGAGATGGCAATGACAAAACCACGTTCGAAAAAGGCTCTTTACATCGGCCTGCCGCTGGCCCTGGCGATCCGCGCCGCCGCAGGCTTTGCGGTCTGGGAGCACTGGTTCAAGGACAACCCCGGCTACCCGGCCAACGTCATGAAACAGGCCGATGAGTTGCAGGAGCGGATTATTTCCTTCGACAGCCACATCACCGTGCCGCTGGATTTCGGCACCGCCGGCAACGAGGCCGACAAGGACGGCAGCGGCCAGTTCGACCTGGTCAAGGCCGCCCGGGGCCGGCTTTCCGGTGCAGCGCTGACGATCTTCGGCTGGCCGGAAATCTGGAACGGCGCCAACGCCCCGCACCGGCCCACCGCCGGCTTCGTCGAAGAAGCGCGCTTCGAACAGGAAACCCGCTACAAGATCATCACCACGCTGGTGCGCGACTTCCCCAATCAGGTGGCCATCGCCTATACCCCGGACGACTTCCGGCGTCTGCACGGCGAAGGCAAGTTCGCGATCTTCATGAGCATGCTCAACGCCTACCCGCTGGGCAACGACCTCAACGCCCTCGACCAGTGGGCCGCACGCGGCATGCGCATGTTCGGCTTCAGCTACGTGGGCAACAACGCCTGGGCCGACTCGTCGCGACCGCTGCCGTTTTTCAATGACACCCGCGACGCCCTCGGCGGGCTGTCGGAGATCGGCAAGCAGGCGGTGCACCGGCTCAACGACCTGGGGGTGATCATCGACGTGTCGCAGATGTCGACCAAAGCCCTGGAACAAGTCGCGCAACTGAGCCGCGCGCCGATCATCGCCTCGCATTCGGCACCTCGGGCCTTGGTGGACATTCCGCGCAACATCAGCGATCAGGAAATGCAGTTGATCAAGAACAGCGGCGGCGTGGTGCAGATTGTCGGCTTCCCGACCTACCTGCGACCGCTGAGCCAGCCCACCCAGGACAAGCTCAACGCCCTGCGCGCGAAATTCGACCTGCAGCCGCTGCAAGGTCTGGAGATGGCGCTGATGCCCGGCGATCCGGTCATCACCGTGTGGCCCGAACAGCGCTTTGGCGAGTACGCCAGTCAGCTCTACGGGATTGTCGACGAAGAACCGAAAGCCACCCTCAAGGACCTGGGCGACGCCATCGATTACGCCGTGAAGAAAATCGGTATCGACCACGTCGGCATCAGCTCCGACTTCAACGACGGCGGCGGCATCGACGGCTGGAAGGACGTCAGCGAGACCCGCAACGTGACCGCCGAACTGATCTCCCGTGGCTACAGCGAAGCCGACATCGCGAAATTGTGGGGCGGCAACTTCCTGCGGGTCTGGGAACAGGTGCAGCAGTCGTCAAAACCCGTGGCCAGCCACTGACGCCCTTTTGAACAAGCGAACCGACTTCATGACCAACCGCCGTTCTTTCCTCAAGCAGGCCGGGATTCTGGCCGCCGGCCTGCCATTGGGCGCCGCCGTGAACCTGCCGACGCGGGCCGCCAGCCCGCAACCGGTCTCGGCAGACAAATGGGTGCAACTGCGCCAGTTGTTCGACCAGGATCCGGACTACCTGCACTTCGCCAACTTCCTCGTGACCTCGCACCCAAGACCGGTGCGCGAAGCCATTGAGCGCCATCGCGCCACGCTGGATCGCAACCCCGGCCGGGCGATGGACTGGGACATGGGCGAGACCGAAAAGCGTGAACAGATCGTGCGCGAGTGGGCCGGTCGCTACCTCAAGGCCAGACCCGAACAGATCGCCCTGACCGGCAGCACCACCGAAGGCCTGGCGCTGATCTACGGCGGCATTCACGTGCGTCCGGGACAGGAAATCCTCACCACCGAGCATGAGCACTATTCGACCCACTACACCCTCGGCTACCGCCAGCAGCGCGACGGGGTCAAGGTGCGCAAGCTCAAGCTGTTCGAGAACAGCGCAAAAATTTCGGTCGACGAAGTGCTGAGCGGCATCGATCGCGGCATCCGCCCCGAAACCCGCGTGCTGGGCATGACCTGGGTACAGTCCGGCAGCGGCGTGAAACTGCCGATCGGCGAGATCGGCAAACTGGTCGAGCAACACAACCGCCAGCGTGACGACAAGGACCGCATCCTCTACGTGGTCGACGGTGTGCACGGCTTTGGCGTCGAGGACCTCGACTTCCCCGACATGCACTGCGATTTCTTTATTGCCGGCACCCACAAATGGATGTTCGGCCCGCGTGGCACCGGGATCATCTGCGCGCGCGCCAGCGAGCTCAAGGACGTCACCCCGATCATCCCGACCTTTTCTGAAGCCACCACGTTCTCGACCACCATGACCCCGGGCGGTTACCACAGTTTCGAACACCGCTGGGCGCTGGACGAAGCGTTCAAGCTGCACCTGGAGCTGGGCAAGAACGAGGTGCAATCGCGCATCCACAGCCTCAACACCTACGCGAAAAACCGCTTGCTGGAACAGCCCGCCATCGAGTTGGTGACACCGCGTAGCGCGGCGCTGTCATCCGGTTTCACCTTCTTCCGGATCAAGGGCCGCGACTGCGATCAGGTCGCCGCGCGCCTGATGGCCGACCGTGTGGTGTGCGATGCGGTAGACCGCGATGTCGGCCCGGTAATCCGCATCGCCCCGGGCCTGCTCAACAGTGAAAACGACATCGAGCGTTTCATGGCTGTGCTGCACAAGCACCTGTGAAGCGCCCCGCTTTCCTTTAATCGAGATGACTCATGAAACGTGATCTGTTGTCCCCCGCCACTGGCGCCGGCGCACTCAAGGCGCTGGCCCTCACGGCCCTGCTCGGCAGCCTGCTGCCGAGTGCCGCGCTGGCCGCCACACCGCCCACGCCGGGCAAAGTGTTCAAGGACTGCAAGGACTGCCCGGAAATGGTCGTGTTACCGGCCGGCACCTTCACCATGGGCACCCCGGACGATGAAGTCGGTCGCGAACCCGATGAAGGCCCGATGCATGACGTGACCTTCGCCAAACCGTTCGCCATGAGCCGCTTCCAGGTCACCGCCGGTGAATGGGACAACTACGTGCGCGAAAGCGGCGTGACCATCGCCAATGGCGATACCCGCCCCGGTCGCGAATGCGTCGCCAGCAAGCCGCGCTACCCGCAGGGGCCTCGGCAACCGGCGGTGTGCATGAACTACTACGACGTGAAGAACTACGTCGCCTGGCTGTCGAAAAAAACCGGGCAGA
>Ga0308163_10002921_pt1 | contig 14896 bp, 13 predicted proteins | sample PhyTR1_FD_201037 | JGI IMG/M metagenome (GOLD analysis project Ga0308163, IMG submission 201037) | Phyllosphere microbial communities from UC Gill Tract Community Farm, Albany, California, United States - DLSLT.R1 | ecosystem: Host-associated > Plants > Phyllosphere > Unclassified | place: USA...
TCATAAGATTAATATATATTTCTTATATTTATAAAAAAACACTTATGATTATCTTACTTCAGTCTTCCACCGAAGCCATTCAGAAATCTCTCAACAATTATTATGAAGGTTTTCTCAGTATTCTTCCACGAATTGCTTTAGCTTTATTAGTCGTTGTTTTAGGGGTTTTAATCGCTCAGTTACTTACCAATTTTTACAGAAGAAAATTCTTAAAACAATCTGATGATCCGTTGATGTCGAAGTTTTTGACGCAGGCAGTAAAACTGGTATTGATCATAGTGGCAATAATGTTCGCATTACGCATTGCAGGATTAGACGGTTTAGCAGCCGGACTTCTTACAGCGGTAGGCGGAAGTGCCATTATTTTGGGTTTTGCTTTTCAGGATATTGGCAAAAATTTTCTTGCAGGAATTATTTTAGCGTTCAACCGCCCTTTTCACATAAATGATACAATAAAAATTGATGATATTTTCGGCAAAGTGAAAGCGTTGAGTTTCCGTTATAGCCATATAAAAACTTTTGACGGACGGGATATTTTTATTCCTAACAGTGATGTGCTTACAAAACCGGTCGAAAATTATACGGCAGACGGCTTTTACAGGCTCGATTTTGTAGTTGGTATTGGTTATGAAGATGACATTGAATCTGCAAAAAAGGTGATCCAGAAAGTTTTGGATGAAAATGAAGATATTGTAAAAGATATTGAGCACGAAAACTATGTAATTGAAGATAATCTTGCGGCCAGTACAGTCAATCTGAAAGTGTTTTTCTGGGTTTATACTGTAGATTATCGTAAGGCTTCAATGATTTTAAGAGGATTGATTATCAGAAAGGTAAAAGAAGCGCTGGCAGCCAAAGACTTCAATCTTCCTTCAGATATTATTGAGCTTAAATTGTATAAGAATGCATCAGAAATTCCTTTTAAACTCAATAAAGCGGACGAAAACGAAATTTCTACGAATTAAATTAAACAAAAATTCCAGAACTGTGATTTTGTGAACTTCCGGTTGCAGAAGAAAGTACATTAATTTCATTATTCAGTTTTAAAACACCCATAAAAGCAAAAATTAAGGCTTCTTTGAAGTCAATAATTTCTTTTTCGGGAATAATAATTTCTGATGTAGTTTTTCCTTTAATCTTTTCAATAAAATATTGATTGTAAGTTCCGCCGCCTGTAAAAAGGACTTTTTTTAATTGATAATGATTTAAAACTTTTGAAATTTGTTCAGCTGCATGTTCTGTGAAAGTAGCTAAAATATCTTTGGCATCTAAATCGGTAAACAGCGGAAATATATTTTCATTGCACCATTCAATTCCTAATGATTTTGGATGTGGCTGATGATAAAATTCCAAAGAATTAAGTTTATTTAGCAATTCGGTATTTATTTTTCCTCGTTTGGCTAAATCTCCATTCTGATCAAAGTTCTGACCAAAGTTTTGAGCTAATTTATTTAAAACAATATTGACAGGAGCAATATCAAAAGCTATTCTTTCATCATTAATTTTAAAAGAGATATTTGAAAATCCACCTAAATTAAGACAGGCATCATACTCAGAAAACAAAAGCTCGTCGCCTATTGGAACCAAAGGTGCACCGTTTCCGCCAAGTAAAACATCCTGAGACCGGAAATCGTAAATAACGGGTATTTGAGTTTGTAATTTTATGGCTCTTCCGTCACCGATCTGAAGGGTGAATTTTCTGTTTGGCTGATGAAAAACAGTATGGCCATGAGAAGCGATCAAATCAATATCAGAAAGCTGGTTTCTTGTAATGAAATTGTCGGTTATCTGGCCTAAATAAAAACCATATTCTGAATGTAAAGCTAATAAGTCTTGCGCAGATAAATGAATAGAATTTCTAAGTTGTTCTTCTAAAGTTTCAGAATAAGCAATGGTTTCTGCTTCAATGATTTCAAATTTCCAACAAGAATTTTCTTTCCAAAACTTTGCAAAGCAAATATCTAAACCATCCAGACTGGTTCCTGACATTAACCCAATTGCTTTGTAAACGATCATTGCTAGGGTTTTGGTTGTGCCATTTTAGTCTTACTTACATCGAGATCCCCGGAATTATTAAAGAATTTATATTCTGAGAAATCGTCTTTCGCAGTCATTCCGTTGGCGTGTACAAGAGTAGAGCCGTCTTCCATTGTAGCGTAAACCGTATCTCTTGTGTAGATTCTATTTTTTTTCTGATCCCAAAACACACTTTGTGTCGCAAATCTTTGTCCGTCACTGGTAAGAATTTTCACATCACCTCTTGCTTCATAGAATATTTTGTAATCATACATTTTTGCATATTTCGCAGTAATGTTACCAGGCTTTGTAGGATTTTTTTTATCAAAAAACTCTATTTTCATTCCTTTCTTGGCGACGGTGTATGGGCTGTCGATCAATTCGTATTTTTCAATAATAGGAGCAGTGGCTTTTAAAGTAATCATACCAGAATCTCTCTGTATAATATTTGCATTGTGAATAATCTGCGATGGGAAGTTCTTGTCATTGTCCCCATTGAGTTTAGTAAGGTCTTCTTCGCAGGATGTGAATATAAAAAATATAGCACAACTAAAAAGGTATGCTATATTTTTAAAAATTTTATTTGAAATAAGATTCATTCTTAGTTGTAAAGCTGTTTTCTAAACCATCTGTCAGCAAAATTGAAACCAACTTTTAGGTTGACAAAATTCTGGTTGATCAGGTTATTTTTAAGCGTTCCTCTTTTTCCTACTTCTACACCAATTTCAAGACCACTCATTCTGGTGATGCTGCTGGTCTTGAAAGGCAACATTACACCTCCTGATATACCAAATTTATTGATGCTGTTTCCAGCGATTTCAAGGCTTCCTTTTTCATAGAAAGCACCATAACGGTAAACAATTCTCGAGAAATAGCTTCTAAAGTTATTGTAGTTTGGCAAATACCAACCTCCGGCAGAAATTCTGTAAGAATCCTGATAATCAAAAGTATTACCGAAATAGCTTATAGATTCTCCTTTTTTATAATCAATCTGTCCTGAAACAAACCATTCGTTTTCGCTACCATATCCTACACCCACTGATGCCTGAAGGGGCAACAAGTTATTTGAGCTGGTACTTTTCTGGTCAATAATTTTTTCTCCACCTTTGATGTCAACATCACTGTAAAAATAAGTACTGTTAATATAATTGGTAGTCATATTACTTGTATTACCAAATGTAGCAGTTGCACCAATCGTCAATTTGTGGTCATTACGCGTATCTATGCTTTGATAGCTTGTACCTAATGTAAAGTTGAAGTTTTTTATGCTGTTTTTGGTTTCGTACCCATTGATTAATTCTGCGGTCGAAGTAGAAAATTCATTCAGATCATAAAGATTACCAAAGTAATAATTAGCTCTTGCTCCTACAGCAAATTGCGAATTTATTTTGTATGATAATGCTAACTGAGCGGTATTTAATGTTCCGCTACCTTTGAATCTATTTCCATAAACAGTACCATCAAGCTGAGTTTCAGTATGTACAACTTCATAGCTCTTAGAACTGTAAGGCTGATAAAGGAATCCCATTTTTATTTTTGATGAAATAGGAAAGGCTATGGAAATATTTGATAAATACGTAGAATGTTTTGTAGACTTCGTATTATTATAATCAGTTTTGAAATAATTGTTTTCGTTAGTAGCTTCAAGCTTAATGCTTGTTAACTCAAAATTGCTGTTATTAGCAGGGTTTCCAAAGTTAAAATTACTGCTGAAATCACTTATAAAAGCAGTTGAGATCCCTCCCATTGAGGAAGTTTCAATCGTATTATCATATTTTACATCACCAATTCCATAAGTTGCATAAGGTGAGTTGCTCAAACTTTGCGCGTTAAGGAAGTACCCAACTGAAATGAATGATAGTACAAAAATTTTTTTCATTCTATATTTTTAAAATAATGCGCAAATATCTTAAATATTAATGAATTGTAAAAATTTACTGAGGTTAAAGTTTGTTAAGGGAGAATTTGTCTTGAATTGTCAACAAAAAATTAGCTTTACTGTCAATTTTTTAAAGACATTAAATTAACTATTCACTTGGGAAGCAAAATTGACACTTGACTCGCTACCATTTTTAAAAATTCTTATCTTTGAAACATGAATTGGGAAAACATCGCCGGACAAGAAAATCTTAAAAAACTTCTACAAGACAGCATTACCGAAAACAGAGTAAGCCACGCCCAGCTCTTTATAGGAAAAGAAGGTTATGGTACAATGCCTTTGGTTTTAGCGTACGCAAAAGAGATCTTAAAAAGTGAAAACGAGCATGCTGCCTCAAAAGTAGAGCATCTCAATCATTTAGATTTACACTTCAGCTTTCCGGTTTTTACAGATAACAGAAACTCACTAAGTAAAAATAAATTTGAAGAGTTCAGAGAAATGATTTTAGATTTTCCCTACGCTAGTTTTGATGACTGGACGGCCATTTTGGAATCTGAGAATAAACAGTTCTTTATTTCTGCAGACGAAATAGACGAGCAAAATCAAAAATTTGCTCTGAAAAGTTTTGAAGGCGGAACCAAAATTCTCGTTGTTTGGCGAGCTGACAAAATGAATGTCGCAGCATCCAACAAGTTTCTTAAATTTTTGGAAGAACCACCTGCAAAAACCATTATTCTTTTAACAGCAGAAAGCAGCGACGATATTTTACCAACAATTTTATCCAGAACACAGCTTATTGACGTTCCCAGAATAAGTGATGAAGATCTGGAAGTTTATCTAAAAAATAAATTTAATGTTTCAAGTGAAAAAGGGAAAGAAATTGTGCATCAGTCACAAGGAAACCTCAATGATGCTGTAAAATTTCTAAGTTCGCAAGATAAAAATCCTGAGTTTGAAAAGCTTTTTGTGCAATGGGTTCGTGACGCATTTATGGTAAAAAAGAAACCTGAATTTCTCAAAAATATTATTATCTGGGCAAAAGAAATTGCAGGCTGGAACAGGGAGAAGCAGAAAAACTTTCTCAATTATGCCTCAGAAATTTTCAGATTGGCATTGTTACAAAATTATCAGTCTGAAGAATTGGTGTATAAAAAGATTGATGCCAATGGTTTCAACTGGGCAGGTTTTTCAAAATTCATCAGTGGGGCAAACATCGTCAGTATTTTAGATGAGATCAATACTGCAGATCTGCATCTTACGAGAAATGGAAATCCTAAAATCGTCTGGACAGATTTAGGAATCAAACTTTCAAGATATATTCATAAGAATTCGTAAGAAACTCTGGCAATTGGTCGGATTTGAAGCATTTATTTGCTCGAAAACTCTAATAATTACACCATCAATAATATTAATCTAATTTATAAATAAAGTTTAAGTCACTGATTGTTAGTTATTTAAAAATAGATAAATTAACTAATCATTAAATTTAAATTAAAAATCAATCAATCGTTTGATTTTCCGGAAATCTGTTGTAAATTTGCTCCCTGAAAAAACGAGAGTATAAAATGATTTCAAAAGAAGAAAATATATTATTTGCTGCAGAAAAATTATTTGCAGAAAATGGTTTTCAGGGTACCTCAACCAGAGAGATCTCTAAAGCTGCCAATGTAAATATTTCTATGATTTCTTATTATTTCGGTTCTAAAGAAAAACTTTACGAGAAACTGGTCGAGTATAGAATGCAGGAAGGACAGTTTTTCTCAAAAGACATTTTAGAAAGAACAGATATTGACGAATGGGAAAAAATTCAAAAAATTGTTGATCAGTTTGCAGGAAGAGTAAGACATAATAAATGCTTTTACAGAATTATGCAGCGAGAACAGCTTTATACAGAAAATCCTCAGATTGTACAGTTTTTGAAGGAAACCAAAATGAGCTTTATTTCCATGTATTCTAAAATTCTGGAAAGCGGGATTCAAAAAGGGATTTTTACTAAAAATCCACCGATTTATTTACTACATTCTACCGTAAGCGGAACGTTATTTTATGCGTCAAATGCTAAAGAAATGTATAAAGAATTTCTTAATAATACAGAAGACGAAGAAGCTTTTGAAGACAAATATTATTCTGAACTCAACAAACATATAAAACATATTTTAAAAGACCTTTTAGGTTATGAAGAGAATAAATAACTCAGTTATTGTACTCTCCCTTTTTGCAGGGATGATGTACACCCACGCTCAGGAGAAAAAACAGCTCAGCCTCGATGAAGCCGTGCAGTTGGGAATCCAGAACAGCAAAAGTTTAAAAATAGATGCTGCCAAAATAGAAGAAGCAACAGCCGATCTTTTGGAAGCAAAAAACAGACAGCTCCCGGAATTGAAAGTTTCTGCAAGTTATTTGTATCTGCCGTTAAAGCCTAATGTTGATATCAGACTTCCGGGTGTTTCCGGTGCAGGCGGCCCAGAAGTGCATCAGGTAGCGTTTGGCTCGGCGAATCTGAGTGTTCCGATCTACAGCGGTGGAAGAATAAAATATGGTATTCAGTCTGCGAAATATTTGGTAGAAGCATCAAAATTGAGCACCGAAAATGATAAAGTTGCCATTGCATACAATGTGGCTCAGGCTTATAACAATTTGTTTAAAGCCAATCAGTCTATTAAAGTTTTGGAAGAAAACCTTACCGCTTCTCAAAAAAGAGATGAAACTTTTCTAAAGCTTGAAAATAACGGAGTGATTGCTAGAAACGACCGTTTAAAAGCAAACCTTCAGACTTCAAACATCGAATTGCAGTTATTGGAAGCTAAAAACAACTACAATATTGCCAATATCAATATGGATCTGTTGCTTGGTCTTCCTGAAACTACAGAAATTGAAGTTGATCAAAACTATATTGATGAATCTGATGATGTAAAACCGGTTGATTTTTATCTGAATGAAGCAAGAGAGAATCGTAAAGATTTAAAGGCTCTGGATCAGCAGAGAAAAGCAGCAGAGTTGGGAACGAAATCCGCAAAAGCTGAAAACCTTCCTTCAATTGCATTTACGGGCGGATATGTAGCGGCAGATATTCCAAAATTTTTAACAATTTATAATGCTGTTAATGTTGGAGTGGGAGTTTCTTATAACCTGTCGAATCTCTGGAAAGAAAATTCTTCTTTAAAACAGTCTAAAGCCAGAGAGATGCAGTTGTCTGCAACCAATGAATTATTGAATGATAACATTAAACTAGACGTAAATAGAGAATATCAGAATTCAGATTATTCTAAAAAAAGAATTGCTGTTTTCGAAAAAGCAGCTGTTCAGGCAAATGAAAACTACAGAATTACAAAAAATAAATATGATAACGGTCTTGCAACCATGACGGAACTTTTGGATGCTGATGCTGCTCAGATTGCTGCAAACGTAGGTGTTATCAATGCGAAAGCAGACGCAGCTCTGGCGTACAGAAAACTATTGCAGACTACAGGAACTTTAACAATCAAATAAAAACAAGAACAAATATCCAAAATGGAAAATAACAATACTCAAGCAACTGAACCAAAAAAGAAAAAAAGTTTAGTTTTCCCGATCATTTTAGCGGTAATCATTGTCGTAGGCGGGATTTATGGATATAGAACCTATTCTTACGGGCAAGTGCACGAAGAAACCGATGATGCTCAAATTGCTTCTAACATGAACCCTGTGATTTCTAAAATTTCAGGATATGTAGCCGAGGTGAGAGTGAAAGACAATCAATTTGTAAAAAAAGGCGATACACTGGTTATTTTAGATAATAAAGATCAGAAAATGGCGTTGGAGCAAGCTCAGGCAGCTTTGTCAACGGCGAAAAGCAATATTTCGTCAGCGCAGTCTTCTACCAATGCAACATCAAAAAACATCAGCAGTTCACAAGCGGCTGTAGCAACAGCAAATGCACAGATAGAAGCTGCAAAGGTAAACGTTTGGAAAACAGGGCAGGATTTGAAAAGATATTCAGTTCTTGTAAAAGATCATTCAATTACAGAACAGCAATACGAACAGGCTTTAGCGGCAAAACAATCTGCAGATAAGCAGTTACAGGTTTTAGTTGATACAAGAAACCAGATCGCGCAACAGACAGGAATTGCGTCTTCGCAAACAGAAGCAAGCTCGCAACAGATTTCAGTGGCCGGTTCGGTAGCAAAACAGAGAGAAGTTGATGTAGAAAGCGCAAAATTAAATCTTTCTTATACTATTATTGTTGCTCCGGAAGACGGTTTTGTTGGGAAAGTTCCTATTCAGAAAGGTCAGTTTTTACAGGCAGGTGCACAGTTATTTAGCTTGGTTAAAAATGATCAAAAATGGGTAATTGCAAACTTTAAAGAAACTCAGGTTGCCAAAATGGTTGAAGGACAAAAAGTGAAAATAGAAATTGATGCTTTTCCTGATACAGAATTTGAAGGAGTTGTAAGCTCATTCTCTCCTGCGACAGGTTCTACATTCTCAATTTTGCCTCCGGATAATGCAAGCGGAAACTTTGTAAAAGTAGTACAGAGACTTCCTATAAAAATCGATTTTGTAAATCTTGATCCGAAAATTGCAAAAAGATTAAGAACAGGAATGAATGTGAAAGCAGAAGTTTCTTTAAAATAATATTGAAAAAGTTAGTTAAGTGAATTGTCAATTTTGCGGAAGCAGATCAATTGTGAATGGAAATGCAGCTGAAAATTGATAACAATGTTGATAGGTATTGACAATTCATTTTTTATAAAAAAATATATAAGTGAATTGTCAGTTTTGCTGAGGCGAGTCAATTGGGAATGTTGAGGAATTAGATGCAGGATGGTTGATGAGGATTATGGCAATGATTGATGACAGATTGGAAATGAAGTAGTAAAAAATTGACAACGATGTTGATTGATTATTGACAATTCACTTTTTATAATTCTTAAAGATGAGGAACAATGATTTTAAGCTTTAGAAATACTTTAGTCTTAGCCTAAATCTTTACCTCAACCTTCTTTAAAACACATTAAAAAATCAATGCAAGATTCATTAGTAGAATATGGAGCCCGAAGAGTAATCATTACGATTACAGCGATTCTTTGTGCTTTGCTTGAAATTGTGGATTCCACGATTGTAAATGTTGCCCTCAACGAAATGAAGGGAAACATGGGTGCCACACTTTCTGAAGTGGGTTGGGTAATCACAGCATATGCGATTGGTAACGTTATCGTAGTGCCTATGACAAGCTGGCTTTCGCAGCAATTCGGAAGAAGAAACTATTTTGCAGCTTCCATTATTATATTTACCATTTTCTCATTTTTATGCGGAAATGCCGATAATATCTGGGAACTGGTATTTTTCAGATTGTGTCAGGGAATTGGTGGTGGAGCGTTGCTCGTAACCTCACAAACAATTATTACCGAATCTTATCCGGTTGAAAAACGTAGTATGGCGCAAGCAATTTATGGTTTGGGAGTAATTATTGGTCCAACTTTAGGTCCGCCTTTGGGAGGTTATATTGTTGATAATTACAGCTGGCCGTATATTTTTTACATCAATATTCCAATTGGTATTGCAGCAACGTTAATGACTTTACAGTTTGTGAAAAGTCCGAAATTTTCTGAAAAACGTAAAGCTTCAGATGTCGATTGGCTTGGAATTATGTTGTTGGCATTAACTGTCGGTTCTTTACAGTTTATTCTGGAAAGAGGTCACGAAGAAGACTGGTTTGAAAGCGGAATGATCGTAACCTTTACAACGACAGCTGTTTTAGGATTTATATTATTCCTCTGGCGGGAGCTCACCTTCAAATATCCGATTGTGGAGCTCCGGGTTTTAAAGAACGGAAACCTGAGGATCGGAACCGTGATGTCCTTTGTTTTAGGATTCGGTTTATATGGTTCAACGTTTATCGTTCCTTTATATACACAGAGTATTTTGGGCTGGACGGCACTTCAGTCAGGAGCATTAATGATTCCGGCGGCTTTAACGACAGCTTTCATGATGCCTATTATCGGAAGATTACTTTCAAAAGGGGCAAAACAGCAGATTCTGGTTTCCTTGGGATTGTTTATATTCTTTGTTTACAGTTTCTGGGGTTACAAAATTCTGACACCGGATACCAGTAAAGAAGCCTTTTTCTGGATGCTGATTGTACGAGGAATGGGACTCGGTTTATTGTTTATTCCGATTACATCTTTGTCATTAAGCACATTGAAAGGTCAGGAAATCGGACAGGGTGCAGCTTTTACAGGAATGATGAGACAGCTTGGCGGTTCTTTCGGGATTGCAGCGATTACTACATTTATTGCCAACGCCAGTCAGAAATACAGGGTAAATTTAATATCTCATCTCGACAGTGACAGCTTTGATGTTCAGCAGCGACTCGCAGGTTTAAAAGCTAATTTTATAGCAAAAGGAATGACGCCTGATGCAGCCATGAATGCAGCTTACAAAGTTTTAGATATGACCGTTACCAAACAGGCAACTGTTTTATCTTATATGGATGTTTTCCTGTATCTCGGTATAGCGTTCCTGATATGTATTCCGTTTATCCTATTTATTAGAGAGCGGAAAAGCAAAGAAAAAATAGATCTGAGTGAAGCAATGCACTAAAATATAATGAAAGAGGCTGTCTCATTTTTTGAGACAGCCTCTTTTGTGTCTTATAGGGGAGTAAAGCAACCACTCAATAACAAACTACAATATTTCTCATTAATGTTTGGGCAAATTGTTTCATTTCACTTTGCTCCAATATGTTTCCATCCAATATTTTACCAAATCTTCAGCATATCTTCCCATTATAGGATATGCTTTTCCGTCTTTTATGCTGTAATATTTCTCGGGAAATTTATTTTTTATAAATTGAGCCATTTGTTCATCAGATTGTTCATTAGGTAGATCGAAACTTACTGACTTGTCAAAAACGATATTTTCATATAAATCTTCTTTAGCTTTATCATATTTAACCTTATAAGCATCAACAGGAGTTGCCCATCTTCCATTTTGTGTTTTGTAAACAGGGAAAAACTGATATTTAATATGGATAAGATCATCGCAGTATTCTCCAACAAAAATCAGTACGTTTTCGTAGTTCTTAAATAAATATTGTGACATACTGTTATGATCATATGCCGTAAATGCTATTGTAGAATCTGGAAAATGGTCACCAAATTCTTGCTCAATTTTGTACTTGGCATTATATTTAGAATCCATTAGCATATAACAATAATCTGATGTATCTGCATATGATACATTTATTTTACTTCCAACGAAAATATATGTTTTAGAAGGTAACTTCTGATCACATTCTTTTGGTGTGACGCAGGGTTTTGTTCTGAACTTGATAACAAGATTTTTTTTCTTAATTAAATCTGAAACTGCATGTTTTTCTACGTGGTATAATCTAACATTATTTTTGAAAAACAAGGTGTCACTTGGCCTTGCATTAATTGAAAAATAATTGGTATCATCGCTACAGGTAAAAACATCCTTATTATCGGTTAACTTATTCGTTATAGAGACATCTTTTATTCCTAATTTATCAAGTTTATTAATTGTATCGTTTAATATAATACAGCTTATTTGCCAACCATTTTTAGGTTGCTCAACATACCCTTCTATTTTAACTTTTTGTGCATTCAGCAGAAATGGCACAAAACAAATTAAAACATAAACTATAGTGTTCTTCATATTTGTATTTTATTGATAATGAATAAAACCGCCTTTCAGCAGTTTATTTTTTTATTGTTTAGTAAAAACCAGCCCTTTGGTATGTGGCAGATAAACAGTTGTATCTGTTCCAGGCGGGCAGGTTGCATCACTAATAATTCTGTTATTAGGATAATAATCCCACGAAATCTGCATGTCATTCAGCTTTTTAAGATCTATCTGTCCCCAGCCAACGCCACAATTGGTACCACTATAGCTTAAAGCAACTTTTCCTAATTCCGGCATTGTTCCCATGCTTGTAATCTTAAAATAAGACTGATGATTTATGTTTTGAGTATCTTGAATTGTTATTCCTGATGAATTTTTTACAATATATTTTATTACTAAAACATCTTGATAAAATTGTTTATCAGGATATTTAATTAATTTATCCTCTTCTTTTGTAATAAATAAGATGATTTCATTCCCCTTATAATTTGCTTTGTAGATTCCTACATAAGGAGCTAACTCATTGCCCAAATCTTTTAAGTAGGCATTGTTAGGAGTATTTTCTACCCAAGTATTCAAAGGAAGTTGCTGTGCTTTGCAAGAAAGAACAGCAAACAATCCACAAAATATCATAAATCTTTTCATTACTGTTTAGTAAAAACCAGACCTTTAGTATGTGGCAGATAAACAGTTGTATCTGTGCCAGGCGGACAGGTTGCATCACTAACAATTCTGTTGTTAGGATAATAATCCCACGAAATTTGCATAGCATTCAGCTTTTTAAGGTCTATCTGTCCCCAGCCGACTCCACAATTAGTTCCGTCATAACCAAAAGCAACTTTCCCTAATTCTGGCATCGTTCCCATACTTAAAATATTGAAACGAGTTTGATTATTTAAATTCATATCTTTAGTATTCTGAAGAACTATTCCCGAAGAGTTCTTAACAATATATCTAATTGACAAAACATCGTTATAGAAGTTTTTATTCATTAGTTTCATTGGTCTATTTTCTTCTTTTGTTATAAACAATGTGATTTCTTTTCCTTCGTAAGTTGCTTTGTATGTGCCTACATACGGATTTAGCTCATTGTCAAAATCTTTTACATATCCGTTAATAGGAATATCTTCCATATTTGTATTCAAGGGAAGTTGCTGTGCTTTGCAAGAAATTGTATTTACAGCTACTAATAATATTATTTTTAAAAAAGTTGTTTTCATATTCTTCATTTTTTAATTTTATGGACATTGTGTAGCAGATGTAGTGCCATTGCTATTCTGTGTTATATTTTTTACCGTTCCATTATCTTCTATCCTTTGTAAATTTACTTTTGCTTCCATACCCATATTCTGCAAGGTGTCAAAAAATAATTTTTCCAATCCATCACTATTTAATGGCCCATACTTATAATCAGCATAATTAGTATCTTTTGATAATTCCTTTTTTCTTCTAGTATATGTTTTGTCCAAATCCTTCTCATCCCAATTCGTTTGAAATATAAACTTCTCAAGCTCCTGCGAATTTCCGGAGAACCGGATTATATAGTTATGGTACTTATAGCCATCGGGGCATGTGCCACATTTTTCGGAACCTACCATACCCAAAAAACCATTGCTTAAATTTCCGTTTGGTTGTGCTAATGCATAATTAAGCATTTTTAAAATATCAGGAGGTGAAAGCATTTTTATTCCGTCAGGAGTATGGTTATGGTAAGCCCCTTGCTTTCCTGCTTCGCTTCCCAATTTTACTTTATGCTTCTCACCGATGATGATATCTGAAGTGGTTCCGTCGTTTTTTAGTTCAAAAGCTTTTTCACCATAATTAGGTTCACCATCTTCAATTTTCGATTGTTCTTTAAGAGTTCCTACTTTCGCCGTCACAGCAGGATCTTTGGATATAGCTTTTGTTTTTTCGCAAGGGTCTTTTTCCTCCGGCGGCTCAGGATAAAGAATTCCCGGATCCGGACCACCGCCACCGCCACACTCCAGAGGATCACAGAGCCCCATCCTTGGCGGGCCGTTGCTATCTCCGGTATCTACCCAGTTACATTCGCGTACGGTATATGATAGTGGCTCGCAATCAGCATATCCAGCGGGACAGCCCACCGTAAATGTTCTGGAAGTGCATTTATATTCTATTACTTTGGAGGCTACAGATGTTGGACTATAAACTACCTTTTCATCAATGCCGGAGATTTCTTTAAACATAATATCCGTAAAAAAGCTGATAAATTCAGGATCGTTTTTCTCCCGGAAATAGATTCTGTCGTCTATACGGTATACCTTCATTACAGTGACTACCGTATTCCCTTTAAGGATAGGAACCACAAGATAAGACTCGTCAAACTGCCCGAAAGACATGGCATAGTCCCAATGTACGGTACCGTACTTACGTTCAAAATACTGAGTATTCGCATTCTGCAGGAAAACCTTCTGTACTTTTTTGATGTACACTTGGTCTTCCTTCCACGGAGATTTGGAGGCGACCTCCTGCTTTTCATTTTCTGATGAAGAATATAGATCTTCATTGGTACAGGAGTAAAGAGACAGCGAAACTGTCAGGATCAGGCATAGCCTGAGAAATAAATTTTCTTTCATATTGGTTGTGTTTTAGAGTGTTAAATATATACTTTTTTCTTAACTGTACAAATATGTGACAAATATCCTGAAAAGAGCATGTAGGAAATTACTGGTTTCCGTATTATATTACTAAAAGAAAAATTATGTACTTTTGAAAAAATAATTAGGCATGACACTGGGCTAGAAACTGAAAAAAGCAAGAATCAACAAAAACTTCACGCAGGAATACCTTGCCGAGATGCTGAATGTTTCGCAAAAGACCTATTCCAATTTTGAGAACGATAAAAGCAAGCCCGGGTTTTCTCAGGTAGAGGAAATGGCAAAAGTGTTAGACGTAAGTGTGCTGGATTTTTTGAGCGGTGACAGTATAACGGTAAACCAAAGTGATAATAAGATTGCAATAGCCCAAAATTATGCAACAATTAATACTTCCTGAAAAACTCATTGAGCAATACGAAGAGCGTATTAAAGAGCTGAAAGAGCAGGTAGACTACTGGAAAAGCCAATCGCAGGGCAGTAAATAATCCTCTGCCTTTCCCGAAAACCTCCTGCGGTCGTGCAGCAGTTTTCAGAAACCTCCGAAAAGCGGACGCTGCACTACAGCAAACTTTCAGAAGATCCCGAAACCTTCCTGCAGCACTGCAACGAGCTTTCGGAATCTCCCGAAGCAATTTTTCAGCCCCTCCTGAAGCTTTCGGGTAAAAGAATAAGAAACAAACCGCACGAGGCGGCTTTATATAATAAACACAAATACAATGATGAATTCAATCGATCTTCAAAAACTTCGAAATGCAGA
>Ga0308163_10002924_pt1 | contig 14886 bp, 18 predicted proteins | sample PhyTR1_FD_201037 | JGI IMG/M metagenome (GOLD analysis project Ga0308163, IMG submission 201037) | Phyllosphere microbial communities from UC Gill Tract Community Farm, Albany, California, United States - DLSLT.R1 | ecosystem: Host-associated > Plants > Phyllosphere > Unclassified | place: USA...
GCGCCCCTGCAGCGGGTTATTGCAGCAGGTCCGGAGAGGTGTCCGAGCGGTTGAAGGAGCACGCCTGGAAAGTGTGTAAGCGTCTAAACCGCGCTTCGGGGGTTCGAATCCCCCTCTCTCCGCCAGATCAATGCAAACCCCCTGATTTATCAGGGGGTTTTGCTTTTCTGGGGTGACCTTCGGCGGGACACAAATCGGGACACAACCCGATGCGAATTCCCCACCATCTCATCCGCTCCCCCGCTGGCCGTTGGTCCTTCCGGCAGCGAGTCCCGTCCGACCTCCAAGCTAGGCTTGGCCGGACGATCATCAAGCGAAGTCTGCGAACCACGGTTCTGCGCCAAGCCCAGTTGAAGGCGATCATCTTGGCGTCGCGTTATGCTCAGGTCTTCGATGCAGTTAGGGGACTGCCGATGGACCAGATCACTACTAAGGATGTGGACGCGCTCATCGAGCGTTTGACCAAGGAAACGGGTCGGCAAGATCTGACGCTCCATCGCACCCAAGCGCCTGATGGGACCGTCAGTGAGCGCTGGCAGATCGACAACGACGAAGACGTTCGGCTCTTTCGAAAGGCCCAGGTCTGGAACGGTGCTTCGGAAGTAGCGGGCATTGGCGCTCTTCCCCTAGATCTTGTTCGCCAGCCGGAAGCACAAGCCAAAGTGGCCGAAGTCATCTCGCTGCGCAAAGCCCGAGAGGGTTGGCTTGCATCGTTGAAGGCGACAACGCTTCCGAAGACGTATGTGATCAAGAAGTCTGCCATCGACTTCTTCGTCAAATACATCGGTGAAAAAACCAAGGTCCACACGATCAAGCGACCCGACTTGGCCCGCTGGTATCAGCACATGCGGGAAGGTGGTGCTTCGACCCCTACGCTGACCAATAAGCAAAGTTACATTGGCGGCAAGGGCGGTTTTTTCGAGTGGTGCATGGCCTCGGGCTACTACCCGCAAGGCGACAACCCAGCCAGTGGCCACATCACCTATTCTGTTCGCGAAAAACGGGTTCGGCGTAAGTTGGGCTTCAAGGCGTATGACTTGCGCCAGATCCAGGCGCTTTTTGACCCAAGTAATTTTGAAAAGCTTTCACCTAGTGCGAGGTGGGCAGCATTGATTGGACTCTACACGGGAGCAAGAGGCTCGGAAGTTGGCCAACTTCTGCTCTCTGACGTCTTCAAAGATGGCGACATTGTTTGCATCCGCATCAATGATGAAGGTGAGTTCCAAAAGGTCAAAACGGAATCGAGTCTTCGAACTGTCCCCATTCACCCCGACCTTTTGAAGCTTGGTTTCTGGGAATGGACCGAAGAACTTCGATCCAAGGGCCATGACCGGCTTTTCCCACAAGCCAAAGCCAATGCAACCAATGGCGCTGGCAACTGGATCAGCAAAGCATTCAGTCGTCATGTCGCGGAGGTGGGGAAGAACTGGCCCAAGGCAAGGCGTGGCTTCCACTCTTTGCGCAAAACACTGATTCAAGAGATGCAAGGCGCGGGTGTGCCCTCGGAACTGAGGGCTCAGATCGTTGGGCATGAGCTCGATGACGAGCATCATGCGACTTACAGCAGAGAGTTCACCAATGCAGAAAAGCTTCATGGGCTTGGCTCTCAGCCTGGTGGACTCAGCGCAGTAAATTACGGATTGAAGATCACACGCCTTTCAAATTTTAGAAATTAAACGGAATTTGGAGAAGACAATGATGTCCAACGAAGCTAATCAAGCATCTCCCGAAGAAAACGAACTAGCATCCGAAAACATTACCGCCATTGAAACATCTGGAATCATTAGACGCCGAATTCCAGAGGAAGCGCTAGCGGACTTTGATTGGGAGGGTGAGCTTCGCGATCATGACTGGACAATGCATCGCTACGGGGCGGTCTTAGCGGTTCGGGAGCGAGCGAAAGCCTTCGAAGGCCAAGGCGAATTGGCTAAGGCGGGTCTACTTCAACTCCTGGCTGCCGTCATTTCCATGCACCTGACGGGAACGACATCGAAGCCGTTCACCGCATTGATGCGAGATGGCAATAAGAGCACGGCGATGCCAGAGCATCTTGACCAACAAGATGTCAAATTCCTTTACGAAATGGCCGACAATTGTTCAAGTTCCTGGCTCCGAGCGCGCATTGCAGACGTCGCTTGTGTCGCTGGACGTGAGCTCGGTGTGCCGGAATGGAGGATTGGCCCAGTCGCAGCGCACGCCTACTTGGAAGAGGCGAAGAAGTTCATTGACGGCACCGAGCCGGTCCGAGCGATGGACGCGGTCAAGTATCTTCAAAGAGCGCTGCAATTGGGCTGGGTCTACGCTAAGAAGGATCCAGTCTTTCAAGCCGACCTCTGGACAACAACTCAGTCAGCCTTTAATACCGCGCTTGAAAAGCGCCTCTTGGGAATTCTCTTCCCATTGGCAGAAGAGATCATCCAAAGACGACCTGACTTAGCATCTTTGCATGCGACGAAACTGGAAGAATTAGCTGAGAGTTGGTGCAGCGACCCCGACCCCAGTGCTCTGGATTTCGCTTCGCGTGCGTTCAACCATGCGGCACGTCTTTGGAATGCGGCAAAAAATGATGCACGATCCAGAGCCTGCTACTTAAAATCAGGCGAAGCTTTGATCGAAAAATCGAGGCAACCTAGTCAGGCTATGGCACGGGCCGAATGGATGAGCGAGGGCATTGCAATCCTACGCCGCCATGGCGGAGATCGACCCACTATTCAAAAACTGCAAATCGAGCTCGCAGATGTGCGTCAATCGATCCAAGGTGAGATGCATGTGATTAGCCACCCATTCGATGTCAGTGAGATCATCGAACATGTAAACCAAAGAGTGAATGCTAAAACTTTCCCGCAAGCGCTATTGCAAGTTGCATTTGCCTTTTCCCAATTTAAATCGGCAGAAGGCATTAGAAAAGAAGTTGTCGAGTCAAACGAGAGAAACGTATTCCAGCAACTCTTCCCACGCGTTACCTACAATGCGGAAGGTGTTCCAATCGTTCGGTCAGCGCCTCTTGATATCAGCGACCAAGTAAGTATGGAGCGACACATGGTTCAGACCTTGTGCGAGGTCCACCATACACTTTTGGCAGATGTTGCCATTGTTCGTTCTATCAATATTTTACGCCATAGCTTTGAGCCGTCGTTCAACGACATCATGACCATTGTCCGTGCCTCGCCTTGTGTGCCAGAAGGTCACCATTGGTCTTTGTCTCGCGGACTATTAGCGGGGCTAGATCATAATTGGCGCGAGGCGGCAGTTTTTCTCATCCCACAAGCAGAGCCATTTATTCGAGCGGCTTTCAAGCGCCTCAATATCAATACTATTTCAGTAAAAGAGCACGGAGAAGAGGAAAAGCCCTTGAATGAACTACTGGATCATCCAGACGTTTCGGAGGTGCTTTTCCCTGATTTGGCGTTGGAGCTAAAAGCGATCCTTACCCACAAGGCTGGTCACAACCTCCGCAATCGCTATGGACATGGGCTTATCAAGGACGATGAATTGGCATCGACGGCCATCATCATGCTGTGGTGGACTATTTTGCGCCTTATTTTGTGGCCATATCGTCAGGAGATTGTGGACATAGAAACAAGTGAAGCCATAGACTGATGCCGGAAAACCAGCAAAACTATGCTGGTTTCCGAAATACTGCTGCGAATTCTGGCTTAGAGGATATCAGCCTTCTCCCAAGGGACGCCCTTCCTCACTACCCCTCAAAGGCGTGGGTTGCGAAACCTAAGTTGCCAGCTGCCTGCCGCAGAGTTATCGACCTGGTCGTCCTGGCTATCCGGAGGTAGACTCGGACCTCTTGTCGCCACCTTAAAATACTTTTTCAAATTTTCGCATGCGTCCCTCATCGTTAGCCTTGCATATGCGGTCCTTCGCACCTGAACTTGCAAGATGCGCTTAGACACCAAATATTTCTTCCGTTGGTATATCTGCCGCGCCCGAGCTGCTTCTGGTGAGTTCGGATCATCGTCATGTTCAGAGAGCTTTGCTGTTGCCATAAGGAGCGCTATGCGGGCTCTGTGTGGCCTTGCGATCATGCATGCATAGCGCATGACGGATTTTGCTAACGCTTCCGTGTCCTCGAACAGGAACGGCTTTCCGGAGTAGTCTCCTGGCGAACGACATACGAGCACATCGTAGGCCTCTTGGAAGGACGGCTCCACTTCGATGCCTGGTATCGTTCGAAGCAGATCAAGTGAGTCCTCAGCCGCCTGGCGCTGGACGTCGAGCCACTTCTCAATGAGCTCGGCCTCGGCATTGAGCACTTCTGCATCGCGACCGTGCGAGCGAGCCAATCGAGCGGTCCGGCTGAGATGTCGAGTGAGATTTGGAGCCGACTGACGGACTCTTGGGCCAAGGGGATGTTTTGGACGGCCAACGGGACCCGGAGTCACGTGCCCTATTGGAGAGAACCTGATCTCCGAATTATTTTGCCCAGCACAAGCCCTTGATCTTCTCTCTCTCAGACGGTCACGCAGTGCTGCTCCGTGACTATGACCTTGGGGTGCTTCGTGCGTTGCTTTGTCAAACATGGCTGAAATCAGGTCAAGCGTCAGCTTCTTCACCTCGGCCTCTGGGCCGGTGATCTTCGTCGACAACTTCGTCTTTCTCACCATAGCGACCTGGCTTTTTCCCAAGTGCTTGGTGGGTTGACGGGTCAGCTCATGTGCTCGCTCAAAGTCACCACGGAATGCAGCATCCGCAGCTTGTGCTCGCAATGAACGATGATCGACCTTGGCCGATGCCCCGCATCTTCTCAGATGCTCATTGATCACTTCACCAACGACTTTGCGCAAGCCACGAATGGCCTTTGCGCCTCCACCCTGTTTGGCATCAAATTCCAGACAAGCCCGTCCGCCTAGGCCTTCGTCTGTGATCGTTCTAGCAGATAGAAGAAGGTGGACATGATGGTTGCGCTGATCGCCTCGTCCGCTTGGGTGATGGATCGCAACAAGCACTGCAACTTGATAGCGGTCTACGAGCATTTGACCCAACGCTAATGCCAAGATCTGGCGCTGCCCTTCATCGAGTTCGGCAGGCAAAGCAATCTCTACCTCTCGGGCAACGCGTGCGTTTGCTCTGGTTTCGTGAGACTCGTTGATGTCCCAAAATAAATGTGGATCGAGACACCAATCGGGTGCATGCCTGGGTGCGAGCATGTGGTGGGACGCTACGCCGGAGCGTTTCGAGTAGTCGTATCGGATCGATGTCCGTGAGTCGATGAGGTGGAGGCCAGCCCGATAAGCAGCTGCTGCGACCGAAGACTCCCCTTTGCCGCGTCCAAACGATTTCATACTTGTGTGATATATAGCCAATTTTGTCGCCCATTCAGTTAAATGAAGGATCGATCAAAAGTGCTGGAAATCTCTTGTCTAGCCCCCAGAGCCGTTTTTTATCGTGAGAAAAATCACAGGGATTGCGCAACATTTTCGTTACCACTGCAAAAGTAACGCCGTGCGAAGCCCACTGCTTTTCATCGCAAAGCGATGCGCACGGAATTTGCGGAGCAAAATCCATAAGTGCGCTCTTACCTCTCCTTTTTTTGAGATTTTACACAAACAACTTTATCGGAGAGAACGCTGGACTGTTGTCACCTAGAATCTCACCATGCGCTCCACTTGTAGAATTTGTGCTTGCTTGGAACGCAACAATGAGCGAGCATCTGGCTTGGGTTCTCAACAAGGATGCCTTACCAGAACAATGGAAGGCGTTGCCAAATGATTGAAAGATTCCGAATTGACTTACGTCTTGGCTTGCTAAATATCTCAGGTAAATATAGGAGGAATTTTTTATGGTGAAGAAGTTGCAAGCAAGATTTGGCGAGTTGGTTGAGCAGCTCGACCGTATCGGCTCCACTAGGCAGTCCCAGCATTCGGAATATACTGGTAGCTATGAGGAGGTCGATGCAGATCTGCTCCTCGGGTGGCTCGTTAAAGCGCGAAATTTGCTCTCGACTGCGTGCGGGAAAGAATCGGAGCACTACGAATCCTTCGCCAAGGCTGAAACTCCTGGCATTTATGAAAGCAACTTCACAATATACAAGCGGGTTCGAGCTGTATTCATGGCCGCGAAAGAGGATTTCGAAGGGGGCTATTTGGTGTCAGTGCGCCATTTGGTTCAAGCCGAAATTGCCGACTCAGAGCTGGACCAAGCGAGGGAGTTGCTAGCGTCTGGCTACCATACCGCTGCGGCTGTGGTGGCAGGAATTGTGCTGGAAACGACGCTCAGAAGCCTCTGTGATGCCCAAGGAATTGCGCATGGCAAGTTAGACAAAATGAACGCTGACTTAGTCAAGGCTGGCCAGTACAACTCGCTTGTCCAAAAGAAGATCACATTTTTGGCTGGCGTCAGAAACAGCGCAGCACATGGTAAGCCTGAGGAGTTTAAACCCAGCGATGTCGAGTCAATGATTTCTGAAGTCGAACGGTTTGCCAGCGACGCCTATTCTTGAACCTTCTGATTCACTGCGTAATCTTTTACACGAGCAAGTGGTTTGGTGATATTTCTACATCAGGCTATTTCAGTGTTTTCCCCCGAATCGCATCAAGAATTTCCTTTTGTTCCCCACTCGACAGCGATGTGAATTCCTTGATGAGCTCAGCAAGCTCATCTGTCTCTGCATAGAGATAAGCCAATGACACGCCCAGCGCCTTGGCCATCTTCTGGGCCGTCTCCGTATCGCAATCGTGCACAGCCCGCTCGTATCGGTTGATCCGAACGCCTGCAACGTCCTCTGGCAGTCCCATCGCCACTCCTAGTGTCTTCTGACTAATCCCGAGATCGCGCCTCAGCTTTTTCATACGGAGGGCGAAAATTTCTCGGGCACTGCGGGCGTTGGGAGCATTCATGCCCCAAGGATGAACGTAAGCTACGTTGCTCGTAAATTACGTTGCCCGTAGCCTACGTTTATCGTACTCTGCGCCCTGTAGCAACCCGGTCTTGCACTGCCCACCCCCTCTCAAAGGACCCGTCATGTTGAAGTCTCGCCTTGCCGTCATTGGCGCGCTGATCGTCTCTCTGGCTGCCTGCTCCGGTGGCGGCCCGTCCCATGACGACCGTCAGAACGCATTCTTGCAATACGTCAAAGACAACAGCAACGACAAGGCAAAGATCGGGGATTTTGAAAGCGGCAAGTGCGTCAAGGCCGAGGGCACCCCCAGCTACAACTGTGCGGTGTCGAGTCAGGTTGAAGCCATGCAACGAGACTTCGGCCACGAGATGGATGGCGTCTACACGTTCACCGAAGTCGGTGACACTTGGAAGATCACTGGGCGAGTGCAGTGACCGGCTCGCCCACCCCGACCCCCGCCTCGCACCAGGAGCGTCAATGACTGTTGGCACCTTTCTCCTTCTGCTTGTCCTGTGCGCAGCGGTGCTGGTCGTCATTGCCGTCAATCGGACCTTCCAGTTCCGTAGCCAGCGGGAGAACTTTGGTCGGGACTTTGAACGCTCCTACTTTGGTGGGCAAGGCGGCTTGGCGTTCTCCGTCGAGCGGTCCAGGTTGAAGATCCGTGCTGGCAAGGCAGTGAAGATTTATCCCTTCATGGATGTGCGTTCTTGGGAGAAGCACTGGCATAAGTCGAAGCAGGAGGGGACGATCACAGTCAGTGTTCGCGATTTGGATCATCCGGTCTGGACCATCCAATTCAGTAGCGAAAGCGAGATGAACCGGTGGTATGAAATTTTTAACCAAGCCATCAACGACACTTGAAGCTTGGCGAGCCGGAGTTGAGGAAGGCACTACGTTGAATTATAGAAGCCCCTCTTGGGGCTTTTATATTTTGGGGAAGGTCGATTCTGAAAAGGAATCCAAGCGACTCGTTTAGAATCGCCACAATTTAAGCGCTTTGGCCATTCCGGGATTGTGATGCCCTTGACTAGCGCTGATTCTGGACTATTAATCGGTTATGGAAAACGACCGCATAACCGAAGAAGAGTGGAAAGAATTACTGACAGATCCGGGCTTCCGAAGATCTTTGGTGGACCTCGCCATCGAGAAATATACAAACAACGACGGCACGATCACGATGGAGATCACCGCTGAGCTGCTGAGGTTCTTAGACTTTTCTATCGACGATGAAGGTCTCGACGCGGCCCTTGGTCGGGTGGAGAACGGGGACAAGCTCCACTGATCGGATTTTCCTATAGATCAGGCGCAAACAACGTAACACTGCAAAGATGCTTGCATCGCATAGGGTTTCGGATTTTTGCTAATTTATTAGAACCCCTCGAAACAGATGCGATTTACGGCGCGCATCTATATTATTTATTTATTTTGCCAACCAGATTGACAGGATACGACTTCACGTTAGGTTCTCCAGATGAACGAGGACAGCTCCAACAGCATCAGCCAAGACGTCAACAGATGCTCCACCGGAAAAATCACGGTCGGGCCATTGACCATAGACAATATTCAATTCGAGGGGCCTAATGCTGCCCACGAATTTAGAAGAACGCTCCGAGAGCTTTTTGATCAAGCGCACAAGAAAGGATATACAGCAGTCCCGTCCTCAAATCCAGATGGGGAAATGGACGTAGGTCCACTGTCGATAGAAATAGACAAGTTCATCACGGGGATGCATCTTGACAGAGACACGCCTCAAAACATAACTACCACGCATCACACCCTCAAATTGCTCTTAGGGATTATTGGAAATAAAAGAATTGCGGATATCAATCAGGACGACATTCATGCCTTCAAAGACGGAATTAGGTGGTGGCCAGCCAAAGCCAATCTTAAAGCGGCCTATCGCGGCCTTTCGGTAAAACAAATTATTGACCATGGCAAATCGCTGGGCCTGGACGAACCGTCTGGTCATACAGTGAACAACCACATGGCCAAGCTCAATAAATTCTTTAGCAAGCTTGTTCGCCAGAGAAAACTTAAATATTCTCCTCTTGCAGGCATATCCCTCCGAGTCAATGGACACGTTGGTCCGATTGAAGAGCGTTATTATTCGGAAGCTGAACTTGGTAGCATATTCAACGCTAAGGCATATTTGCGCTGGGCGAAAGGCAGACCACATCGCTACTGGCCGCCACTCCTAAGCTACTACACAGGGGCTCGCATTAATGAAATTGCGCAGCTCAAACTTAGTGATTTTGAGACTGTCCGGGGCGTCTTGTGCATCCATATTCGCGTCAGCAAAGATATAGGAGAGGACGGTCTTCCGCTGGATACAGTTAGCCAAAAGTTGAAGACAAAATCCTCAGCCCGAACCATTCCGGTGTCACCCGAGCTCATCGCTCTCGGCCTGAAAGACTATCTTGAAGACGTGCGTGTTACCGGGCATGCACGTCTATTTCCTCACTTGTCTGCGGGCATTTCCGTCAAGAACGGCAGACGGCAAGTGCTTGGTTACTCGCATAGCCTTACCCCACCCTTTTCGAGATACCTGAAAATCAAGGGTTTCCCATCTGGTGTTGTCTTTCATGCTTTTAGGCACACCTTCGTGAGCGTGCTTTACGAGCAAGGAGCGACAATTGAGCAGATCGAGAGCATCACTGGCCATCTCGACTCACCTGGAAATCGAGGTGGCAGGACACTGCATCGCCACTATCTTCACAAGAAGTCTAATGGAAGCATCCAAGAAGCGCTTGAAACCTTAAAATTGCTGCGTCCAATAGATGGTGTGCCAGCCTATGAGTCGAAGCTATTTGCCGCATCATTGGGTGAAAAGAGCAAATTCCAACCATAAGAGAGCCCCACATGGGGCTCTCTTACTCCTCGACTGTAAGACTAATACGATTTACTGGGACCCTATTTTATCGCCCAGCCCCGAAGACGCGATCAAGTAGGAACTCCGTGAAATTCGACGAACGAGCCGGAGAATTTCCCCTTGCATTCTGGGAGCGGCGGTCACGACTGTAAAGGAAATCCTTTTCCGCCTGCTCCGCAAGCTTGAATGCTGTGGTCACTGCGAGAGAGAATTTTTCCGGCGCCATGCAGACTTCCAGAATACTGTCGCAGAGCTTATCCACGGACTTCGCACTTGCTATCGGCAGAATTCTGTCATTAGCGATAACGGCGGCAATAAGCATCGCAACATGGAATCGGAACCTCATAAGATGGGCCCCTCTGGGGTTGCCATTTGCATGCTCGTTTATTTTGTAAACCAACATGGCAGATGCAAGATAAGGCGAGAACTTATGGTCCTTACCAAAAACTGCGACGCTGCCCTTTTCGCGGAGGATGGAGCTTGGGTTGTTCGCCATGACCATGTGTGGCTTTTGCATGAACACGGCAGCATAAGCTCGCACCATGCCATGAAGACCGACGACTCTCTTCTTATCGGGGGCGTCATCCAAAAGAGTGAACTCTCGGGAGCGTCGTTCATAGTAGAGGCTCTCGCCTATTCTTTTGGATTCCAGGGAAACATACTCCTGAAGGTCCTTATGCCACTTATCCAGCGTGAGGAATGCCTCATTCGGAACAGGTGTTTGCCTATTGTTTGCCCTAATGATTTTCGAGACAACATCAGCGTCGGAGGTATGGACAACTTTAATAGGTATCAGCGCGTCGTCGAAGCCGGGCTTTCCTTGGTTAGAGAAAAGGACGTTACTAGTCTGGCAACCATTCACGATCTGGTAATTGCGGAGCAAGAAACGATGTGCGCCGAGATTCTTCATAAATGAAGAGACGACTGTGACGCCGTTATTGTACAGCACGAACTTATCGGAGGAATCCTTAGATGAAACAGCCTCGGCGATTTCTTTATTTACCGAATTATCCTCCCCCTGGAAGTCTCTAACGTTGTCGTAGAAGACATTTCTGCGAATTCCGCCGTCCGGCGCTCTTATCAATTTTATGAATTCACCGACTTCCACGAAGCCAATATATGCTTGATCAACGCCGCGAATGGTGTCGAGCGTTAGGTTATTCTTAATCCGCAACTCGACTTCGAACTGGTTCTCTACCTGCTTAAACGACTCGATTAGGCTTTCCGCGTTCCAATACTCAAAGGTAAAGCTCTTGAAATCGGAAACGCTTTCTTTCAGCTCTTCACATTTTCTCTCTGCAAGCTCGCTTAACTGCGCCGAGGGCATATGGCCGCCTGCGTAAGCAAATACCATCCTACACGACGGAGAATCGGAAGAAAGCAGCTTTACAATTTGGGAAGAAAAAATGTGACACAAGAGCATCGCTGGGTTTTGAAGAGCATCTTGGTCGCTCGAAGCATATTCATCAAGGCGCTTTAAAAAATCCTTAGATCCTTCGATAAATTTAAGTACCTCTCCAGAATCCAAGCTCTTTGACGTCTTCGCTTGAATGAGCAAAACCTGCACATCCAAATTCCTAGACTTTGCTAACTGATCAATTTCGTCGGTCGATTTTACCAAATTGTTATTGACAAAAATTGCCACGGCATCGAGACCGAACGTTCCATCTTGGTCGACGTCGACATCTGACAAGTCCGCCACTTCCGAAAACGCCTCCGGATGAACCTGCGACATGATGGTGTAGTTTGCAAAATACTCGAACTGCTTGTGCTCAGGCAGTCCGTCTATTTGTGACTTTCGTCCAAAATCTTGAACGTAAGTTGATAAAATTCGATGTTCCATATCCGTTCCTTGCGCCACTGCGCTCTGCTTATTTAATTTCTACTGCAATATTTTTTTGGCCTGACTCCTACTTCACTGCGGAGTCGTCGTGGATAAATATATCTAGTTCCGACTTGGCAAAGCGTTCCTTTAGCCATGATCTGGAATGCTCAAAAAAGCCCCTTGCGGGGCCTTTTTATTTCACCCCGGATACTTGGGGAATTTCTCATCTGGATGCTTGGCCTTCCACTCCTTGTAAGCGGCGGAACCTTCCCATGCTGCGAAAGCACGCGGCGTGCGGCCACGGCCAGTCCAGGTCTCTTGGGTATGCGGCAGCCAATACTTCGGGGCGACCTCTTTGCGCGTGCCAGTGCCAGCAGACTTCTTCGGGCGACCTGGCCCATTGGAAGAACTGCCAACTTGGCTGGCGATATCGGCCTTCTGCTTAGCGGTGAGGTGCTGCCCGTAACGGCTTAGCAGATCCGAAATCTGCAAGAACGCGTCAGACGCTTCGTCTTCAATGAGCTTCGCTTCTTGCTCTTCAAGCTTGCGCAGTTCTTCGGCCAGCTTAGCTTTGGCCGAAGCAATTGAATCAAGGGTCGGTTTGCTCATTTCGCATAGCCTTGGAGATTGGAAGAAAATTATAACAACGAACTGCGCCACAGGTTCAATTGAGGCACGAAATTTTCGAGAAACCTATACGGTTGACAGTTCAATGGATCGCATTAGAACTAGGGGGCCGCCATCGAAGGAGCAACCATTGAAATTTCTCATTGAAGTCATTCCATCTAACGAATATCCGGTATCTCTGACGTCCCAGATCGCCGACAAAGGATATGTTGATACCAATGCCCCTCCAAAGTTCTTCCAGTGCTTCGTGATGGGAGATGACCAACTGACCACCACGCCTTCTTTCATTCAGTGCCCAGTGCTAAACGAAATAGAGCCAGGCTCTCTCCTTCGGATAACCAAATTATCCGAGCCTGAGACCTAGGTTCGCATTCTGGCAATTCATTTCCGCCTCTTCAACGTTATCGTAGACAGGGCCGACATACGTGTTGGTCTGTGTATCGTAGATTTGATAGCCATCCTTTTTCCCAGGGCGACTGATAACTTGCACACGATACCGCTTCTTCTTGCTTGTAAATTTTCCCATTGTCAGATCCTCACCTTCCCACGAACGATCTAAGATACATTTTCAGAATGGTAGAAGGGTAGCGCTCTCAGTCTTCCTCGACCTCTTCTCCTTCTTCCAATGTCAAGAGTGTCAAGGTGCGGCCATACGAGCCTAAGCCAATCGCCTCTTCTGTGAGGTAAACGCCACTCTTTGCGCCGAAGAACCAATCACTGGCTTCTGCACTATCACTGTCTTCCATCGCAATTTTTATTGCATCGGGATCATCAGCCAACCTCTGAGTAGCGCTGTCGGAGGGGACCTTTGTGTTGCGACCCAATGGCTTTGCCCACCCAACGTGGGATTGGAGTGGATAGGTCGCACAAAACTCAACGCGACCATTCAAACACTGCAAAACTCCCGTGGGCAAGTGCCCGATTTCAGCATAACGCAGTGCGGCGGCAGTCAATGAGGTATTGCAAGCTTCCGCCAATGAACGAACAGCAGCCATGCCATCGCCATTCTTATTAATAATAGGCTTGCATAGCGATTTTGGCATCATCAAACACGATGCAAAATAATCCGCCTCTCGCTCAATAGGATCTGAGGATCCAAAGCCACCTCGAGATGCGTGCTCGCTGCCTTGCTTAAAAATATGTTCGGGATGACCATCGAGGCAGAAGTGGCCCAATTCATGAGCCACGCTGAAATTTTGAAATCCGGGGCTTTCGATATGCGTGGCGTAAATGATGGCAAAGTCATTCCCCTGACGCACTAGCCATCCTGATGCACCCGAGGAACCAGCCGGTTTTGCATGCACTTGGATGTCCAAGTGCTTTGCAATGTCTATGGGATTAATTGGAAGTGATACAACTCCCGCATCGTTGAGCATGTCCTGCGCTTTGGCTTCGATCTGCTGCCGACGATAACTATCCATCTCTCTTCCTTGTATCGGCCAGTGACTTGGCGACGGCTTCAAGCATCTTGATGTCGTCTTCCGTGGCCTGTCCCAAATGGCGAGCAATTCTGGAAGCGGCTGCCATGTCATCTGGGCTATCAACAAGCCCCATCAGGTAGTCAGTGCTCACGCCCAGAACTTTGGTCAGACGACGCAAGTTATCAAACGAAGGCTTCCTTGATCCACTCTCAAAGTGGGAGATGGTCGTGGACGGCAGACTCGCTTCCTTGCCCAGATCCGCTTGCGTCAGACCTCGCCTGTCCCTGGCCTCTCTCAAACGGGCTGGGAAGAGATCAGACATGGGGCAATCCTAAATCGTGGTGGGTGACAAATCATACTTGACGAAGTCGACAACAGGGGGGTATTGTCGCTTCCGTCAAGTCCTTGTAGTCGGAAATCTTCTGACTGGCTTGGCAGGAGAGAGTCTTATGAGCACCCGTAAGCCTATCGGAACGACCGCCAAGACTGGCGAAACCTGCCCTGAGAGTGGTGTGTGGCAGCCCTCTGGCTACTCCACCACTGCACCCATCGCTAAGGGCAACCGCATGCCGCCCTACGATGGGAAGGCCGTGACCTGGGTGTTGAAGCAACACGCCTGAGCAAGAGGGGCGGCGGGCCAGCTGCCGCCCCTTCTTAGGGCTGTTTTGAGTGACTGCTGGTCCAAAAGAATCCCCAGCAACTCGATCTCGGAGGACATGCTATGGCTGTTTATGTTGTGACCTGGAACCTGAACAAAGAACGCAGCAACTATGATGTGGCGCGCCGCCAGTTCATCCAGCACTTGGAGCGGTATCCCAACGCGCAAGATGGCGGATTGGAAAGCGTTCGTTGGGTGCAAAGCTCAGGGACTGCCCAGCAGCTGAGCGATGACCTTCGTCAAAAGCTCGACAACAATGACCGCATTTTCGTTAGCAAACTCAATGCCGGGCAATTTGGGGGGTGGCTCAACAAGGACGTTGGCAGCTGGATTAACGCTCGCCTGTAATAGGCAAAACGCCACCTTCGGGTGGCTTATTTTTTTCAGTGGTGTATACGAATCGCCCCTGAGGGACTTTTCGCAGCCTATAATTTACGGACACAACACAGGACACAGGTCCGGTTTGCGTTCCGGTTGAAGATCAGGGTGTTAGAGCTGATTCAATAAGCTCCCCCTCTCTCCGCCAGACAAATGCAAAAGGCCGCCCCTCGGGGCGGCCTTTTGCATTTCTCACGTTCGTCATTCATCCGGCTCCGATAGCAGCGCGCGAAACCATGGAGAGGGGGATGAGAACCC
>Ga0308163_10002925_pt1 | contig 14883 bp, 12 predicted proteins | sample PhyTR1_FD_201037 | JGI IMG/M metagenome (GOLD analysis project Ga0308163, IMG submission 201037) | Phyllosphere microbial communities from UC Gill Tract Community Farm, Albany, California, United States - DLSLT.R1 | ecosystem: Host-associated > Plants > Phyllosphere > Unclassified | place: USA...
AAAAGAATTCATCGCATAGGGAGTTACGTCATGACCAGGACTGTCGTCATCACCGGTTCCACCAGCGGCATCGGGCTTGGCATCGCCCGCGCCTTCGCCGCAGAAGGCGCCAATGTATTGATCAACGGCTTTGGCCCGCTCGGCGAAATCGAGGCGATCCGCAAGGAGCTGGAAGCCCATGGCGGTCGGGCGCTCTACCATCCCGCCGACATGACCAAGCCCAAGGAAATCGCCGAGATGATCGAAACGGCGATCGCCGAATTCGGGGGCATCGACGTGCTCGTCAACAATGCCGGTATCCAGCATGTGGCACCGGTGGAGGAATTCCCCATCGACAAATGGGACCAGATCATCGCCATCAACATGTCGAGCGCCTTCCATACCATGCGCGCCGCCATGCCTTCGATGAAGGAGAAGAAGTACGGCCGGATCATCAACATCGCCTCGGCCCACGGCCTGGTCGCCTCGCCGTTCAAATCCGCCTATGTCACCGCCAAGCACGGCGTTCTCGGCATGACCAAGTCAGTTGCCCTTGAGGTCGCGACGATGGGCATCACCGTCAACGCGATTTGCCCTGGCTATGTACTGACGCCGCTGGTTGAAAAACAGATCCCGGATACGGCCAAGGCGCGCGGCATTCCCGAAAGCGAAGTCAAGGACGTGATGCTGCATCTGCAGGCCACCAAGGAATTCGTTTCCGTCGAGGATATTGCCGCCATGACGCTGTACCTCGCCAGCGACGCTGCCAAGCAGGTTACCGGCAGCAGCTTCTCCATCGACGGCGGCTGGACGGCGCAGTAACACTCCTTCGCAATAACAGACATTAAAGACACAGAAACAGGAACTGCCACTTTGCGTGGCAGTTCGTATAAACTGGTGATTCTGATCCGGGCATCCGCAATCGCTCTCGAAAGGCCATCATGACCGACAGCATCCGTTTCCTGCTCAACGACCAGCCCGTGACGCTTGATAGCGCCGATCCGACCGGCACGCTGCTGGACTATCTGCGCCTGCAAAAACGGCTGACCGGGAGCAAGGAAGGTTGTGCGGAAGGCGATTGCGGCGCCTGCACGGTTCTTGTGGGGCGGCTGGTCAAGGGTCAGTTGCGATACGAGACCGTCAATGCCTGTATCCGGTTCATCGGCTCGCTGAATGCCACCCATGTGGTCACCGTCGAGCATCTGGCGGCAAAGGACGGCAGCCTGCATCCCGTGCAGCAAGCCATGGTCGATTGCCATGGCTCGCAATGCGGCTTCTGCACCCCCGGCTTCGTCATGTCGCTCTACGGCTTGTGGCTTGAAAGCGAGGCGCCCAGCCGGGCGGAGATCGAGCGCGCGCTGCAAGGCAACCTCTGTCGCTGCACCGGCTATGAGCCTATCGTCAAGGCGGCCGAGCAGATGGGCCACACTCGACCGTCTGCCCTGTTTGATCCCTTAGCGCGCGAACGCGAGCAGATCATCAAGATGCTTGCAGCCATGGCAGCAAGCGACACGATCGTACTTGATGGCGACGGCCGCAGCCTGATCGTGCCCAACAGCGTGGCAGCACTCGCCAATGTGCTGGCCGCCCATCCAAGCGCGACTATCGTGGCCGGCGCCACCGATGTTGGCCTCTGGGTGACAAAACAGATGCGGGTGCTGAACCCCGTCGTCTTCATCAATCATTTGCAGGAACTGCAGGAGATTACGGTCGACGCGACCGGGATCTCCATCGGCGCCGGCGTCAGCTATAGCGCGGCCTTCGACTGTCTCAGGTCCGAAATCCCGGCCTTCGGCCGGCTGATCGAGCGGATTGGCGGCCAGCAGGTGCGCAACATGGGCACGATCGGCGGCAATATCGCCAATGGCTCGCCGATCGGCGACACGCCGCCGGCCCTGATCGCGCTTGGCGCGGAACTGACCCTGCGCTCGGCGTCCGGCACCCGCACCCTGGCGCTGGAAGATTACTTCCTCACCTATGGCAAGCAGGACCGCCGGCCCGGCGAATTCGTGGAAAGCGTTCACGTGCCGCGTCCAGGGGCGGACAGCCATTACGCCGTCTACAAGATCTCCAAGCGCCGCGACGAGGATATTTCGGCTCTGTGCGGCGCCTTCTATCTGGAAAAGGACGCCAGCCACCGCGTCACCACACTGCGCATCGCCTTCGGCGGCATGGCCGGCACGCCCAAGCGGGCCAGCGCTGTCGAAGCAGCCTTGACCGGCAAGATCTGGAACCGTGAAACCATCGACGCCGCCCGCGCCGCCTTCGATGCCGATTACCAGCCGCTGACTGACTGGCGCGCCAGCGCCGATTACCGCCAGCTGACGGCCAAGAACCTGCTGATCAGGTTTTTCCTGGAGACATCAGGTGAAGGGCAGGAATTGCGGCGGTTTGCGGTGGAGGAAGCGTGATATGGAGATGAAGGATCAATTTTCGATCATGGCTTCGCCCCCCTCATCCGGCTGCCGCCACCTTCTCCCCGACGGGGAGAAGAGGCAGGCTGCCTTCGTCGCATTTCTATCGCAACCGTATCGAGCACGTCATATCCGGCATTTCCTCCTGGGCAAGACATCACCTCTCGTCTCTTCTCCCCAGCGGGGAGAAGGTCCCGGCAGGGGGATGAGGGGGGCGAAGCCCAATTTTGTTGCTGTCGTTTCCAGGAGCCAAGCGCATGGATAAGGCCGTCTTCACCACCGCCGCTGCCATCAATGGCCCGATGCATCAATCGCTGCGCCATGATTCAGCCCATAAGCATGTGGCCGGAAGTGCTGAATATATCGACGATATTCCCGAACCATCAGGTCTGCTGCACGGCGCGCTGGGCATGGCGGATCGCGCCCATGCCGAGATCGTGTCTATCGATCTTTCGGCCGTCAAAGCCTATCCCGGCGTCGTCGCCGTACTGACGGCAAACGACATTCCCGGCGTCAACGATGTGTCATCAGGCGGGCGCCATGACGAGCCACTGATCACCAAAGACAAGGTAGAGTTCCACGGCCAGACGATCTTTGCCGTCATTGCCGAGACCCGCGACGCGGCCCGCAAGGCAGCAAGACTGGCCAAGGTGGATTACCGCGACCTGCCCTTCTGGACCGATATTGACGCCGCCATTGCCAATGAGGCGCCGCTGGTGACGCCGGGCATGGTGCTGAAGCGCGGCACGCCGGAGACCGAACTCGACAAGGCCGAACACCGCCTTCAAAGCTCGATGCGGATCGGCGGCCAGGAGCATTTCTATCTGGAAAGCCATATCGCCATGGCGATCCCTGGCGAAGACGAGGATGTCACCGTCTGGTCCTCGACCCAGCACCCTTCAGAAATCCAGCATATCGTCGGCCATGTGCTGAACACGCCCTCGCATGCCATCACCGTCAACGTGCGGCGCATGGGCGGCGGCTTTGGCGGCAAGGAAACCCAGGGCAATCAGTTTGCGGCGCTGGCCGCGCTGGCGGCCAAGAAGCTCAACCGCGCCGTCAAGTTTCGTCCGGACCGTGACGAGGACATGTCCGTCACCGGCAAGCGCCATGACTTCAAGATGGATTTCGACGTCGCCTTCGACGGCGCCGGCCGGATCCATGCCATCGAGGCGAATTTCGCCGCCCGCTGCGGCTATTCCTCCGATCTGTCAGGCCCGGTCACCGACCGCGCCCTGTTTCATGCCGACAGCAGCTACTTTTATCCGCATGTGAAGCTGACCTCGCAGCCGCTGAAGACCCATACGGTGTCCAACACTGCCTATCGCGGCTTTGGCGGCCCGCAGGGCATGCTGGGCGCAGAAAGGGTGATCGAGGAAATCGCCTATGCTCTGGACAAAGACCCGCTTGATATCCGCAAGGCCAATTTCTACGGCGAGACCGGCTCCGGCCGCGATCTGACGCCCTACCACCAGCAGGTCACAGACAACATCATTGCCCGCGTGGTCGAAGAGTTGGAAACCTCCTGCGATTACCAGGCGCGCCGCGCCGCCATACTCGCCTTCAACAAAACGAGCGCGGTCATCAAGAAGGGCATTGCGCTCACCCCGGTCAAGTTCGGCATATCCTTCACCATGACCGCCTATAACCAGGCGGGCGCGCTTGTTCATGTCTATCAGGATGGCTCCATCCACCTCAACCATGGCGGCACCGAAATGGGCCAGGGCCTCTATACCAAGGTCGCTCAGGTGATTGCCGACGGGTTCCAGGTGGATATCGACAAAGTGAAAATCACCGCGACAACCACCGGCAAAGTGCCGAATACCTCGGCCACAGCCGCCTCCTCGGGCTCGGATTTGAACGGCATGGCGGCTTACGATGCCGTGCGCCAGATCAAGGAACGGCTTGTGACCTTTGCCGCGGAGAAATGGGGGGTATCGGCTGCCGAAGTCGTGTTCCTGCCCAATCGCGTCAAGGTCGGTGGCGAGGAGATCCCCTTCCCCGACTTTATCCGTCAGGCCTATCTCGGCCGCGTGCAGCTATCGGCCGCCGGCTTTTACAAGACGCCGAAGATCCACTGGAACCGCGAGACCGGGCGCGGCACGCCTTTCTACTATTACGCTTACGGCGCTTCCTGCACCGAGGTCTCCGTGGACACCCTGACCGGCGAATATTTGATCGACCGCACCGACATTCTCCACGATGTCGGCAAGTCGCTCAATCCGGCCATCGATATCGGCCAGATCGAGGGCGGTTTCGTGCAGGGCATGGGCTGGCTAACCACGGAGGAATTGTGGTGGGATGGCAAGGGCCGGCTGCGCACCCACGCGCCGTCCACCTACAAGATCCCGCTCGCCTCCGACCGGCCAAAGATCTTCAACGTCAAGCTGGCAGATTGGGCTGAAAATACCGAGCTGACTATCGGCCGCTCCAAGGCGGTCGGCGAGCCGCCCTTCATGCTGGCTAATTCCGTGCTGGAAGCACTATCCATGGCGGCCGCAAGCGTTGCCGATTACCGGATCTGCCCGCGCCTCGATACGCCGGCAACACCTGAGCGAATTCTGATGGCCGTGGAACGGCTGAAGGAGGCAAAGCTCTAGTGCCACACGTAATCGCCGAGGGGGGAGTATCCGAGGGGGTTTTGCGGACATCGCTTTCAACATTCCTGTCGCGGCACCGCGACAGCGTTGCCGTCACGGTAACAGAGGCCAAGGGATCGACCCCGCGCGAGGCGGGCGCGCTGATGGTGGTGGCGTCAGGCAGCGTGTTCGGCACGATCGGCGGCGGCCAGCTGGAATATCTCGCCATCGCCAAGGCCCGCACCATGCTGGCCGGCGGCGAAGACGAAGCGAAGCTCGACGTGCCGCTCGGCCCTGAGATCGGCCAATGCTGCGGCGGCCGCGTGGCACTGTCGCTTGCTCGGCTGACGCCACCGCGCGCGCAAGCTCTGCTGGCCGGAGAACAGACAGCCCGCGCCGCCTTTCCCGAGGTGTTCGTGTTCGGCGCGGGCCATGTAGGCCTTGCGCTTGCGGCGGCTCTCGCGCCCCTGCCCTTACGCACCCGGCTGATCGACGCCCGCAGCGAGATTGATGGCGAAGTGCCGATGGGTATCGCGCTTGACCGCAACCCTATGCCGGAAATGCTGGTGTCGAAACTCGCGCCCGGCGGTGCGGCGGTGATCGTCACCCATGACCATGCGTTGGATTTCCTGATTGCCCGCGAGGCGCTGGCGCGCGACGATCTCGCCTATGTCGGCATGATCGGCTCAGCCAGCAAGCGCGCCACCTTCTCCCATTGGCTGGCGCGCGAGGGCGAGGATGTGACACGGCTCGAGCGGCTGATCCTGCCGATCGGCGCAAGCCCGATCAAGGACAAGCGCCCGCCCGTCATCGCAGCACTCGTGGCCGCCGAACTCGTCTGCCGGCTGCTGTAAGCTTCAGGCAGGTCTGGGATGCGAGGCGTGGACGGTAATCGCGCAGAACGGCAAAGAGAGAAGACATGAGCGCCCTGGAAAAACTGCAGGCCCAGCGCCAGAAACTGGAGCCCCTGTTGGATCTGGCGCGCCAGTATTCGGCAGCGGATCTCGCGCTTCTGCCGGACGAGGAGTGCCGCAAGATCGAAGGCCTGCAGCAGATGGCCTGCAAAGCGGCGCGCGAGCTGGCCGAGGTCTCCATCCACGTCAAAGACTATGCCGGCGCCCGCAACCTGCTGGAAGCGATATTGTCGATCCGCCCCGACGCCACCGTGCATATGAGGCTCGCCGATCTCATCAGGGCAGACGGTCGCTGGGCAGACGCGATTGAGCAGTACAAGGCAGCACTTGCGTCGGGCGAGCCGACCGCTGATCTCTACGCCAGCCTTGCCAATTGCCTGAAAGAAGTGGGCCAGTATGGGGAAGCCAACGAGGCCTACGACCAGGCCTTGAGCCTCGACCCACACCAAACCGACGCGCTGAAGGACAAAAGCTTCCGCCTACTGATGCAGGGCGAGTTCGACCTTGGCTTGGCGCTGATCGAACGGGCCATCGCAGCCGCCCCTGATGATCTCATCGGTCACTTCTATCACGGCCAGGCACTACAGGGCCTTGGGCGGATGAAAGAAGCACAGCAAGCCTATCGCGAAGTGCTAGCGCGCGATCCCGATCACGTCGACGCCTATCTGCTGCTCGGCATGCTGACGCGCTATGACAAGCAAGCGCCCGAGATCGCGGCGATGCAGGCACTGCATGCAAGGCTCACCGACGAGCCAGCCCGGCGTCTGAAACTCGGCTTTGCACTCTATAAAGCGCTGAACGACATCTCCCGTTATGACGAGGCTTATCCCTATCTCGACGATGCCAACCGCGAGCGCCGCCGCCAGTTTCCGACCTATGCCGTCGAGCAGGATCTCGCGCTGATGCAGGCGCTGGAGGAGCGCTTTACGCCGGATTTCGTGGCGCACTGCCATGCGCTCATGGAACAGGGAGGATACCGGCAGTCGGAACGGCCAATATTCGTGACTGGCCTGCCACGCTCCGGCACCAGCCTCACCGAACAGATCCTCGCCAGCCACGCTGACGTCTACGGCGCTGGCGAGCTGGAAACGCTGAGCTATGCGATAGCCGATGCCTTCCTGGAGCCTCACAGCCAGATCCTGAAAGGTGAAGACAGCCTGACGCCGCAGGCGCTTGCCCATGCAACCCAGCGTTATATCGCCCCAGTGCGCGCCCGGACGGACAAGCCGCGCATCGCCGACAAGATGCCGGTCAACTTCCTCTGGATCGGCTTCATCAAGCTGATGTTTCCCGCCGCAAAGATCATCGTCACCCATCGCGATCCGCTGGCCAATGGCTTTGCCCTCTATTCCAGCTATTTCCCCAGCGACGGCATGCAATATAGCTATGACCAGACCGAGACCGCCCGCTATATCGCCGCCCACCGCCGGCTGGTCGCCCATTGGCAAAAGCTATTCCCCGATGATGTGATGGAGCTCGGCTACGAGCAGCTGACAATCGACCAGGAAGCCGAAACCCGCCGCCTGCTCGCCTTCTGCGACCTCCCCTGGGACCCCGCCTGCCTCGACTTCCATAAGGCCGAACGCGCCGTGATGACCCTAAGCTCCGCCCAGGTCCGCCAAGGCCTCTATAGCGGCGTCGACAAGAAAACCGCGCATTACCGCCAATGGCTGGGACCGATGATCATTGGATTGGAAAATGCTGGCTTGGTCAGCGCGGCAGCCCCTGTAGGAGATGCCTGAGTCGGCTTGACGGCGAGAACGGATCGGCACGCTCAGGCGGCTTGTCCAAGCCGATATCGCGGCGTAGATGTTCTTGCAGCTCTTGCCGAGGTTCGGCCGCTCTTCGCCGAAGCGGAAAAGAGATCCTCCTTGCAAAACGCCTGACGAAGAGCCGCAGCCGTGTGTAGGCAGGCATGACCATGCTCCCCTCAGATGAATTTGCTTGATGGGTGACGAGGACAGATTTCCACGGATTGCCTCGCCAATCCAATGAGATTAGACTACCTATCCATAAAGAGGATTTATGGATGAAACTGTCGAAGCAGTTCCCGGTCAATGCCTTGCGCGTCTTCGACACCGTTGCCCGCCTGAACGGTTTTACCCGCGCGGCAGACGAGCTTGGCATGACCCAGACAGCGGTGAGCTACCAGATAAAACTGCTGGAGGATAATCTCGGCGTGCCGCTGTTTCTGCGAGAGGCAAGGCAGATCCGCCTGACAGGCGCGGGTGAGCGGCTGCTGCCGAAGGTCAGAGATGCTTTCAACCTGATGCGCGATGCTGTCGCCGAGGCGCGGCAGGAGGCAGGCGAGATTCTCGAAATCCATTCGACGCCGACCTTCGCCTCCCATTGGTTGGCGCGTCATCTGGGTCAGTTCCAGCTACAACATCCGGGCATTGCCGTGCGCCTTATGCGCGGCGAGAAGCAGCGGGATTTCACCCGCGATGGCGGCGATGTCGGCATCCATATCGGCAAGGAGCCACTGCCCGGACTAATCTGCCATCCGATCCTAAAACTCTCTTATACGCCGATGCTGAGCCCGACGCTTGCCGACAGGATCGGCGGCGTTCGCGAACCGGCCGACCTTCTGAAACTAGCGCGTACCGATAAAGGCGAGGGTTGGTGGGCCGATTGGTTTCAGGCCGCAGGGGTCGCACTCCCTCTGCCCTATACGGTCAGCCTGGATGCGGGCGGCGCGCTCGACCTTCAAGCCGCCGCAGCCGTTGCTGGCCATTGCGTGGCCATTCTCAGCCCCTTCTATGTCGGCGATGAACTGGTATCCGGTCGCTTGTTCCAGCCCTTCGACCTGTCTTTAAGCGACGACAACACCTATTGGCTGGTCTACCCGCCCTCAAGGCGGACGCAACCGAAGGTCAAAGCCTTCCGGGACTGGCTGCTGGCCACCCTGCCGCCGTTCGAGCCGGACCAAGAAGCGACCACCCTACCCACCCAATCTGCCTAAAACAAAAGCATGCACAAATTTCTGCGCCTTGACGGAAAAGTGCCCTTCCCTTGGCGCGTGGGATTTTGCAATGTCGAGGGTCGGGAGAGCAAACGAGGTCTATAATGTATGAATTCGCCATCGCCTGGGAATGGCTGGCTTTTGCGGTCCGCTGGCTGCATGTCGTCACCGCCATCGCCTGGATCGGCTCTTCCTTCTATTTCATCGCCCTCGATCTCGGCCTCGTCAAACGGGCCGGCATGCCGGAAGGTGCCTATGGCGAGGAATGGCAGGTGCATGGCGGCGGTTTCTACCATGTGCAGAAATATCTTGTTGCTCCCGCTTCGATGCCTGAGCATCTCACCTGGTTCAAATGGGAAAGCTATGCCACCTGGCTATCGGGCTTTGCCATGCTCTGCGTGGTCTATTACGGCGGCGCAGACCTGTTTCTGATCGACCGCAGCGTGCTCGACATCAGCCAGCCGCAGGCGATCGGCCTATCCATGGCCTCGCTTGCCATTGGCTGGATCTGTTACGATCTGCTGTGCAAATCGCCGATCGGCAAGAATACCTGGGGTCTGATGATCCTCCTTTATATCCTGCTGGTCGCCATGGCCTGGGGCTATACGCAGGTGTTTACCGGCCGCGCCGCCTTCCTGCATCTCGGCGCCTTTACCGCGACGATCATGACGGCAAACGTGTTCTTCATCATCATGCCCAACCAGCGAGTGGTGGTGGCCGACCTGATTGCCGGGCGCAAGCCCGACCCGAAATACGGGATGATCGCCAAGCAGCGCTCGCTGCACAATAACTACCTCACCTTGCCAGTCGTGTTCTTCATGCTGTCCAATCATTATCCGCTGGCCTTTGCCACGGCTTATAATTGGATCATCGCCGCCCTCGTCTTCCTGATGGGCGTCACCATCCGCCACTGGTTCAACACCACCCATGCCAGAAAGGGCCGACCGATCTGGACCTGGATGGTCACAACGGTGATCTTCATCGTCATCATGTGGTTGTCGACGGTGCAGAAACCAGGCGCCGGCGAGCATGCAGCGCTGTCACCGATGCAGCAACAGTTCATGGCCGATGCGCATTTCGGCACAGCGCGCGACATCGTCCAGGCCCGCTGTTCCATGTGCCATGCGGCCGAACCGGTCTGGGAAGGGCTGACCTTCCCGCCGAAGAATGTGAAATTCGAAACCGATGCCGAGATTGCGGCCCATGCCCGCGAGATCTATATCCAGGCCGGACGAAGCCATGCCATGCCGCCCGGCAATGTCTCCGAGGTGACGCCGCAGGAGCGCGCCCTGCTGGTGGCCTGGTATGAAAGCGCTGTGAAAGGCCAAAGCCAGCAATGACCAAGACCCTGATCCGCGGGCGCCTGCTCTCCTTCAAGAGCCAGCCCCGGCACATCACTGATACCGACAGCTATCTCTATGAAACCGACGGCGCCGTTCTCATCGAAGACGGCATGATCCTGGCCTCAGGCGCTTATGACCAGGTCAAGGCTGAGGCCGACGAGACCACTGTCGAGATCGACCATCGCCCGCATCTGATCCTGCCCGGCTTCATCGATTGCCACGTGCATTTCCCGCAGATGCAGGTGATCGGCTCCTACGCCGCCAATCTCTTGGAATGGCTGAACACCTATACTTTCCCCGAGGAATGCCGCTTCGTCGAGACCGCACATGCCGAGCGCATCGCCACGCATTTCTTCGACGAATTCCTGCGCCAGGGCACGACGACGGCGGTGGCATACTGCTCCGTGCACAAGACCTCGGCCGACGCATTCTTTGCCGAAAGCGCGAGGCGCGGCACCCGCATGATCGCCGGCAAGGTGATGATGGACCGCAACGCCCCCCAAGGCCTGCTCGATACGCCTCAATCAGGCTATGACGAGACCAAGGAATTGATTGAAAGCTGGCACGGGCGCGGCCGCAATCTCGTGGCCATCACCCCGCGCTTTGCCATCACCTCGACGCCTGAGCAGATGGAACGCACCCAGGTGCTCGCCCGCGAATTCCCGGATCTGCATATCCAGACGCATCTCTCTGAGAACCGCGAGGAAATCGAGTTCACCGCCAGCCTTTACCCTGAGTCAACAGACTATACGGATATCTATGCCCGCTACGGCCTTCTCGGGGAGAAAACCCTGTTCGGCCACGCGATCCACTTGTCCGAGCGGGAGGCAGATGCTCTCGCAGAGGCGAGATCCGTCGCAGTGCATTGCCCAACGTCAAACCTCTTCCTCGGCTCCGGACTCTTTCCGCTCAAGGCGATCCAGCGCCGCGACAAGCCGGTGCGCGTTGCCGTTGCCACCGATATCGGCGGCGGCACCAGCTATTCCATGCTGCGCACCATGGACGAGGCTTACAAGATACAGCAATTGCTGGGCGAGCGGCTGAACCCGCTCGACAGTTTCTACCATATGACGCTTGGCAATGCCGAGGCCCTGTCGCTTAGCGACAAGATCGGCACGCTGGCCTCGGGCACCGAAGCCGACCTGGTTGTGCTCAATGCCCGCACCACCCCGGCCATGGCGCTGAAAATGGAAGCCGTGACCTCGCTCACCGAGGAACTGTTCCTGATGCAGACGCTGGGCGACGACAGGGTGGTGGTGGAAACTTACGTGGCGGGCGTGGGGAGCAAGCCGAAATAGCTTAACGATCCATTCATTTTTCAGGCCTCTGAAAGCTGACTGAAAGCTAGCCCTGCTACACCTGTTCCACCGTATCGTGGAGGAGACGCGCCGGGGAGCGCGCCACAGATACCGCTACAGAGGAGGATTACCCATGCGTTCTACCCGCACATTTTTCCGCGCCCTTTCGCTTTGCGCGGTTGCGGCTGTCGCTCTCGCCGGCAGCACGGCGCTGTCACAGGCGGCCGAAAAGATCACCATCATGGTTGGCGGCTATGAGAAGCAGATCTATCTGCCTGCCAAGCTGACCGAGAGCCTCGGCTACTTCAAGGAAGAAGGTCTCGATGTCGAGCTTCTGAACGAAGCCGCTGGCGTCGACGCTGAAAACCAGCTTCTGGCTGGCGCCGTCCACGGCGTTGTCGGCTTCTACGACCATTGCGTCGACCTGCAGGCCAAGGGCAAGTTCGTACAATCCGTTGTGCAGTTCAGCCAGGCGCCGGGCGAAGTGGAGCTGGTGTCCTCCAAGAACCCTGAAATCAAAAGCTTTGCCGACTTCAAGGGCAAGACGCTTGGCGTGACCGGGCTTGGCTCCTCCACCAACTTCCTGACCCTCTACATGGCCTCCAAGGCCGGCCTGAAGCCAGGCGAAATCGTCACCATTCCGGTCGGCGCCGGCGGCACATTCATCGCCGCCATGCAGCAGAGCAGCATCCAGGGTGGCATGACCACCGAGCCGACGATTTCGCGCATGATCAAAACGGGCGAAGCCTCCATTCTGGTCGATCTGCGCACCGTGGAAAAGACCCGCGAAGCACTGGGCGGCACATATCCGGCAGCCTCGCTCTACATGGAAACCGCCTGGGTCAACGAGCATAAGGAAGAAGTCCAGAAGCTCGCCAATGCCTTCGTCAAAACGCTGAAATTCATCAACACGCATTCTGCCGCTGAAATTGCCGAAAAGATGCCGAAGGATTTCTACGTTGGCGACAAGGAGGGCTATATCAAGGCTCTCGAAGCCGGCAAGGGCATGTTCACCCCCGATGGCGTGATGCCGGAAGATGGCCCGCCGACGGTTCTGGCGGTGCTCTCGGAATTCTCCAAGAACGTCAAGGGCAAGAAGATCGACCTGTCAAAGACCTATACGACCGAATTCGTCAAGAACGCCAAGTTCTGATTGCGCAATCTATGATTTGAACGGGCCGCCCGCCTCTATGTAGGCGGCCCATCCCCTTCTCTTGAACGACCACACTCTGCGGGCCTGGCGCTCGCCGGAAGGATGTCCCATGGCCAATGATCAGAGCCGGACCCCGGCTATCGAACTCATCAATGTGACCCGCCGCTTCGTGTCCCCCACCGGTAAGACGCTGACGGCGCTGAAAGATTTCAACATGGCGGTTGAGCGCGGCGAATTCGTCGCCGTTGTCGGCCCGACCGGCTGCGGCAAGTCGACCACGCTCAACCTCGTCACCGGCCTTGCCAAGCCCAGCGCCGGCGAAGTGCGGCTGATGGGCGGCCCGGTCAACGGCATCGACCCGCGCGTCGGCTTCGCCTTCCAGAAAGACGCGCTGTTTCCCTGGAAGAATGTCATCGACAATGTCATGGCCGGCCCGCTGTTTCGCGGCAAGTCGAAGGCGCAAGCCGAAAAGTCGGCCAAGGATTGGCTTGCCCGCGTCGGCTTGAGCAAGTTCCTGCACCACTATCCCCACCAGCTCTCGGGCGGCATGAGGAAGCGCGTGGCGCTGGCACAGACCTTCATCAACGAGCCGGAAATCCTGCTGATGGACGAGCCCTTCTCGGCGCTCGACGTGCAGACCCGCACCGTGATGCACGAGGAACTGTTGAAGCTCTGGGCCGAGCGCAAGGCCTCTGTCATCTTCGTCACCCACGATCTGGAAGAAGCCGTGGCGCTGGCCGACAAGGTCTATGTGCTGACCGCAGGCCCCGCGACCGTCAAATCGGTCTACCCGATCGAGCTGCCGCGCCCGCGCGTCGTCTCGGAAATCCGCTACGAGCCGGCCTTTGTCGAATACTGCAAGACGATCTGGGAAGACATGCGTCAGGAAGTCGAAACCAGCTATCGCCGCGCCAGCGAAGCCGCCTGAGGAGGACACAATATGGCAGACGTAACCCTACAAAGCCCGGCCACCCCGGCAGCCGCCACCTTCCGCGCCGGCACTTCTGACAAGGAAATCGAAGCCGCAGCGCTGAAATCCGTCAAGCGACGCAAGCAGATCGTGCTGTTTTGGCAGATCGCCATCCTCGTTGGCGTGCTGACCCTGTGGCAGGTCGCTTCCGACCAGACCTGGATCGACCCCTTCTTCTACGCCAGCCCTTATGCCGTGGTCGAGCGCATCTATGACTGGGCAGTCAACGGCACCACCGAAGGCTCGCTGTGGTTCAACCTCGGCATTACCATGCAAGAAGCGCTGATCGGCTTCTTCACCGGTTCGTTTGCCGGCGTCGTGGTCGGCATCGGCCTTGGCCGCAATAAGCTGCTCTCAGACATTTTCTCGGTCTATATCAAGGCGATCAACTCGATCCCGCGCGTAGTTCTGGCACCGATCTTCATCATGATCATGGGCCTTGGCCTCGCCTCCAAGGTGGCGCTCGCCTTCATCATGGTGTTCTTCGTGGTCTTCGCCAACGCCTTCCAGGGCGTGCGGGAAGCCGACCAGGACATGATCGCCAATGCCCGCATCCTCGGCGCTAGCGACTGGCAAGTGACCAAGGCCGTGATCGTGCCCTCGGCCATGAGCTGGATCTTCGCCAGCCTGCACGTCTCCTTCGGCTTTGCCATCATCGGCGCCATCGTCGGCGAATTCGTCGGCGCCCGCTACGGCATCGGCCAGCTGATCTCGATCGCCAAGGGTACCTTCGACGCCGCCGGCATGTTCGCCGCCATCGTGCTGGTCATGATCATCACCCTCGCCGCCGAATATGTCATGACCCTGATCGAAAACCGCCTGGCAAAGTGGCGCCCGCAGCAGAGCCTCGACACGCATTGAGGTAATGCTGGCCCGGAAGGGCTTGGGGGAATGAGGAAGCCGCTCGCAACCGACGTTGCGGGCGGTTTTTTGTTAGTTGGAGGACGCGCTTGGCTGCACAGACAGTCTCAGTTTTTCGATCTCGCGCGCCACATCGAGGACGTCATCAATACCGACAAAGGCCGATTTAACGATCATATCCCCCTCACCGCCATGCACGACATCCCGGCGAAAAGTGACTGTACCCGAGCGATCATGTTTCTGCAGGGTTTCGACGGCATTGATACTTCCGGGAGTAAAGGCCTGCACCCGCTTTCGAAACAGATGGGAGACGATGAGAATCCGCCGGTTCGTAACGGCATAGGCTGCCTGTGACATTTCAATGGTTAGTAATATTGAGCCCGTTATGATCCGAAAGCCCAAAAGAAAGA
>Ga0308163_10002932_pt1 | contig 14861 bp, 10 predicted proteins | sample PhyTR1_FD_201037 | JGI IMG/M metagenome (GOLD analysis project Ga0308163, IMG submission 201037) | Phyllosphere microbial communities from UC Gill Tract Community Farm, Albany, California, United States - DLSLT.R1 | ecosystem: Host-associated > Plants > Phyllosphere > Unclassified | place: USA...
AGGTCGAGGCGCCGAAGATTGAAGCAGCGCCCGCATTCGTGGCATCGCCCCGGATCGACGCCCCCGCCGAAGCCGTCGCCGATGTGGAAGCGGTGAAGCCGGCCGTCAGCGCCGACGTTGCCCGCCCGCAGCACGACGCCGCCACTCCGGTGCAGGCAGACGTGCCGAAGGCCGAAGCGCCGGTCGCGGCAGCCCCGGTCGCAGCGGTCGAGCAGGCACCGTCCTGGCAGCCCGTGCCGCCGGCAGCGCCCAAGGTGGAGGCCGTCCCGGCCGAAGCCGAAGCGCCGAAGCCGGCCCCGGTGGCGGCTCCGTCTGCCCCGGTGCAGACCAGCATGCTGGACGCCATCGAACCTGCTGCGCCGCAGGCCCCGGCCGCCACCGCGGCGGCGGGTGAGCCGGTCGTGGCTCCGGTTGCCGCTCCGTTGCCGGCTGCGGTTGCCGCACCGGCAGTGGTCGAGGCGGTGGAAGCCGCCGAGCCGGCGATCCTGGCCGGCGGCACTGATGCCGCCGCCCAGGCCGCCGTCGTGGCCCAGCCTGAACCGGCCGCCGCATCGAAGGTCACCGAAACGGTGACCAGCGAGACGGATGCCGAGGAAGACAAGGCCAAGCCGGGCAACCTGCCGCAGGGCTGATCCGCTGCCGTGGTGAAAACGAAACAGCGGCCTTCGGGCCGCTGTTTTTTTGTACCTGATGGCTGAGCCGTGCCCGGCGAGTGCAACGGCAAGGGCGTGACGACCAACGGTCGTCACCCACCAGCGCACAGGCTGACGGCCAGCGGCCGTCACTACCCGGCGGCCGTCAGTGCCCGGCGGCGGCGCCTTGGCGCTGCTCCGCCGCCTTATCCGGCGCGAACTGCAGGCGCGTCCATACACCGTAATGGTCCGACGCCCAGCGGCCGCCCGCGTCGGGCTGGTCGAACAGGATCTTCGCCTCACGCGCCAGCAGCTGGTCCTGCTGGAAGAAGATATGGTCGATGCGCGACGGCGCCTGGAAATAATGACGGTTGAGGGTGCTGACGCCACTCAGGTCATTGTTGACGTGCACGCTGCCGTAGCTGTCACCGTAATGACTGCGCAGCTCGCTCAGATCCCCTGCATCGACCATCGCGTTGAAGTCGCCGGCGATCACCACCGGCGCGCCGGCCGAGGTGCTGCTGATGAAGCGCAGCAGGTCCTCCACCTGCGCCCGCCGGGTCTGGACCCCCTGCTCATCGGAACGCTCGTTGAGGTGGGTGGCGTAGACATTGATCGGCCTCCCATCCACTTCGATGCGCAGGTGGCCCACGGTGCGGTAGTCACCCAGCGGCTGCAGCAGGTGCTGGCCGCGTGCGAGGACCGGCCGGCGGGTCAGCAGCGCATTGCCATAGCGTTTGCTCGCCCCGGCCGGATCGGTCGAAACGAACAGGTACGAATAGCCCAGCCGGTTCGCCAGCCACTCGGCCTGGTTGCGCACGTTGCGCTTCTGGATCACTTCCTGCAGGGCGATCGCATCCGGCTGCAGCCGCTGCAGCTCGGCCAGGATGGTCTTGCGCCGCTCCGGCCAGTCCTCGCGATCATGGTGCAGGTTGAAGGTCACCATGCTCATGCCCGCTTCGCGCGTCATCCCCGGCGAAGCGCCGTTCGTTGCCGCGACCGCTGCACCCGACCGCAGATCCGCCGCCATGCCCCCACCGGGCAACAGCAATGCCGCGCCCACCGCACAGCCAAGCATCATCCGCACGACACCACGCGCGCACTTCCCGCCCCTCACCCGCATGCTGCTCACCCCTTGCGTTCGGCCCGGCGCACGGCGGCCGGGACCTCGATCTCGATCTTCGCCGGTACCTGGTGCACGTGCAGTTCACCGCCAATCCATTCCACCGGCTCGCCATTGATCGTGGTCGCGCCGGGCTCGCCCGGATACGGCCAAGGCAGCACCAGGCCGCCGGCCGGTGGCAGTACACCGGCTGCGACCTCCAGCACCAGTTGCTTGTCGCTGCGCTGCAGCCGGTAATCCAGCTGGCCCTGCGGTGTGCGCAGGCCCTTCACCGCGACGCCCTGCCCCTCGAACCAACGCACCGGCACGCCGGCGGCCAGCACCAGCGACTGGTCCACGTCACGGTTGTAGGCAAACATGTCCAGCGCCGAGCGCACGAAATCCGACGCCACCCAGGCATGCGGCAGGTCGCCGACGAAGAACGGCTTGCGCGGCGTGCGCGACACCACTTCGGCCCACTGGTTCCAGGCCTGCGGCGAGCGGTCCTTGAAGAAGAATTCGGTCGCCTGCCAGGCGCGGTCACGCCAACCCAGGCGCACGAACGCAGCGACGTTGCGCCATTCGTAGGGGGTGTAATCCTTCCACTCGCGCTTGCCGTCGCGGCGTGCCACGAACTCGGTCCAGTAACGCTGGAAGGTGTTGTCCAGTTGCGGTTGCGGCAGACGCCCCTGCTCACCGCCCGGCGCCAGCGCGATGGTCGTGGAGGTCGCATCGAAGTCGCCCAGCTCCGCCGATCCCGGCAGGAAGTCGATGCGGTGCTGATCCATCGCCGCATACAGCGATGCCTGCAGATCGGCGCGGAACTCATCGCGCGCGCCGGTGATCGCCAGCACTTCCATCTTCTGCAGGCGCTCGGCGATGATCCCGGCGTCCTTGTAACCCCGCAGCGCCCAGAAGTTGTCCCAGTACGAATGCATCGGCTTGGCCGAATAGCCTTCGTGGCTGATCGAGGCCGGCATCATCCCGTAGAAGGCCGGGTTGCGCGCGCGGTTTTCTTCGGTCCGCTCGCTGGCGCGCAGGCGCTCCATGTAGTGGAAGGCGCCGACCACATGCGGCCACATCGCCTCCAGGAAGGCGTCGTCACCGGTGTAGCGCCAGTATTCGGCGATGTTGTAGATCAGCTCGCCGTGGCTGTCGTTCTCCGGCACAGGGTCACTGCCGCGGTCATCCACGCAGCAGGGCACCTTGCCGTTGTCGAACTGGAACGGGGCATACCACTGCACGTAATCGCGCACCGCATCGCTGCGGCCCATGCGCAGCAGGCCCTCGGAAATCATCGCGCCATCGCGGATCCAGCTGCGCCCGTAGGAGCGCGTGCCGGGCTGCAGGCGTGGGCCCACGCGGGAAATCAACATGTGCGCGAGCGCCGTGCGCAGCGTGTCGGCAAGCGGCTGGCCTTCGCGCGGCAGCTGCAGCTGCAGGCCGTCCAGCTTCTGCCGCCACATCGCCGCGACCTGCGCCTGCGCCTTGCCGGCATCGAAACCGCGCGGGTTGAAACTGCCCATCTGCGGCAGCACCAGCGCCACTTCGCGGCTCTGCCCCGGTTCCAGCTTGAACGTATACAGCAGCGCACCGGAGGCCATGCCGGTGGGATCCTTCACCGAGGTGGTGGTCGGCAGCGCGCCGCCAGCCAGGTGCATCACCTCCAGCTTGCCGTCGAAGGCGGTGGCAAAGCGCGCGTCCGGCGCCTGCACCGGATACAGCCGCGGTTCGCCATTGACCTTCACCAGCCCTTCTTCCATGTCCAGGCTGTCGATGCGGCTGAAGCCCCCGATGGTATTGAGGAACTGGGTCGGCGGATTGACCTGCCACGGGCGGATCGCCAGCGCCAGGGTGTACTCGTGGGCGACCTTGTCCGGATTCTTCAGTGAGTAACGGGCCACCAGCTGGGATTTTTCCGGGGTGCCCTGCACGAATCCGGTCACCGACAGCGACGCCTTGTCGTGCTGCCAGTCCACGCTCGCGATCGGCAGGTAACTGTCCTGCAGCGACTGGATCGGGCTGACATCGGCCCAGCTGACCAGCTTTCCGTCCAGCTTCAGGAACGGCTCCACGCTGAAGCTGCCACGCGCCATTTCCAGCGCGCCGTCTTCGCTGATCAGCGCCTGCTCGCGGCCGCCATCCAGGCCCAGCAGGGTCCAGCTCGGCTGCTCGCCTACGTACGCACGCGGCAACGAACCGCGCGGCAGGTCGGCCGCCACCGAAGAAAGAAACGCATTCGGGGTGGCGGCGAACGCCAGCGGCTTCAGCGCGATATCGCGGATGCCATAGCGCCAGTTGGGGCCACCCTGCAGGTCGAAGCGCAGGTAGCGCGCATCGGTCTCCGGCAGCGCCAGCCAGTCACGGCCGCCACTGCCGGCAGTGACCTCGCGCACGGTGCGCCAGTCGCGCCCATCCTGCGAGGCGCGCACGGTGTAACGCGTGGCCTCCAGGCCGGGCAGCCAGTCGATCACCGCCCCACCCACTTCACGCGGTTTGCCCAGGTCCAGGCTGATGGTCTGTTGCTTGACCCCGCCGCTGACCCAGAACGTATCGGCCTTGCCGTCGATCATGCGGTCCTGCAGCGCGGTGGCCGTGTCGGCCAGCACGTCCGGCTGCAGCGGCGAATCATCCTGCGCGGGCAGGCCCTGCAGGGTCAGCTTGTCGAAGCAGACCGTGCCGCGCCCGCCAACCTTGCTGTATATCGTGAACTCCATCGACGCGCTGCGCTTGAGTTCCTTCTCCGGCGACGGGCCCCAGGCCTTGTCGATGTGGCGCTTGCGGAACTCCACCGGCGTCCAGGCCTTGGGGAAGGCGTAGCCGGGGCGGTTGACCCACCACACGTTGTCGCCGCTGGCATCGATCAACTTGAACTGCAGGTCGTTGGACGGCGAGTCGCCGCGCAGCTGGAACCCAAAGCGGTAGTTGGCCGGGTAGTCGATGCTCAGCGCGCGACGCACGCCGACATAGCCGGATACCTCGTGGAAGTCGTAATCCAGGCACATCGCGCGGCCGCCGCCGGCACCGGCGACGTTGCGCAGCGAGCCGCTGACCTGGTCGGACAGCACCAGTGTCCACTGGCCCATGTCGTCGAAATCATCGATGACCTTCGGTGCAGGTGCGGCAGGAGGCGGGGCAGCAACTGCCACGCAGGACCACAACAACGCCAGGCCAGCGATGATTTTCCGGTTCACCCTTTGACACTCCCCAACATGAGACCTTGAATGTAATAGCGCTGCAGCAGCAGGAACAACGCCAGCACCGGGATCACCGTGACCACCGCGCCGGCCATCATCATCTCAACGTCCATGATGTGTTCGCGTGACAGCGTGGCAAGCGCCACCGGCAGGGTGTAGTGCTCCTGGTCGGTCAGCACGATCAACGGCCACATGAAGTCGTTCCACGCGCCCATGAAGGTGAAAATGGACAGGGTGACCAGCACCGGCTTGAGCATCGGCAGCACGATCTGGAAGAAGATCCGCATCTCCCCTGCCCCGTCCATGCGCGCCGCTTCCAGCAGTTCGTCCGGGATGGATCGCGCGTACTGGCGCACCAGGAAGATGCCGAACACGGTGGCCAGCGCCGGCACGATCACCCCGCCGAAGCTGTTGACCAGGCCCAGCTGCTTCATCAGCAGGAACAGCGGCAGCATCGCCACCTGCGCCGGGATCACCAGCGCGGCCATCAGCACCTGGAACAGGCGGTCACGGCCAACGAAGCGCAGCTTGGCGAAGGCATAGCCGGCCATCGTGTTGAGCAGCAGCGACCCCAGCGTGATCGCCACCGACACCAGCAGGCTGTTGGCGAAGTTGACACCCATGCCGGTCCGCGCGAACAGCTCGTGGTAGTTGGCGAAGGTGACGTGCGAGGGCGTCAGTGGCGGCGGGAACGTGGTCGCCTCGCCGGCCGGCATCACCGACACCGACACCATCCACAACAGCGGCGCCAGGCTGACCAGCGCCAGCACCAGCAATCCACCGTTGATCCACCACCCGTGCCAGCGTGACTGGCCGATTTCGCGACTCATACCATCTGCCTTTTGCGCCCGAAGCGCAGCATCACCGAGGTCACCGCCAGGATGATCAGGAACAACAGGAACGCCACCGCCGATGCCCGGCCGAGGTTCCACCACTTGAAGCCTTCTTCGAACATGAAGTACAGCACGCTCACGGTGCTCTGCAGCGGGTCGCCGCGGGTCATCACGTAGGGTTCGGCAAACAGCTGGAAATAGCCGGACACGGTGATCACCCCGACCACCAGCAGCACCGGGCCGAGCATCGGCAGGGTGATGTGCAGGAACTGCTTCCAGCGCGATGCGCCATCGATGCGCGCGGCCTCGTACAGGTCATGCGGGATCGCCTGCAGGCCAGCCAGGAAGATCACCATGTTGTAGCCGAAGTTCTTCCACACCGCGAACAGCATGATCGTCGGCATGGCCCAGTCCGGATCGCCCAGCCAGTCGATCGGACTGATGCCGATGTGCCCCAGCCCGTAGTTCACCAGGCCATAGCTGGTGTGGAACAGGTAGCGCCAGATCACCGCCACCGCCACCAGCGTGGTCACCACCGGGGCGAACAGCGCGGTACGGAACAGGGCCTTGAAGCGGGCCGCCGGCGCGTTGAGCAGGATCGCCGCACCCAGCGACACCGCGATGGACAGCGGCACCCCGATCACCACGAAGTAGGTGGTGTTCCACAGCGACTTCCAGAACATCGGGGTCTGCAGCAGGTCGATGTAGTTGCCCAGTCCGACGAAGCGCAGGTTGGCGCCGTCGGCCAGCGAGTACAGGTCGAAGTCGGTCACGCTGAGCGCCAGCGCCGAGGCTACCGGCAGGCCGAAGAACACGCCCAGCACGATCACCGCCGGGGCAGCGAAGATCCAGCCGGCAAGCGAAGAACGGTTCATGGCTGGCCTCCCGTGGCCGCAGGCGCAGCATCGCCCGGTTGTCCGGTGGCCTGCTCATGCATCCAGCGACGCTTGGCCAGCACCTTGTCCACGCGGTCGTCCAGCTCGGTCACGGCTGCATCCTGCGCCTGCCCACCACGCACCACCTTTTCGGTGACGATGCGCATTTCCTGCACGATGCGCTCCCATTCCAGCACCTTCGGGGTCGGCTTGACGCGCTCGAGCTGGTCACGGAACGCAGCCGCCAGCGGATCATCCGCCAGCGACGGGGCCTGCCAGGTGCTGCGACGCGGCGGCAGGTCGCCGATGATGGAATGGAAGCGTTGCTGGATCTCCGGGCGCGACAGGAACTCGATCAGCTTCCACGACGCTTCCTTCTGCTGCGCCTTGCGGAAGATCACCAGGCTGGTGCCACCGGCGATGCCGGCACCGGGGCCATCCGGCCCGGGCAGCGCGGCGGTGCCCCACTTGCCGGCCAGTTCCTTCGGCTCCAGCTTCTTGAACTCGCGGATGTTCCAGGGGCCGGAAATGTAGAACACATTGAAGCCCCGGAAGAACTCATCCCAGACGTTGGAGATCTGGGTTTCGGACATCTTCGGCGCCCAGCCCTTCTCGAACATGTTGGCGTAGAAACCCAGCGTCCTGCGGAAACCGGGGCTGCGGAAATTGCCGCGGGTATCGTCATCGCGCAGCAGCGGGTCCGGCTGCTGCAGGGCAAAGGACAGCTGCTGCTCGAACTCGTTGATCGGCATCAGCACCGCATAGCGGTTCGGGCCCTGCATCTTCTTGATGTCGGCCATCTGCTGTTCGAACTCGGCCCAGGTGCGCGGCGGCGCATCGTGGCCGGCCTGCGCCAGCAGGTCCTTGCGGTAATACAGCAGGCGGGTATCGACGTACCACGGCACGCCGACCACTTCACCGTGGATCACGTTGGTGTCCCAGATGCCCGGGAAATAATCGGCAGGCTCGACCACCGTGGAACGGTCGATGTACGGCTGCAGCGGCTCAAGCGTATCGAGCTCGGCGAATTCCGGGATCCACGTATTACCAAGCTGGCAGACATCGGGCAGCCCGTCTGCGGCGAACGCGGTCAGCAGCTTTTCGTGCGCGGCCGTCCACGGGATGTTCTGCACATCCACGCGGATGCCGGGATTCTCGGCCTCGAACTCATGGATCAGCTCGGCCACCACTTCGGCCTCGCGTCCCATCGCCCAGAAGCGCACCGTGGTGCCCTCTTCCTTGCGCGCGCAGCCCGCCAGCACCAGGCCGGCCACCAGCGCGGCGACCCAGCGCAGGCGACGGCCCGGGGACTTCTTCTTCGTTGCCAGCGCAGGCTTACTTGCCCGGGTTGTTGTTGCGCGATGCATTCTTCTGTTCCTGTGCCGCGGCGGCGCGTGATTCTGCAATGCCGACCGCGCGTGCGTCGGCGGCCTTCTCGTCTTTTTCCAGCTGCAGCGGCTGCTGCTCGCCTTCCGGGGTCAGCCAGCCGCCACTGAAACCAGCGCGCTCCAGCCCCTTGCGGATGTGTGGGTTCTTCTTCATCACCTCCCACACGAAATCATTACGGTAGTTGGCGATCATGGTCAGGATCGGGCCCTGGTCGATGCCGATGTAGTCACTCGCCACCCAGCCGCGATCAGGCACCATGCGCCCGGTCTTGATCGGGATGTCGTAGTTGAAACTCGGGTTGAACGAATCCAGGAAGCCGTAGCTGGAATAGATGTAATCACCGAAGCGCTTGTGCATTTCCTGGGTCGCCGGGATCACTTCTTCCGGGGCGAACACGATGGAGGAAATGGCCGCGGTCGGGGCGATGGTGCCGTCGTCGAAATTCTCGCGCAGGCCGGCGCCGCGCGAAGAGTAATGGCGGAACTGGCGCTGCTCGCCACGGTATTCCTGGGTGGTGTTCTGCGGACCGTCACTGGCGGTCAGGCCCCAGACGTTCTGGCCGTATTCCTTCCATTCCATCGGGTTGCTGATCGCGTACTCGCGCTGGGCCAGCGCAGCCGAACGGCTGTTGAGGAAATACGTGCTGCCGCGTTCGCGCATGTAGGCGTCCTGGATATCGCGGAAGTCGATCCAGACATGGCTGTACTGATGGCCGAACAGCGGGCCGAAGGACAGATATTCCTGGCCCTGGTAGACACCCCAGTCGTTGTCGTAGGTACGCGTCCACACCGTCCACGCATCCGGGCTGACCGGATGGGTCGGCGAACCGAGCGCCAGGATGTAGACGATCATCGCCTCGTTGTAGCCCATCCAGTCGTGTTCGATGGTGCCGCTTTCCGGGAACCAGCCCATCGAGATCAGCGGCGAACGCTCCTGCAGCCACGGCCAGTCAACGCGCTTGTACAGCGTCTCGGCGATGTCCCGGATTTCCTTCTCGCGCGAATCGCCGCCGTCGTAGTACGACTGCGCGAACAGCACGCCCATCATCAGCAGCGCGGTATCCACCGAAGACAGTTCCACCCAGCTGTCGTAGCGGTGGCCTTGCTGCATGTCCAGGAAGTGGTAATAGAAGCCCTTGTAACCGCCCTTGCCGGTGCGCTGCGGGCCCATCGGCACATCGCGCAGGAAGCGCAGCGTGGTCAGGGTGCGATCCACCGCCTGGTTGCGGCTGACCCAGCCGTTCTCGATGCCGATCGGATAAGCGGTCAGCGCGAAACCGACCGAGGCGATGCTGGCGAACGGCCGCGAGGGATAGCGGTCCGGGGTCAGTCCGTTGATCTCATTGCTGGTGTCCCAGAAAAACTGGAAGGTGCGGCGTTCGATGTCATCGAACAGCGGCGGCAGCTCCGGCTTCATCGGACGCGGTGGCAGGTCGGCTTCGACCAGGATCACCTGCGGGGCCGGTTTGGCCGGCTCGGGCGCGGCCTGCGGCTTGCAGCCGGCGGCGGCCAAGGTGATCGCGGCGATGGTCAACAGGTGGCTAACCCGCATCGGCCCCTTCCTTTTGTGCTGTTCAAGAATGGAGAGCATAACGTCCAATGACCTGAAATCGTTTACAAACGCGTCTCGAAAAAAAACCACCGTAGTGGTTCGACGCCGACGGTCATTGCCCAGCCCACTGCCCCCTCCAGGGCAGTGGGCTGGGCAATGGACGGGTCCGAAGACCCGCCATTGCTTCCCACGGTACCGCCGGAGGCGGTACCGCGTCGTGCATCAGGCGTTCCGGATCAGAACCGGAAGCCGACCTCCGCCTTCACCTGGCGCGGCGTACCGATGATTTCGCCGGTCTCGTTGTAGCTGGCCAGCAGCTTGCCATCGGGCTTGGTGTAGTTGTAGGTGGAGAAGTTGTCGAAGTTGAACACGTTGATGATGTCGATGCGAGCGTACAGCTCGGTGTCGTGCGCCATCTTGAACGTCTTCGTCGCCTGCAGATCGACCGAACGGTAGCCGAAGATCTTGCCACCCAGCAGGAACTTGCCGTTGCCATTGGGCACCGCGGCTCCCGGCGTCGGCAGGTTGTAACCGCTGGCCTGCAGCACGTTGTACCAGTCGTTCACCGCGGTCGGCGTGGCCAGGGTGACCTTGCCGCCGAAGGTGATGCCCCAGAAGCCCGCATACGAACCGGTGACCACCAGGCGGTGGCGCGGTGCGCCGTTGGAGCGGATGGTCGGGTAATCCTCGATCAGGCCGCGGTCGAAGGCGTACTTCTCGTTGATGTCGCGGTTGTGGCGCGCGGTGGTCCAGGTGTAGGCGACCGAGGTGCCCCAGCCGCTTTCCTTGGTGAACGGCTTCTGCGCCGACAGCAGCACCTGGGTCGCCCGGGTCTTGATGCCCTGCTGGCCGATGATCAGGCTGCCGAAGCCCGGCACGTTGCAGCTCCAGGCCTGGCTCAGGCCCGGCGCGGAACCGCCGCACAGCTGCGGGTCATCGAAGAACTGGCCGGTCGGGTAGCGGTTGCCCAGGGTGAAGGCGAAGCCGTCATAGCTCAGGGTGCGGGCGATGGTGGCATCGGTCAGCCACTCACCGACCTGGTTGCTCATGCCCAGGCTGAACTGATCGGAGTACGGCGCCTTGAGGTTGTTGTTCAGCAGGTCCACTTCCAGACCGGCATTGCTGGTCGAACCGACCAGCGTCTGCAGGTTGCCGATGCCATTGAGCAGGTTCGGGTTCCAGTCATAGCAGGCGGCCTGGCCGTTGATGCAGCTGCCGGTGGCCGGGTTGCGGAAGTAGATGGTCGGCTGCGGCAGGGCCAGCTTGGTGGTTTCCAGCTGCAGGTTGTCGAACAGGTCACGATCGTAGGAACGGCCCGCACCACCGTGGATCACGTGCTGCTCGTCGGCGTTGATGTCATACGAGAAGCCCAGGCGCGGCTGCCAGGCATCCTTGAACGCCTTGCGGTTCTTGCCGGTGCTGATGTAATCGCTGATGTCCAGCCCGCCCAGCGCCAGCGAATCGGCGTAGGTCTGGCCGGCGGCAGCGCGCGGGTCCTGCGAATAGATCGCGTCGACCACTTCCCGCGGCGTCACGAAGTCCAGATAGGACGGGGTCTTTTCGTAGTCCCAACGCAGGCCGAGGTTGAGCTGCAGGTGGTCGTTGACCTGCCAGTCGTCCTGGATGAACAGGCCGATCTGCTTGGACTTGGAGCGCACTTCGCCGGACACGCCCGACACGCCGGTCACCGGCTTGACGAACTGCGCCTTGTACGGAATGGAATCGGGGAAGTCCGCATCGCCCAGGCTGTAGGTGAAGGTCGGGTTGATCTGCGCCGCATCGGATGCGTACAGGTCGATTTCCTTGTACTTCACGCCCATCTTGACGGTGTGGTCGCCGGCCCACTGCAGGCCGTCCAGGGTCAGGTTGTCTTCGATCGACCAGCCCTTCTGGCCCTTCACCTGCGAATCCAGTGCCGAGGCGCCACCGACCTTCACCACAGTGCGGTCTTCGGTGCCGTCCGGTGCGGTGTAGGTGATGCCGTTGGCCAGAGTCAGCGGAGTCGGGTTGTTGAACGAATCTTCGTGGGTGAGCAGCACTTCGTTGTAGTAACGCTCGCCGCTGTGGTTCCAGCGCAGGGCGTAACGACGGTCGGTGTTGACCACTTCACGGCCCGCTTCCGGTGCGGTCTGGCCGCTGAACTGCTGCTGGGTCTCGTCGCGGTCCTGGAAGGTCAGCTCGATGCGATCGTTGTCGGTCGGCTCGAAGTCGATCTTGGCGAAGATCAGGTCCTGCTCGAACGGCTGGCTGGCCGGGCCGAGGCCGGCGGCGGCATCGGCCGGCAGCAGGCTGGCCGCACCGCCGACCGCGCCGTCGGGTGCGATGGTGACCGGCAGGTCGAAGCGCTTGGCTTCGTAGGTCACGAAGAAGTGTGCCTTGTCCTGGATGATCGGACCGCCGAGGGCGAAGCCGTATTCCTTCTCTGCCGAGGCCATCTTGTCCTGGCCGGCCTGGCGCTCCGCCGGGGTCTTGGCACGCATGTCTTCGTTGGTGTAACGGTAGAAGGTTTCACCCTTGAACTCGTTGGTACCGGACTTGGTCGCCGCGGTCACCGCAGCGCTGGAGACCTGGCCGTACTCGGCCTTGTAGTTGCCGCTGATGACCTTGTATTCGCCGATCGCCAGCTGCGGGAACGGGTTGCCGGCGCTGCCCGACTGGCCGGCCACGCCGCCGCCCTTGACGTAGCTCTTCTGGCCCACGCCGTCGATGTACACGTTGGTGCCGTCGGCGTTGGTCGCACCGCCGCGCAGCGAGGTGTTGCCCTTGGCGTCACGGGTGAATATCAGGCCCGGCACGGCATCGGCGAACTCCAGGAAGTTGCGCGACACCTGCGGCGTGGTCTGGATCTGCTGCAGGCTGACGGTCTTGCCAACTTCCGACGTACGCACTTCCTGCAGCAGGGTCGGGGCGATGACAGTGACGGTGTCCAGGTTCTTGGCATCGCCGGCAGCGGCCGGGGCGGCGGCTTCACCGGAGAAGTTCAGCGTGGCGGCCGAAGCCACGGTCACGGTGACCTTCTGGGTCTGGCCATTGGCCACCACGTTGTAGGTGCCCGGGTCGAGGCCCTGCAGCGAATAGCTGCCATCGGCGCGCACGGTGGAACGTCGCACCGAACCGGTGGCGACGTTGGTGGCGACCACTTCGCTGCCGGCCTGGGCCGAAGCGACGTTGCCGCGCAGGCTCGCGTTGGCCGACTGGGCCATCACGTCCGGTGCTGCAGCGATGGCCAGGCAGCTGACCAGGGCGCACGTCAACAGACGGCGAGCCGGCATCCGACGATGGTGATTGAACTGCGTCATGAAAATCTCCGGGGGTGGTGGCGACCGCGATGGCCGCCCCTTTCATGTCAAACAAAAAATGGAATCGCCTCTGGCTTCAACGGCCGGATGGCGTGTGGGTTTGGGTCCTGCGGGCAACACTCTTGCTTGAATCACGCACGATCAGCTTCGGCACAAGCGTCTGCTTGTCACCCGCGCCTTCCGTGCTTTTTGAATCCATCAACTGCATCAGGCGCGTCATCGCCATGTCACCGAGTTCGGCGATACTCACCTGCATCGTCGTCAACGACGGGTGAACGAAACGGGCCAGCGGAATGTCATCGAAACCGGCCAGGGCCACGTCATCGGGAACCTTCAGTCCGGCCTGGGCAAACGCATACAGACAGCCCAGCGCCATCATGTCGTTGGCCGCGAATACCGCATCGGGCAGCGTTCCGGCTGCCAGCAACTCCTGACCGGCACGATGGCCGGAAGCTTCGTCGAAATCGCCGGGCAGCTCGATGCCCTGCGCATCACTGCCAAAGGCAGCCAGCGCGTCACGGAAGCCCCGCAGGCGTTCGCGCGCATCGTAGTTGGAGTCCGGGCCTGAAATGAAGGCAATGCGGCGGTGGCCAACGTCGAGCAGGTGGCGGGTCATCGCCACCGCGCCGGCGTGGTCATCGATGCTCAACACAGGATGGTCCTGGTCGGGCAGATAGGTATTGATCAGTACCGTGGGCAGCGACTGCGGCAGGTTGTCGGTCAGGAAACCCGGGCTTTCCGCATACGGGGACAGCACCAGCAGGCCGTCGACGCGGCCGCGCATGGCACGCAGGGCAGCGCCCTGCTGCTCCTGGTCGCCGTGGTAACTGGACACCAGCAGGTGCTGGCGGCGAATGCGGGCGATCTGGTCGATGCCGCGCATCAGTTCGGAGAAGAACTCTCCATACAGATCAGGCAGCACCACCCCGACGGTATTGGTGCGCCGGCTGCTCAGGCTGCGGGCGGCGGCGTGCGGGGTGTAGCGCAGGCGCGCAGCCACCTCCAGCACCAGTTGGCGAACCGGCTCGGCGACATTTTCGTGTCCATTGAGCGCGCGCGAAACCGTGGCCACGGAGACCTTGGCTTCCCGCGCAACATCCTTGATGGTGATCGCTGCCTTGTTCACAAAGTCGCCCTCCACGACTCCAGCCTTACGGCTTGGCGCGGAATGTAAGCGTTTCCAATGTCCGATGTAAACACTTCGTTAGTCCTATAGGTCGTGGGGCGTCCGCCCGCTGTCCGTGGCGGGACGTCCCCGGGAAGTCACAGGACAGGAGGGGACACCGGGTCAGCCAGCCTCGGCCGGGGTATGCGCCTGGATAGACAGCGCATGGATATCGGTCTGCATCATGTCGCCAAGTGCGGCGTAAATGGCGCGATGTCGGGCCAACTGACCCAAACCAGCAAATGCCTCGCTGACCACCCTGACGTTGAAGTGGCCGCGCCCGTCGCGCGCCCCTGCATGCCCGGCATGTCGGTGGCTGTCGTCTTCTATCTGCAGCTGCACGGGGGCCAGCGAATGCTGCAATGCATCACGAATTCGCTCGATCCGCTCCGCATTGCTCACGGCAGCACCTTGCGGAACGGACGCACCTCGGTGCGCACGTAGACACCGGCCGCCACGTACGGGTCGGCATCGGCCCACTCGCGGGCGGCGGCCAGCGAGTCGAACGCGGCGATCACCACGCTGCCGCTGAAACCGGCCGGACCCGGATCTTCGCTGTCGATCGCCGGGCACGGTCCAGCCAGCAGCAACCTGCCCTGCTCCTGCAGGGCCTGCAGCCGTGCCAGATGGGTCGGGCGGGCCGCGATCCGGGCCGCGAGCACGTCCTGGCCGTCATAGCCTTCAATTACGTACCACATCGATTGTCTCCTGTTGTCCTGCGGGAACTGGCGCTGATTCTAGCCGCTGCCCGGTCCTGCGCCGCGCCTGACTGGACACCGGCACTGCAAAGCCGTAACCTGTTTGCATTGCACGTGACT
>Ga0308163_10002933_pt1 | contig 14850 bp, 16 predicted proteins | sample PhyTR1_FD_201037 | JGI IMG/M metagenome (GOLD analysis project Ga0308163, IMG submission 201037) | Phyllosphere microbial communities from UC Gill Tract Community Farm, Albany, California, United States - DLSLT.R1 | ecosystem: Host-associated > Plants > Phyllosphere > Unclassified | place: USA...
ATAATAAAAATCACTGTTTCGCGGCTTTTGATCTAGCTTGACCCTGCCAGTCTTATTTCCAATCAGATGGGGAAACACATGGGCCACACCTACCACGTCACTAAAAAAATCCTCGCGTGTGCAGCTTTAGGCAGCAGCCTGGTCTTCGGCAGCGCCGCCTTCGCAAAGGACTGGACCTCGGTCCGGGTGGCGACCGAAGGGGCTTACGAGCCTTGGAACATCACCCTTCCAAACGGCGAAATTTCCGGCTTCGAGCCCGAGCTGCTCAAAGATGTCTGCGCCCGGATCAAGCTGGAGTGCAAGCTGCAGGCCCAAGACTGGGACGGCATGATCGCAGGCCTGAATGCCGGCAAGTTCGACGTGCTGATGGACGCCATCGTGATCACCCCCGAACGCGAAGCGGTGATTGCGTTCTCCAAACCTTACGCCAACACCCAGGCGGTTTTCGCCAGCGCCGACCCCAAGCTGATCGCCAGCATGCCGAGCAATGAAATCATCAAACTCAGCGGTGACGAGAACGCCGACAAGGCCGCCATCGACAAGATGAAAGCGCTGGTGAAAGGCAAGACCCTGGGTATTCAGTCCGGTACGGCCTACACCGAGTTCGTCGAGAAGAACTTCCGCGACATCGCGACCATTCGTGAGTACAAGAAATCCGGCGAGCACATGTTGGACCTGAACGCTGGCCGCATCGACTTCGCGTTCGATGACGTGACCTTCTTCACGTCGGCACTGAACAACCCGGACAACAAGGGCGTGCAAATGATCGGCCCGAAAATCGGCGGCACTATCTGGGGCCCGGGTGAAGCCCTGGGCTTCCGCAAGGCCGATAACGACCTGCGCGAGAAATTCGACGGCGCGCTGACGGCCGCGCTGGAAGACGGCACCGTCAAGCGCCTTTCGGAGAAGTGGTTCAAGGCCGACATCCGCCCTTGATGCCACGGGTTTAAATACGCCCAAAGCCATCGCGTTGTGCGGTGGCTTTTTTGTTTTTGCCGCCTGCACCCTGCCCCTTAACGAAAAATACCGGCCAGCGCTGAATTATTTCGTGTCTGCTTGTATCTGATCGGAAATGACGTGCCACCAAAACGCTTTCATCGACCTCAGGCGATAGCGGTGCCCGAGGCGACGTCGACACCTGCGTTTTGCAGCAACACCGATCCGCAAGAGAGTGATTCACATGAAATCAGGCAAGAAAAAAGTCAGCCCGATCGGGTTGAACGACATCACCATCGTTGACGACGCGAAGATGCGCAAAGCGATCACCGCCGCAGCCCTGGGTAACGCCATGGAGTGGTTCGACTTCGGCGTGTATGGCTTCGTCGCCTACGTCCTCGGCAAGGTGTTTTTCCCCGGCGCCGACCCGGGGGTGCAGATGATCGCGGCACTGGCAACCTTCTCCGTGCCCTTCCTGATTCGCCCGCTGGGCGGCTTGTTTTTCGGCGCGCTGGGCGACAAGTACGGTCGCCAGAAAGTCCTTGCGGCGACGATCGTGATCATGTCCCTGAGCACCACCGCCATCGGACTGATCCCGTCCTACGACTCGATCGGGATCTGGGCGCCTATTCTGCTGTTGCTGGCGAAGATGGCGCAGGGTTTCTCGGTCGGTGGCGAATACACCGGCGCCTCGATCTTCGTCGCCGAATATGCCCCGGACCGCAAACGCGGCTTCCTCGGCAGCTGGCTCGATTTCGGCTCCATTGCCGGCTTCGTGCTCGGCGCAGGCATCGTCGTGATGATTTCCGCAGTGATCGGCGAAGACCAGTTCCAGGCATGGGGCTGGCGTTTGCCGTTCTTCCTCGCGCTGCCGCTGGGTATGCTTGGGTTGTACTTGCGTAACGCCCTTGAGGAAACACCCGCGTTCCAGCAGCACGTCGAGAAACTCGAACAGGGCGACCGTGAAGGCCTGTCGAGCGGCCCGAAGGTATCGTTCAAAGAGGTCGCGACCAAACACTGGCGCAGCCTGATCACCTGCATCGGCATCGTGGTGGCGACCAACGTCACCTACTACATGCTGCTCACCTACATGCCGAGTTACCTGTCGCATAACCTGCATTACAGCGAAAACCGTGGCGTGCTGATCATCATCGCGATCATGGTCGGCATGTTGTTCGTCCAGCCGCTGATTGGCTTCATCAGCGACAAGGTCGGCCGCCGACCGTTCATCATCGTTGGCAGCATTGCGCTGTTCCTGCTGGCGATTCCGGCGTTCATGCTGATCATCAGCGGCAAGATCGGGCTGATCTTCGCCGGGTTGCTGATCCTTGCCGTGGTCCTCAATTTCTTCATCGGCGTCATGGCGTCCACGCTCCCGGCGATGTTCCCGACGCACATTCGTTACAGCGCACTGGCCAGCGCCTTCAACGTCTCGGTGCTGATCGCCGGCCTGACGCCGACCCTGGCCGCGTGGCTGGTGGAAACCACCAACAACCTCTATATGCCGGCGTATTACCTGATGGTGGTGGCGGTGATTGGTCTGGCCACCGGCCTGACGATGAAAGAGACCGCGAACAAGCCATTGCGCGGGGCCGCGCCTGCCGCCTCCAACATCGAAGAAGCCAAGGAATTGCTGGAGGACTTGCACGACAATATCGAACAGAAAATCGAGGACATCGACGCTCAGATTGCCGAGCTCCAAGCCAAGCGCAAGGACCTGGTGCAGCAGCATCCGCGGATTGACTGAGCACGCACGGACGCTGACTGAGCGTGCGGTCGATTGCGTTGGGCAAGCGCCTCGCTTACGGTATTGGACCGTATCCCGGTGCTTGTTCATGCATCGACCCACCCTTGCCTGGAAGCAATCCCATCATGCCCCTGCACATTGAAACGCCGCTGATTGAATCCCGTCCGATGAGCGCCATCGCCAAGCGCACAATCAACCTGAAGCTCGACGCGCTTCAGCCCTGCGGCTCCTTCAAACTGCGGGGCGTGGGGCACGCCTGCGAGATCCACCATGCTCGTGGCGCGAAACGCTTCATCTCTTCCTCTGGCGGCAATGCCGGGCTGGCCGTGGCCTATGCCGGGCGCGTTCTGGGCGCGGCGGTAACAGTCGTCGTCCCGGAAACCACGACAGAGAGGGCCAGGGAGCTGCTCACTCTGGAAGGCGCGGACGTCATCGTTCATGGCCGCTCCTGGCAAGAAGCCAACGAACTGGCCCATACGCTGCTCGCGCCAGGAGACGCGTTCATTCACCCCTTCGACGACCCACTGTTATGGACCGGCCACGCCAGCATGATCGACGAGGTCGCTAAAACCGCGCGTAAACCCGGGGCCGTGGTGTTGTCGGTCGGCGGCGGTGGATTGCTGTGCGGTGTGATCGAAGGCCTGCAACGCAACGGCTGGGGTGACGTGCCGGTGATTGCGGTGGAAACCGAAGGCGCTGCGTCTTTCCGGGCCGCCACGTTGGCGGATGCGCCCGTGGCACTCGACGCCATCACCTCCGTCGCTACGTCGCTGGGCGCCAAGCGCGTGTGTAGCCAGTCTGTCACGTACCTCAAGACCCATCGGATAGAAAGCGTTGTGGTCAGTGACAAGGACGCTCTGGATGCGTGCGAGCGCTTTCTGGCCGATCACCGATTGCTCATCGAGCCCGCGTGTGGCGCGGCACTGTCGTTGGGGTATTCCCAGACCCTGTTGGCGGGGTACGACAACGTGCTGATGGTGGTCTGCGGCGGCGCCACCGCCACGCTCGAACAGATCAGATCGTGGCGACAGGCACTCTGACAAAGCGGCTTATCGCTTCATTCTGGACCGCATTGAAGCGGTCGATCCCCAGCGGCGTTGTCAGGCGAACCGTTCTACACGATGGCGAAGACCATGCGCTCGCTGCCGTCAACCGGCGTAAACCGGGTAATCCGTGAGGCCCGCTTCGGCGCCGCCGTAGAGCGTTGCGGGGTTGACGGGATTGAGCGGCCAGCCATTGACGATGCGCGCGGGCAGATCCGGGTTGGCAATGAATGGACGGCCGAAGGCGATCAAGTCCGCCAGCCCTGCCTCGACCAGCCGCGCGCCCCGCTCCGCCGTGTAACGCCCCGCGTAAATGATCCTGCCACTGAAGGTATTGCGCACGTCACGGCGAAAGGTTTCCGGCAGGTCGGGCGCATTGTCCCAATCGGCTTCGGCGATGGAGACGTAGGCGACGCCCGCGTTTTCCAGCACCTTGATCGCTTCGATGTACGTCTGGTGCGGGTCCTTTTCCACCATGCCGATGTACACCCGATCCTGGTCGGTGGTGGTGAACAACGGGGTGAACCGCACGCCCAGACGGTCAGGACCGATGGCCTGAGAAACCGCTTCGACGATTTCACGGAGGAAGCGCAGACGGTTCTCCAGGGAGCCGCCGTATTCGTCATCCCGCTGGTTGGCGTGCTCGGAGATGAACTGGTTCACCAGATAACCGTTGGCCGCATGGATCTCGACACCGTCGAAGCCTGCCGCGATAGCATTGCTTGCAGCCGCCGCGTACAGACGGACCAACGCCTTGATTTCAGCCACGGTCACTGCGCGAGGCATCGACGGCGCCACCAGTTCACCCGTCCCAGCGCCGGTTTCGATGAACGCTTTGGAGCTGGTGGTCTGAATCGCGGACGGTGCGATGGGCGCGCTGCCATCAGGTTGCAGGGCGTGATGAGACACCCGACCGACGTGCCAGAGCTGCGCGAAGATCACACCGCCTTCGGCGTGCACCGCGTCGGTCACCTTGCGCCAGCCGTCAATCTGCGCTGGCGTGTAGATACCCGGCGTCCAGGCGTACCCCTGACCGCGCGGCTCGATCTGCGTGCCTTCGCTGACCATGAAGCCTGCCGAGGCCCGCTGACCGTAATACGTGGCCATCAAGTCAGAAGCGATATCGCCGGGCTGCGAACTGCGCTGACGGGTCAATGGCGGGAACACAATTCTGTTCTTGAGGGTCAGGTTGCCCAGTTGGACAGGCGAAAACAGTGATTCATGTTGCATAGGTTCAACTCCGGATAATCAGGGAAAAAGGCTGAGCGTGCGGCCCCTGAACCCAAGGGCCGCGCGTCACTCACTTCTTGATCAGAATGGTTTTAGGGTTGGTGAACAGCAGCCGGCCTTCATGACCGCCTTCGGTGCCGACACCCGACTGTTTGTGCCCGCCGAACGGGATGTCCACGCCTTGGGTGTGCATCTCGTTCACCCAGACCATGCCGGTCTCCAGTCGGTTGGCAACCGCCACCGCTGCCCGGGTGTCGCGACCCCAGACCGAGCCACCCAAGCCGTATGGGCTGTCGTTGGCGCGCTCGATGACATCGTCCACGTCGTCGTAAACGATGATGGGAACGATCGGGCCGAATTGCTCTTCCTGGACGATTTTGGAGTCTTCAGGCGGGTTATCGACCACCGTGACCGGGATAAAGTAACCCGCACGGTTTTCGTCCACTTCGCCACCCAGCACGATGCGCTGACCGTTGGCCTTGATGTCGTCCAGAAACTCGCGGACCTTGTCGAACTGCATCTTGTTTTGCACCGGGCCGACGGTAACCTCAGGGTCAAGGCCATCGCCCAGCTTCTGTTGGCCGGCGTATTCCACGAACGCCGACACGAATGCCTCGTGGTGCGAGCGATGGACGTACAGGCGTTTGATCCCTACACACCATTGCCCCGAGTTACCGATGGCGCCCCAGAACAGTTGCGGGATCACCGACTTCCAGTCCGCATCGGGCAGGACGATGGCAGCGTCGTTGCCGCCCATTTCCAGGGTCAGGCGCTTGACGGTGCCCGCCGCCGAACGGATGACGTGTTTGCCGGTTTCGGTAGAGCCTGTGAAGCTGATCTTGGCGATGTCCGGATGCGCAGTCATCTGTGGACCCAGCTCGTTGCCGCCCGAAACCACCGACAGCACGCCGGCCGGTAGAACGGACTGTGCAATCTGACCAAAGCGCAGGGTGGTCAGCGGGGTGAACGGCGACGGCTTGATCACCATCGTATTGCCGGTGAGCAACGCCGGCGCGACTTTCCACAGGGCCAACAGTACCGGGAAGTTCCACGGCGTGATGGCGCCGACAACGCCCAGCGGTGTGTGATGCAGTTCGACGGTATGGCTGCCGTTGTCTTCCAGAATCTCGACCGGGATTCGGCGAGCGGCGATCTGACGAATCCACGAAATCGCCTGATCGACTTCCGGCTCTGCCATCGTTTTGAGGGGTTTGCCTTGCTCAAGGGTCAGGAGCACGGCCAACTCGTCACGATGTGCCTGAAGCGCATCGGCATACGCCACCAGATAATGCTCACGTTCGTCATAGCTCAGCGCCGACCAGGTCTTGAAAGCAGACTTGGCCGCCGCAACAGCCTCATCAAGTTGTTGAGGCGAGCCCGACGGTGCCTTGGCAAGCACCTGGCCGGTGGCAGGGTTCATGACATCGAACGAGGCCGTGGCGTCGACAAGTTTGCCGGCGATGCTGAGGTAGTACGGCCCCTCGAACAAAGAAGTTGCTGCATGTTTTACGGACACAGTCGTCATGTTCTTACTCTCCAGATTCAATGATGTTTAAAGGGTTCGTAACGTTAAAAGTGCAACTAAGTAGCCTGTCTTTTGGGCAACAGCTCCCGTGAGATCAATCGACGCTTGATCCCGACAGAGTCGTTATTGGCGGCTACCCTGAGTGATTCAATACGGTGCGAGTCATGACGCTGGCGTCGTCGAAGGGTTTGCCGCTGCGCGTAATCTTGGCCATGACACTGGCCCCCAGCCACAGCGAGTAGAGCCGAAACGCCGTGCGCTCTGCCCCCTCACTCAGCGTGACCGATCGCTCATCAACACCGCGGGCTATCGACGCTGCCAAGACAGCAATGATCCTCGCCGTACCGCGTTCCAAGGCCAGTCTCATGGGCTCCGACAGATCGGCAACCTCTGCGCCCAGCTTCACGGCCAGGCAGTTTCCCGACTCGGTCTCGCTCGTCTGGTTCGCGATCCACTGTCGCCAATACAGGTCCAGTTTTTGGTATTCGGATAATCCCGTTCTGCTGAAAATTCGTGTCACGTCATCCATGTACGTTTCAAAGTAACCGTCCAGCAGCGCTACTCCGAAAACGTCTTTCGAACCAAAGTAGTTATAAAAAGAGCCTTTGGGCACCTGTGCAGCCTGAAGCACTTCGTTAAGACCAACAGCGGAAAAGCCTTTCTTGCTGATGATTAACTTCGCAACATCCAGAATGTGCTGTCGGGCATGTTTTCGTTCAGTGACGGTCATCGTCTTCGCCTCTAAGTAGACCAGTCGTCTCACCTGTTGAAGCGAATGTTAAGAGCAGGTGCAGGCCTTCACAATGTCAAATCCGCAAGGATTTCGGACATGAGCCTCTGTCCTTATTTCGGTCAGCGGCCCAATGGCCAGCCTGATTTGGCGAACGCAGTTGCCAGCCACGCGGCGGGCCATGACAATCCCTGCGCATGCCCTGCTCACCTGGAGATTCTTGATGCATAGCGTTGCGCTGGTGGTTCACCCCGGCTTTCAATCCCTCAGCCTTGCGCTGGGCTCTGTATTTGAATGCGCCAACCTGTTCCAGGGCGAGCAGGCCTATGAGTTTCATCTGGTGTCTGAGGCGGGAGGCGCAGTGATGTCCTCGCAGGGGTTCTCGGTCAACAGCACAGCACTCAGGCCCGAGGGCTACGACACGGTGATCGTCAGCGGTTACCTCGAACTCGACACCCCGGACAACGCCCTGATCGAATTTGTGAAGGCGGCCTCGGCCCAGTCCCGTCGCGTCGCTTCGCTGTGTGTCGGTGCCTTCTTGCTCGCCGAGGCAGGCCTGCTGAACGGCAAGCGCGCCACCACGCACTGGTTGCACGCACCGGCCTTCCGGCAACGCTATCCCGAGATACAGCTGGAAGAGGATCGCCTGTTCGTCGTGGACGGTCAGACCTGGACAGGCGCCGGCATGAGTGCCGGCGTGGACATGGCACTGGCGATGGTCGAGACCGATCTGGGCAGCGATCTGGCCCGCAGGATTGCCCGCAAACTGGTCATCTATCAGCGTCGGGGGAGCGAGCAATCGCAGTTCTCCGCCCTGCTTGAACTGGACCCGAAGTCCGATCGCGTCCAACTGGCCATGGCGTATGCGCGCGAGAACCTGACGGACGATTTATCAATCGACGCACTGGCTGCCGTGGCCCGCCTCAGTCCTCGGCAGTTCAGTCGGGTCTTTCGAGAGGAGACCGGGCAAACCCCGGCGAAGGCCATCGAGAGCCTGCGCCTTGAGGCCGCTCGGGTGATGATGGAGACCAGCCGCCATCCGGTGGAAGTCGTCGCGAGGGCAACCGGATTCGGTGACAGGGAACGTATGCGGCAAGCGTTTTTGCGCGCGTTCGGCAAGCCGCCACAAGCGATGCAGAAAAGGTTGTTTACGGCCGCTAACGGCGCCGGTGGCTGAGGACGTTCGGTCGGCCATCAAGGTACCGCATACGCCGCAGTGCGAGAACACCTCCTCGCTCACGCTGATTTCACCCGCCGCCGGGTTGGTTAACAGAGACGAGCCGGTGAACCGCAGCCATCAAAAAGCCCGGCATTAAGCCGGGCCTGAGAGATCAGACTTACGCTGCCAGGCTAGAGGCCATCGACTTTTTGTAGCTGGCCTTCATCGCTTCCATCTGCGCGCCCAGCTCATCAAGTTTGGCCTGGCCGAGCAACTTGTTCGCTTGAGGAAACATCTCTGTTTCTTCCTCTTCGATATGGTGCTCCAACAGTTCTTTCACGACTTTGACTCGGCCTGAAAACTCGGGGGTCGCAGGGTCGGTAGCCTTTAGGTCAGGCAGCACCAGTGAATCCACGGTGCGATGCTCTTCCTTCGCTTCGTAGTACATCACGTCCTGCTCTTTGCCACCCGCCTCCTTGAAGGCCGGGTAAAGAATTTCTTCTTCGAGTTTGGTGTGGATCGTGATTTCCATCTCAAGCTTCTGCAGCAGGTCTGTTCTTTTCTTCACCCCCCGCTCGGTGGATTCACTGAGCTGGGTCAGAATCGACTTAACACGCTCGTGGTCAGCTTTCAGCAGTTCGATAGCGTTCATGGTTCGTCCTCTGGTATCACGGTCTTGAATCGGTCTAGTCGCCGATCCTTCTCAGTCAGCAAAGGGTGTTGCAGCGTACATGCCAGTTTCGCGTGAGATTTATTTGCATATTTATCAGCACCTTACAGATGCTCGTGTCAGAACGGATCGGGCTTCCTGCACGAATCTGCTCAACCGGGTGTTGCAGATAGCCCTGCCCGCCGACCGACGCCATGGCGAACGAACCGCTTACAGGTTCGTGATTTCCGTGCCATTGCGACGTCAGCCCGCTCATGCTGTCTTCCACTCAACGTCGGTGATCCCATGCTTCTCGGCCTGGGGCTTGCTGAGCTTGTTGATCGGATCGGTTCGGTACTTGGGTAACTGCCCTATACCAGCGTCTACAGTCGCCCAATGCCAAGCTTCAGCGTTGTCCATCTTCGCTGCACGAATGTAGAACGTTTTGTAGCTTCCATTGAGCAAATAATCGATCCGGTAATGCTTTTCCTGCGCCATGTTTTTCTCCTTGGCTAGTGTCCTGATAAGCCAAAGATTGTCCGACACAGAAAAAATTCCCTATTTAAAACAGAAGATTAAGCGTGGTATTCATTTGAGTGGTGCGGAATTTTGACTCCATTTCAAACGCGTGGCTCAGCATCGGCATGGCACCGTCGAGGCAGCCAGGGATTACTTTGCAGAATCGACGCGGATGTCGGCTTGTCAGAGCGTGACCCGCGACCCGACCGGTAAAACGATATAAGCGTTCTTCTGCTTGACCCCGTTGTGCTCGCCTTCGATCAGATGGACGTAACGGCCTTCCACCCTGTCAATCGGCAAACAATCGTCGACGTCCATCACCGCATCGGTATGCGGTTGTCCCCAGTCCGCGAGCATGTGCCGCTTTCCCTTGGACTTCGCCTCGCTTTTGCTGTGAGCCACCACCACCAGATAGTGATGCGCCTCGCCAAAGGCTCGCGCGTCATAGCCGCCAAGGTTGATCAGATACAGGCGGGGAGATCCGGGACGAGGCGCCAGCGGACTCAGTTCCACCTTCCAGTTCTCTACCCCCTCGATGGCCATCCATGCGTCTATATGCAGACCGGCCTGAGCACCAAACCAGCCCTCGCGCAACTGCGGATAGGTCGCTTCAAGGCTTTCGCCGACGACGATCGCGACGTCATGCACCTCAATCTTTGCCTTCGGGTGCTTACCACCCAGCAACACGACAAACAGCACCTTCCCCTCTCCTCAAGCTCGTTTGGCACGAGCAAAATGTCTTCTTCAAGGCCGCACTATAAGCTTGCACAAAAAAGCCCGCATTGAGGGCGGGCAACTGTTGTCCGGAAGGTGATCACGACCGGGAGGCAATTTCGTCAAGGTGATCGAGCAGATCCAGCGGATCGTCATAGACTCTCAAAGCCCCGGCACGCTCCAACTCACCCACATCATAGCCACCGGACAGAACACCGACGCCCGTCGCTTTGGCACGTCTTGCCGCGAGCATGTCCCAGATGGCGTCCCCGACCACGACGCACTGGTCAATCGGCACGCCCATCCTGGCGGCTGAGGCGAGGAAAAGGTCGGGATCAGGTTTGCCGTGGTTCACGTCATCTCGGGTGATGATGGCGACCTCATCGAATCCCAATCCCAACGCCTTCAGATTGATTTTCGCCGTGTCCGCACCGCCACTAGTGGCAATGCACCAGTTGAGGTTTTCACGGGTGAGCGTGTTCAGCAGCTCTGTCGCGCCGGGCAGCGGGATAATCTGGTGTTGCAGCCTGGCGAAGGCCTGATCGTGAACGTCACCGAGACGCTTGGCTTGCGCATCACCGATATCCAAACCGGTTTCTCGAGAAAGCGACTTGAGCATCAGACCGCCGCTCATGCCGATTTTTCGATGAATGCGCCACATGGCCAACGGAATATTTTCCGAGTCGAGTGCTTCTTTCCATGCGGCCACGTTCTGGTAAACGCTGTCCGTCAGCGTGCCATCCAGGTCAAATATGAACGATGTTTTCGGTCGCATAAGTTTTTCCGTTGCTTCAAAAGGCTAATCTTTGCAGCGCTTCACAACGCCGGATGATGCTGCGGCGTATAGCGTCGGTAATGTTTGCGAGTTCGGATTATTTGAACATCAGACACAATCAGCCGGTCACTCGGGCCATCGCAGTGAACTGACTTTGCTTGTTGTTCACCCGTTGCAGCACTTCAGACGGGGTGGACTCGCGGAACACCACCAAGTGCCCCACATCCTTGCCGCCCTCGGTGACCCGTTCGATATCGTTGATCATCCAGGTCTTCAACTCCTCGAAGGTGATGCCCAATTCCCGCGCCACTCGGTGGTGAAACTGTTCCGCGTCGTACCGGTTGAATTGATCGTTGTTCATAAGGCCGCCTCTTGGGTTAGCTGTCAGGGTGAGGCCACAGCGCAGCTCGACAGTTCACTCATTCAGATGAGCTATCTGCGTGCCATCGGGTCAAAATGGTTCAAGGCAACGATGGAGCGCTCATGAACGCAACCACCCCTGATGGACGCTACCTTGTCGTCAAAGGACGACTATGGCGCTGCTCGAATCCGAGCCTCGATACCCGTGAACGGCAGCATTGGGTCCACCAACTCATGGACGCGCGCAGGGCCGTCAAAGCAGCGAAAGCGTCGGGTGATCGCGACGAGATGAAGGACGCGCGGGCGGCTGTTCAGAAGGCTAAAGTGGCACTGGGAGAACGTGGACCGGTCTGGTGGGAAGACGGCTCGCCAGACTTCAACCGCTACAAGGTTGCGAACACCCCGTACGCGGATTGGTATCGCACGCGGGACTCAGGCGATGGTTGAACAGCAGAACGGACTTTTCGCGCGTATACGCGTCCAATCCTCAGATGGCCGATTGGCCGCTCAGACCCAGACTGCTTCAGCCAAGGACAATAGATGACCTTTTATATCTTCCTGATAGCCTGCTGCGCCGCTGCCACCACCGGCATCATCTTCAAACCGGGTGCGTGGTACGCATCGCTTCAAAAACCCGCATTTACGCCCCCCAACTGGCTCTTCCCTGTCGCCTGGACGACGATTTATCTGCTGCTCGCCTGGGCAGGTTATCGGCTGACACAACTTCCTGGCAGCGAGACCGTGCTGGCCCTTTGGGCTGCACAGATCGCGCTTAACACCCTGTGGACGCCAGTGTTTTTTGGTGCAAACCGAATGCTTGCCGCCATGGTGATACTGGCCGTGCTTTGGGTCGTGGTCGCTGTTATGGTCGTTCTGGCGCTGCAACTGGACGTCATCACCGGGCTGATCCTGTTCCCTTATCTGGTCTGGCTGTGCGTGGCCGCCGCGCTGAACTTCTCCATATTGCGTCATAACCGATAACGGGCACCGTGACGCTGAAGCCTTGCGTACGCGCAAAGCGGCGTGCTGTTACCCAGGATCGCCTCGGAGCAACTCGAGGGTTCGGCCGTCTGCCTGTCCCGAATAAAACCGGTCAAGCGCCTGTTGAAACACGGGCGCTTCGGGCGCAATGGCGATGAACAATGTCAGGCAGGAATGAAGCTTGATGTCATCCGGCGACCCTAGAATCTGTAACGCACTCTTATCGTCATGCATCAAAAGCGTTTTGACGCACTCTTTTAGTCTTGGCCCCAACACAGGGTGGTCAAGGTAAGCGCGCGCCTCGGCCGCCCCCGACAGGGCGAAGCGTTGGGCCATGTCGCTCTGGCCGAGGCCATGCACTTGGGGGAAAACGAACCACATCCAGTGACTCGTTTTACGTCCGGCCCGCAACTCTTCAAGCACCCTGCTGTAGACCGGTCCTTGTGCGTCGATGAAACGTGAAAGCTCGAAACGGTCGTTCATCATCGTGATTGCCACTCAGTCAATTAGAAGGAATTTATCCGCAGACCGCTGCCTCTGAGGCTTATACCAAAAATATTCAATGGTGTTTTTATGACGGTCTTGCGCCAGATTTCAACTGATTCTGCCCACCTTGAAACGGATTCCAGGAACGCCCGCTCGGTGTACCACGCTGCACTTCACACGGCGCCTGACACCTGTCGGGCGCTGCTTACTCAGTACCTCAACGACCACCTGGACGCGGTGGCGAACGCCGATTGCGAGCTTCCGCCTGCGGTCGAGGAGTGGAGCGACTGGGTGGTCGAGCACGCGCACACGGTGGGCGAGGACTACGCGCAGTACTTGCGGGATCGGCATAACGGCGCGCCCCGCCGTTTCTTCGCCAACAAAGCCCACGCGCTGTACTTCTTGCAGCACGTATCGCCCAGCAAACTGGTGGATGGGGCTTGGTTGTACAGCGCGCTGAGACACCCGTCGGATTGGCGTTATCACGATCTTATCCGCACGTATCTCGAAGAGCTGGGCGACGGCGATCCGGCCCTTAATCACGTGGTGCTCTACCGCAACCTGTTACTGGAACATGATTGCGCTGCTGAAGGACAGCTGCCGGATGACCGTTATATTCAAGGTGCGCTACAGCTTGCGCTGGGGCATCTGGGGGATACGTTTCTGCCTGAGTTCATTGGGTACAACCTTGGGTACGAGCAATTGCCGCTTCACTTGCTGATCACAGCGTTTGAGCTGAATGAGCTTGGCATAGACCCCTACTATTTCACCCTGCACGTGACCATTGACAACCCGAGCTCCGGTCACGCCAGAAAGGCTGTCGAAACAGTTAACCAGTTCCTGGCGACGGCAGCCGATCCGGAGGACTTTCTCTCCCGGATCCGCCAGGGCTACAAGCTGAACGATCTGGGCGCAGGCACCGTGTCGGTCATCGAATCGTTCGATCTGGAACGGGAGCTGGTGGACATGCTGGAAGCCAAGCGTTCGTTCGGCCAGCACATGCATTCAGACTACTGCCGTCTGGAGGGTAGAACGATCAACGAATGGTTGGCTACGCCCGGCGAATCTCGCCAGTTCCTTGCCGCGCTGGAGAACAAGGGCTGGATAAAACGGCATCAGGACCCGGAATCCAGCCGCTTCTGGCAACTGATCGAAGGGCCCCGCGCCGTGATGTTTGGGGTATTCAACGGTTACGAGAAACAGCTGATCAAAGACTGGATTTCTGGAACCTGGCAGGAGGGCGGAACCGATTGCCAGCCGTTCCGCGCTCGATTCCGCCGTCGCCCTGCCACCCCTTCGGCGGCACCTCTGACACCGTCCGTGTCCGCGGGTGATCTGGCGGAACTGGTGAACCTCATATCACCCTCGCGACACCACACAGTCGACGGCCTGAATGCCACGAAAAGCTATACCAGCCACTTCGCACAAGGACTTTTCCGATGAGTAACCTGCAGACTTCTGCCGTCCCTTCAGGCGAGACAACGGCGCCGGACCCGTCTTACGATCTGGCGTTGCTGCAACTTGGTCGACGGCTGCAAGCGGATGGCTACAGGTTCACCACCGTGACGCCGCTCACCCATCAGCGCAATAACGCTCGTGAAGAGAACCGTAAAGCCAGAAGCCTGCGCGACATTTTTGGCTGGAACCGACCGTTTGAAACGGACCTGCTTCCCGCAGCCGAACTCGAAGCTTTGCTGGGAAGCGGAGTGCTGCGGGCGCATGCAGGCCTCTGGGTCAGCGAAGTACGCTGGTCGAGCCTGGACGACCTGTTATTCGTGCACTCCAGTTTTCCTACTGTCGCTCACGACTCGGTTTTTTTCGGGCCTGACACCTATCGTTTCGCTCAAGCGATCGAGGAACATCTTCGGACCTCTTCTCACCCCATCAAAAACGCCGTGGACATTGGGAGTGGCAGTGGCGTTGGCGCAATTTTGATCGGCAGAGCCCGCCGTGATGCTCAGGTCCTGGCGCTGGACATCAACCCAACGGCGCTGAG
>Ga0308163_10002934_pt1 | contig 14843 bp, 12 predicted proteins | sample PhyTR1_FD_201037 | JGI IMG/M metagenome (GOLD analysis project Ga0308163, IMG submission 201037) | Phyllosphere microbial communities from UC Gill Tract Community Farm, Albany, California, United States - DLSLT.R1 | ecosystem: Host-associated > Plants > Phyllosphere > Unclassified | place: USA...
CTGTCGCGGCCCTCGCAGGTGGAAGGCGAAGCGGCGAGCCGGGCGATTCGCATTGCCGAAACCATCGGCACGCCGTTGTACCTGGTGCACGTTTCGACCAAGGAAGCCCTCGACGAAATCACCTACGCCCGCAGCAAGGGCCAACCGGTGTACGGCGAAGTGCTGGCCGGGCATCTGCTGCTCGACGACAGTGTCTATCAGCACCCGGACTGGCAGACCGCCGCCGGTTACGTGATGAGCCCGCCGTTCCGTCCGCGCGGGCATCAGGAAGCGCTGTGGCATGGCCTGCAAAGCGGCAATCTGCACACCACCGCCACCGATCACTGCTGCTTCTGCGCCGAGCAGAAAGCTGCCGGGCGCGACGATTTCAGCAAGATCCCCAACGGCACCGCCGGCATCGAAGACCGCATGGCGGTGCTGTGGGATGAAGGGGTCAACACCGGGCGGTTGTCGATGCAGGACTTCGTCGGTCTCACCTCCACCCACACCGCGAAAATCTTCAATCTCTACCCGCGCAAAGGCGCGATTCGCGTCGGCGCCGATGCCGACCTGGTGCTGTGGGACCCGCAAGGCACCCGCACCATCTCCGCCAAGACGCACCATCAGCAGGTGGACTTCAACATCTTCGAAGGCAAGACCGTGCGCGGCGTGCCGAGCCATACCGTCAGCCAGGGCAAAGTGGTCTGGGCCGACGGCGACCTGCGCGCCGAGCGCGGGGCCGGACGCTATATCGAACGGCCGGCGTATCCGGCGGTGTTTGATTTGCTGAGCAAGCGGGCTGAATTACACAAGCCCACAGCGGTTAAACGCTGATCCGATCCCCTGTGGCGAGGGAGCTTGCTCCCGCTGGACTGCGCAGCAGGCCCAAAACCATTCACTCCTGAGTATCAGGATGAGCGCATTGCCTGGTTTTGGGGCGGCTTCGCCACCCAGCGGGAGCAAGCTCCCTCGCCACAGGGTATGACGAAAACCAATGCCCGTCAGAGGCAGAAAACCGTGAGGCACAAAACCGTGATCGAGACCCTGAACCATCTCCCGCACCCGCACGAAAGCGCGGCCGCCCTCGCCGGCCATTTCACTGATCTGGCGCCGCCGCTCAACGCCCGGCAGGCGCATCTGGAGGCGTCGCGCTGCCTGTATTGCTACGACGCGCCGTGCGTCAATGCGTGCCCGAGCGAGATCGACATTCCTTCGTTCATCCGTAACATCCACCAGGACAACGTGCCCGGTGCGGCGCAGAAAATCCTTTCGGCGAACATCCTCGGCGGCAGTTGTGCGCGGGTCTGTCCGACCGAGATCCTCTGCCAGCAAGCTTGCGTGCGCAACAACGCGCAGGAATGCGCGCCGGTGCTGATCGGCCTGCTGCAACGCTACGCCGTGGACAACGCGCACTTCACCGAGCACCCGTTCCAGCGTGCGGCCAGCACCGGCAAGCGCATCGCCGTGGTCGGCGCCGGGCCGGCAGGTTTGTCCTGCGCCCACCGTAGCGCCATGCACGGGCATGACGTGGTGATTTTCGAAGCACGGGAGAAGGCTGGCGGCCTCAACGAATACGGAATCGCCAAGTACAAACTGGTCGACGACTACGCGCAGAAGGAACTGGATTTCCTCTTGCAAATCGGTGGCATCGAGATCCGCCACGGACAGAAACTCGGCGACAACCTGACCCTCAGCGAATTGCATCAGCAGTTCGACGCGGTGTTCCTTGGCCTGGGCCTCAATGCCAGCAAGCAGCTCGGTCTGCCTCACGAGGACGCCCCCGGCCTGCTCGCCGCCACCGACTACATCCGCGAACTGCGCCAGGCCGATGACCTGACGCAACTGCCGCTGGCCGAACGCTGCATCGTCCTCGGCGCCGGCAACACGGCGATCGACATGGCCGTGCAAATGGCCCGCCTCGGTGCCCGCGACGTCAATCTGGTGTATCGCCGTGGCGCGGCGGACATGGGCGCCACCGGTCACGAACAAGACATCGCCAAGGCCAATCAGGTGCGCCTGCTGACCTGGGCGCAACCGGATGAAGTGCTGCTCGATGCGCAAGGCCAGGTGCGCGGCATGCGTTTCGCCCGCACGACTCTGGTCGAGGGTCGCCTGCAAACCACCGGCGAAACCTTCGAACTGGCGGCCGACGCGATCTTCAAAGCCATCGGCCAGGCCTTCGACAGCAGCGCCCTCGCCGACCCGCTGGCCCGCGAACTCAAGCGTCAGGGCGAACGGATTCAGGTCGATGACAACCTGCGCACCAGCATCCCCGGGGTGTACGCCGGTGGCGACTGCACCAGCCTCGATCAGGACCTCACCGTGCAGGCTGTACAGCACGGCAAACGCGCCGCCGAGGCGATCAACGCGCAACTGATGCTCAACGTGGAGGCAGCGTAAATGGCCGATCTCTCGATAGTCTTCGCCGGTATCAAAGCCCCCAACCCGTTCTGGCTGGCCTCCGCGCCGCCCACCGATAAAGCCTACAACGTGGTGCGTGCCTTCGAGGCCGGTTGGGGCGGCGTGGTCTGGAAAACCCTCGGCGAGGACCCGGCAGCGGTCAACGTCTCGTCGCGCTACTCGGCGCACTACGGCAACAACCGCGAAGTGCTGGGCATCAACAACATCGAACTGATCACCGACCGCTCACTGGAGATCAACCTGCGCGAGATCACCCAGGTGAAGAAAGACTGGCCGGACCGCGCACTGATCGTCTCGCTGATGGTGCCGTGCGTGGAGCAATCGTGGAAACACATCCTGCCACTGGTCGAAGCCACCGGTGCCGACGGCATCGAGCTGAATTTCGGTTGCCCGCACGGCATGCCTGAACGGGGCATGGGCGCGGCGGTCGGTCAGGTGCCGGAGTACGTCGAGCAAGTCACCCGCTGGTGCAAGACTTATTGTTCACTGCCGGTGATCGTCAAACTCACGCCGAACATCACCGACATCCGCGTCGCTGCCCGCGCGGCACATCGCGGTGGCGCCGATGCGGTGTCGCTGATCAACACCATCAATTCGATCACCAGCGTCGATCTGGAACACATGGTTGCCCTGCCCACCGTCGGCAGCAAAAGCACCCACGGTGGTTATTGCGGTTCGGCAGTCAAGCCGATCGCGCTGAACATGGTCGCCGAGATTGCCCGCGACCCGCAGACCCAGGGCCTGCCGATCTGTGGCATTGGTGGCATCGGCAGTTGGCGCGACGCGGCGGAATTCATTGCGTTGGGCAGCGGCGCGGTGCAGGTGTGCACGGCGGCGATGCTGCACGGTTTCCGGATTGTCGAGGAGATGAAGGACGGCTTGTCGCGCTGGATGGACAGTCAGGGCTACGCCAACATCGGCGAGTTTTCCGGGCGCGCGGTGGGCAACACCACCGACTGGAAATACCTCGATATCAACTATCAGGTGATCGCGAAGATTGATCAGGATGCGTGCATCGGTTGCGGGCGTTGCCACATTGCCTGCGAAGACACGTCACACCAGGCGATCAGCAGCCTGAAGCAGGCCGACGGCACGCATAAATACGAAGTGATCGATGATGAGTGTGTGGGCTGCAACCTGTGCCAGATCACCTGTCCGGTGGCGGATTGCATCGAGATGGTGCCGATGGAAACCGGGAAGCCATTTCTGGACTGGAACCATGATCCGAGGAATCCCTACCATGTCGCGGTCTGATTCTTAAGATCAAAAGATCGCAGCCTTCGGCAGCTCCTACAGAGATCGGTGTAGGAGCGGCCGAAGGCTGCGATCTTTTGACTTAGGGCTCCAACCCGATCCCGCGCAAAATCACACTGGTCACCGTCTGCACCGCCCGTTCGAACTGCATGTCCGACAGCGGCTGGTGCTCGTTGAGAATATTCACCTGATGATCGAAGTCGGCGTAATGCTGGGTCGAGGCCCAGATCATGTACAGCAGGCTCGATGGCTCCACCGGCAGAATCCGCTTGTCTTCAACCCACTGGCGGATCTTCGCTTCCTTCATTTTCGCCCAGTCGTAGAGGCTGAGATCCAGCGCCTCACCGAGGGTCGGTGCGCCGTGGATGATCTCGTTGGCCCAGACTTTCGAACCGTACGGCCGGCTGCGCGAGTGGTTCATCTTGGCGCGGATGTAGCTGCTGAGCACCACCCGCGGGTCATCGAACATCTCGAAGCACAGCGCGTCCTGTTTCCATACTTCCAGCAGGTCGAACAGCACCGCACTGTACAGCTCGCTCTTGGTTGAAAAGTAGTAATGCAGGTTGGAACGCGGCAATTGCACTTCGGCGGCGATGTCGGCCATGGCGGTGCCGCCGAAGCCTTTTTCGGCGAAGACTTTTTCCGCCGCCAGAAGGATTTTCTCGACGTTACTGCGACGAATCTCGATCTTGTGATTGCCCATGTGGGCTCCCTGACAACAGCGTTGCCCAAGACTAGCACCCGCTCTGGTACGCGGGCGACCGTTGCAAACAAAACTTCGTGCGAAGGTCGGTGCATGGCTAAACTGACGCCTCTTTGTCCTGCCTCAAAGGTATTCGCGATGCTGTTCAAGAACGTCCTGACCACCACTGCCCTGCTCGCTTCGCTGTTCGCCGCCTCCTCCGTATTCGCCCACGCCCACCTGAAAAGCCAGACCCCGGCCGCCGACAGCACCGTCGCCGCACCGGCAGACCTGCGCCTGACCTTCTCCGAAGGCGTCGAGGCCAGTTTCACCAAAGTCACCGTGACCCACGATGGCGCCCCGGTCGCGCTCAAACCTTTGAGCACCGAAGGCGACAAGAAAACCCTGATCGTCACCCCTGCTGCACCGCTCAGCGCCGGTGAATACAAGGTCGAATGGCACGCAGTGTCGGTCGACACGCACAAGAGCGAAGGCGCCTACCAGTTCAAGGTTGGCCAGTAACTCATGAGTGAAGCGCTGGTGCTGTGCCGTTTTGTGCATTTCAGCGTGGTGTTGATACTGTTCGGGGCCTGGCTGTTGCGGCCACGGTTGCTCAAAGCGCCAGCGCCGGCGCTGGATCGGCAACTGGCGTGCCTCGCGCGCTGGCTGACGGCGATTGCGCTGGTCAGCGGCGTGGCCTGGGCGCTGTTGATTACCGCGAGCATGGCCGGTTCGGCGACAGCCGCGTTCGATGCGGACACCCTCGGCGTGGTGCTGGGCAATACGTTTTTCGGTCAGGTCTGGCGTTGGCATCTGCTGATCAATGCACTGTTGTTGGCGCTGCTGTTCACGCCGTGGCGTTCGAACGTGCCGTTGCGCTTGGGTTTGAGCGCGCTGTTGCTGGCGACCCTGGCGCCAGTCGGTCATGGCGCGATGCTCGATGGCCTCAGCGGGCAATTGCTGATCCTCAACCAGATCATTCACCTGACGTGCGTGGCCGCGTGGCTCGGCGGGTTGTTGCTGCTGGTGCTGATCCTGCGTCAACCAGACGAACCGATGAGCCGGATCCTGCAACGCTTCAGTGGGGTCGGTTACGCGTTGGTGGCGGGCCTGCTGATCACCGGGCTGATCAACGTGCGCGTGCTGACCGGCCAGTGGTGGCCGACGCCGCTGTTCAACGGCTTTGCCCTGATTCTGCTGATCAAGGCAACGCTGGTGATGGGCATGCTCGCACTGGCGTTGTTCAACCGCTTGCGGATTGATGATTGCCAACAGCGGATGGGCGCGCTCAAGCGCAGTGTGATGCTGGAGTGGTTGCTGGGGATTGGTGCGGTGGCGGCGGTTTCGCTACTCGGCACCCTGCCGCCGATGATCGCGGCCTGAAATCACCGCAAAGCTTTTTGTAGGAGTGAGCCTGCTCGCGATTGTGGTACATCAGTGAACACTTCAGTGGCTGACACAACGCTATCGCGAGCAGGCTCACTCCTACAGGGGATCTGTTGGAGTCAATGAGGTTGTGTGTCACCCGCCGCGGTGTCGATGCTGACCACCACCGACATCCCCGGGCGCAAGCGCTCCTCTTCCTGCTGATCCGGGTCGATGGTGATCCGCACCGGCACCCGCTGGGCGATTTTCACGAAGTTGCCGGTGGCGTTATCCGCCTGCAACAGGGCGAATTCCGAACCGGTGCCCGGCGAGATGTGCTGCACATGGCCGGTGAATCTGCGGTGGTTCAGGGCATCGACGGTGAAACGCACCGGTTGCCCGACACGCACGTTGTCCATCTGGGTTTCCTTCATGTTGGCGATCACCCATTTCTGACTCGGCACCAGCGCCATCAACTGCGCGCCGGAGTTGACGTAAGCGCCGAGACGCACGCCGATCTGCCCGAGCTGGCCGTCACGCGGGGCGACGATGCGCGTATTCGACAAATCGATCCGCGCCAGTTGCACCGCCGCTTCGGCGCTGGCCACCGCGGCTTCCAGCGAGCCGCGATTGACGATCACCGTTTGCAGGTCCTGACGGGCGATTTCCAGATTGGCCTTGGCCTGCGCTACCGCTGCAACACCTTGTGCGTTGGCCGCGAGCGCCACGTCCATTTCGCGCTTGGACACCGAACCGTCACTCACCAGCTCCTTGTTGCGCCGCAGATCCGCTTCGCTTTTACGCAACTGCGCTTCGCTATCGGCGACCACCGCCTGACGCAGTTTGATCGTCGCTTCGGCGCTGTTGCGTTGCTGCACCACGTTGGCCAGCGCGGCCTTCTGCACCGCCAGTTGCGCCAACGCCTGGTCGAGGCGCTGCTGATAAATCCGGTCGTCCAGACGCACCAGCAAATCGCCGGCCTTCACGTACTGGAAGTCCTGCACCGGCACCTCGAACACATAACCGCTGAGCTGCGGCCCGATGATCGTCACCTGTCCGCGCACCAGGGCGTTTTCGGTGGTCTCGACCGCGCTGCTGAACGGCGGCAGTTGCCAGGCGTACAGCACGACCAGCACACCGACGATGGCAATCGCGGCAAAGCCCAGCGACGAGATGATCCGCACCCCCAGCGAGCGCGGCTCGGTGTTCGGCGATGACGGCGGCGCCACGCCTTCGGGGGTGGCAGCGATGGCGTTGGTGGTTGTGGTGGTCGGTTCGGTCATGAAGTAGAGGCACCGCTAGGAGGTACGGAAGGCGCTGGGTCGACGGCTTTGGTGGTGCTCATCAGCCACAGCGCACGAATGGAAAGCCAGATCATGGTCAGCACCGCAATCACGGCGATCAGCATGAACACATCGTTATAGGCCAGCACGTTGGCCTCGCGGGTCGCGGCATTCGACAGGCTGCGAATGCCCTGCAGGTTGCGCAGGCTCGGGTCAGCCAACACCGAGCCGACTGCCGACCCGCCGCTCTGTACCCGTGCAGCCACCAGCGGATCGGACAACGTCAGGTGCTCGACGAGGTGGCTGGAATGGAATTTCTCGCGCACGATCTGGAACGTGCCCAACAGCGCCGCGCCGAGCAGGCCGCCGAGGTTGTTACAGATCCCGAACAACACCGAAAAACTCACCAGATTGCGCGGATTGGTCAGCACGTTGCGGGTGCCGAAGACCATGGTCGGGCCGAGGAAAAACGTGCTGCCGAAAGCCAGCAGGAACTGGCTGAAATACAGGTTCGCCGGGCGGGTCAGGTTGTTGGAGAAACTGTCCATCACGGAACCTGTGGCCATCAGCGCCAGCGAGATGATCAGCGGCATCAGCAGGTGCTTGGGGTCGATGGTCAGCGCGCTGGTCAACAGCCCGGCGACACTGCCGATCAGCATCACCACGTACAGGCTGTGCAACTGCTCGTAGCCCATGTTCAGGTTCTGCATGAAACCGACGGCGCCGGTGGACTGCTCCGAGGTGACCATGCGGATCAGGGTCACCGCCAGCGCCAGACGGATCATCACCCCGCTACCGAGCCAGCGGGTCATCAGCATCGGGTTGCTGCGATTGTGCTCGATGGCCAGCCCGGCGAGGATCAAGGCAATCGAGGCGGCCAGCGCATAGCCGATCCAGTCCGCCTCCAGCCACCAGTCGATACGCCCCAGCGACAGCACCGCGCAGAGTAGCGCCACGCCGCTGGCAAGGATGGCGAAAGTGAGGAAATCCAGCGGCTCGAAGGTTTTGAAGCGGTCACCCGGCGGCAACTTGAGCATCAACACACAGCCCAGCGACAGCAACGCCATGCCCAATTCGAACAGGTACAAGCCGCGCCATTCGGCGATCTGCAACAGGTCTTCGGAGAACAGTCGCGCCAGCGGCAGGGCCAGTTGTGAAGCGCCCAACCCCAACACCAGCGCCTTGAGCCGCCACTTGGCTGGAAACGCCTGGACCATGTAATACAGACCCAACGAACTCAACGCCGCACCGACCATGCCGTGGGCCGCCCGCACCGCGATGGCCGAACTCAGGTCGTTGACGAACAGATGGCCGAAAGTCACCAGCGCATACAGCACCAGAAACACCTCGGTGAACGCGCGCAGGCCGAACTGCTGGCGAAACTTCACCAGCAGCAGGTTCATCGAGACGTTGGTCATCACATACGCGGCCGGCAGCCAGGCCATCTCCGCCGTGGTCGCGCCCAACGCGCCTTGCAGATAAGGCAGGTTGGCGACCACCAGCGAATTACCCAGACCACCGGTCACCGCCACCAGCAGCCCGACCAGCGCATAGGCCAGGCGCTTGGGGTTGGAGTGCAGCGGCGTCGACGGGGAACCGGGCAGACTGGGCTTCTCATGAGGCTGCCAGTCGCGCGGGGCGTATTGATCCATTGAAAAGCCTTGTGCGGGAGGTGGGTGAAGTTTGCCGCAAATTCATCGGCAACACACATCCCACGGACACACAAATCCCTGTAGGAGCTGTCGAGTGAAACGAGGCTGCGATCTTTTGATCTGGATTTTCAAGAAGCAAGATCAAAAGATCGCAGCGTGCCGCAGCGCCTACAAGTTCATCAGCGTCGATGCCGAGTCATCGTATAACTTGCTGTTGACATTCCCTTAAAACGTAGGAAATATCCGCATCCATGTTGTACGACGACGTATAACAAATAATAAAAACAACAAACGAAACAGGGAGCGTCACAGTGAGCACACTCGTCTGCAATTCCGTCCGCCCTTCGCGCTTTTCCGTCACTCGCCCTTGCACGACCTTAAGCCTGATCGGCTGCAGCAGCCTCGCTCTCGCCTTACCGATGAGCGCCAATGCCGAAGGCTTTCTTGAAGACAGCAAAGCCACGCTGAACCTGCGCAACGCCTACTTCAACCGCAACTTCGTCAACCCGGCCTACCCGCAAGGCAAGGCCGAAGAGTGGACACAGAACTTCATCCTCGACGCCAAATCCGGCTTCACCCAAGGCACCGTCGGTTTCGGCCTCGACGTGCTCGGGCTGTATTCGCAAAAGCTCGACGGCGGCAAAGGCACCGGTGGCACGCAATTGCTGCCGATCCACGATGACGGACGTCCGGCCGACAACTTCGGCCGCCTCGGCGTGGCGCTGAAGGCCAAAGTGTCGAAGACCGAATTGAAGGTCGGCGAATGGATGCCGGTGCTGCCGATCCTGCGCTCGGACGATGGCCGCTCGTTGCCGCAGACCTTTCGCGGCGGACAGATCACCTCCACCGAGATCAATGGCCTGACCGTCTACGGCGGCCAGTTTCGTGGCAACAGTCCGCGCAACGACGCGAGCATGGAAGACATGTCGATGAACGGCCGCGGCGCGTTCACCTCGGATCGTTTCAACTTCGGCGGCGGCGAATATACCTTCAACGACAAGCGCACCCTGGTCGGCGTGTGGTACGCCGAACTCAGCGACATCTACCAGCAGCAGTACTTCAACCTCAGCCACAGTCAGCCGCTGGGCGACTGGACACTGGGCGCCAACCTCGGTTTCTTCACCGGCAAGGAAGACGGCAGCGCACTGGCCGGCGACCTCGACAACAAGACCGCATTTGCCATGCTGTCGGCCCGATACGGTGGCAGCACCTTTTACGTCGGCCTGCAAAAACTCTCCGGCGACGACGCGTGGATGCGGGTCAACGGCACCAGCGGCGGCACCCTGGCCAATGACAGCTACAACGCCAGTTATGACAATGCCAAAGAGCGCTCCTGGCAGTTGCGCCATGACTACAACTTCGTTGCCCTCGGCATTCCCGGCCTGACCCTGATGAACCGCTACATCAGCGGCGATAACGTGCACACCGGGACGATTACCGACGGCAAGGAATGGGGCCGCGAGTCAGAGCTGGCCTACACCGTGCAGAGCGGGCCGCTGAAGAATCTCAACGTGAAATGGCGCAACGCGACCATACGCCGGGACTTCAGCACCAACGAGTTCGATGAGAACCGGGTCTTTATCAGCTATCCGATTTCGTTGTTGTAAGCCCCCGGGCCACCATCGTTCCCTGTAGGAGTGAGCCTGCTCGCGATAGCGGCGTATCAGTCAATGACAATGGTGTCTGACGGATTGCTATCGCGAGCAGGCTCACGCCTACAAGGGGATTGCGTTGCCAACTGGGTATTGTGGTGATCGAAAGGTGAATCAGCCCTTCCGTCATTTACACCAAAAGTCGCGTTGACAAGATCCGGAAACCCTACCGATACTTCGGCGCAGTCATACGACAACCTACAACAATCAAAACAAAACATGTAAGGGCTTGCCATGACGTCTACTTCCGCACCCCGCGCTCCATTCAATCGCCTGTTGCTGACCGGCGCTGCCGGAGGCCTGGGCACCGTTCTGCGCGAGCGCCTGCGCCCCTACGCCAATGTGTTGCGCCTGTCGGACATCGCCGCCCTCGCCCCGGCCGTCGATGATCGTGAAGAAGTCGTGCTCTGCGACCTCGCCGACAAACAGGCTGTGCATCAACTGGTCGAAGGCGTCGACGCGATCCTGCATTTCGGCGGTGTCTCGGTGGAGCGGCCGTTCGAAGAGATCCTCGGCCCCAACATCTGCGGTGTCTTCCATATCTATGAAGCCGCGCGCCGGCATGGCGTGAAGCGGGTGATCTTCGCCAGCTCCAATCACGTCATCGGCTTCTACAAACAGGACGAACCACTCGACGCCGGCTCCGCGCGCCGGCCCGATGGCTATTACGGTCTGTCGAAGTCCTACGGTGAAGACATGGCCAGTTTCTACTTCGATCGCTACGGCATCGAGACCGTCAGCATCCGCATCGGCTCCTCGTTTCCCGAGCCGCAAAACCGCCGGATGATGCACACCTGGTTGAGCTTCGACGACCTCACGCAACTGCTCGAACGCGCGTTGTATACGCCGAACGTCGGCCACACCGTGGTCTACGGCATGTCCGACAACAAGGACGTGTGGTGGGACAACCGCTTCGCCAGTCACCTTGGTTTCGCGGCGAAAGACAGCTCTGAAGTGTTCCGCGAGAAGGTCGAGGCGCAACCGATGCCGGCGGCCGATGACCCGGCGCGGATCTATCAGGGCGGCGCGTTTGTCGCGGCAGGTCCGTTCGGCGACTGATCACTCTGACAACGACGCAAAGGAATGAGTATGCAAGCCGAATTGATCGTCGATGCCCGCAACGCGGTGGGCGAAAGCCCGGTCTGGGTGCCGCAGGACAACGCCCTGTACTGGGTGGACATCCCCAATGGCGGACTGCAACGCTGGAGCGCCGACACCGGCCACGTCCATGCGTGGAAAACCCCGGAAATGCTCGCCTGCATCGCCCGCCACAGCCGTGGCGGCTGGGTCGCCGGCATGGAAAGCGGATTCTTTCACCTGCACCCGCACAGCGACGGCAGCCTCGACAGCGAGCTGCTTGCCAGCGTCGGACATCGCCGCGAGGACATGCGCCTCAACGACGGCCGCTGCGACCGTCAGGGCCGTTTCTGGGCCGGCAGCATGGTGCTGAACATGGACCTGAATGCGCCCGAAGGCCGGCTCTATCGCTACGGCGCCGGGCAGTCGGGGGTGATCGAAGCGCAACTCGACGGTTTCATCGTCCCCAACGGCCTCGGTTTCAGCCCCGACGGCAAAACGATGTACCTGTCCGATTCGCACCCCGAGGTACAACTGATCTGGGCCTTCGATTACGACACCGAGACCGGCACGCCATCGAACCGCCGCGTGTTCGTCGACATGAATCATTTCCCCGGACGCCCAGACGGTGCTGCCGTGGACGCCGAGGGTTTCTACTGGATCTGCGCCAACGACGCCGGGCTCATTCACCGCTTTGCGCCGGACGGACGCCTCGATTTCTCACTGGAAGTGCCGGTGAAAAAACCAACCATGTGCGCCTTCGGCGGCAGCCGGATGGACACCTTGTTCGTGACCTCGATTCGTCCCGGCGACGACCACGATCCGCAATCGCTGGCCGGTGGCGTGTTCGCCCTGAACCCCAACGTCAAAGGCCTGCCGGAACCAATGTTCGACGATTTGCTGTAACACCCGCCTCTGCTGCACCGCTGCGCCTTGAACACAAAAATAACAAGACTGGAGACTCACCCCCATGTACTTCAAACGCACCTTGCTCGCCGTCGCTTTACCGTTTGCCTTCACCCTCGCCAGCACTGCCCAGGCGCTGGAAATAAAATTCGCCGACATTCATCCCGCCGGCTACCCGACCGTGGTCGCTGAAGAAAGCATGGGCAAAACCCTGACCCAGGAAACCAATGGCGAGCTCACCTTCAAGTACTTCCCGGGTGGCGTGCTCGGTTCCGAGAAAGAAGTCATCGAGCAGGCGCAGGTCGGCGCCATCCAGATGACGCGCGTCAGCCTCGGCATCGTCGGGCCGGTGGTGCCGGATGTGAACGTGTTCAACATGCCGTTCATCTTCCGTGACCAGGCGCACATGCGTGCGGTGATCGATGGCGAAGTCGGCGACGCGATTCTCGACAAGATCACCCACTCCGAATTCGGTCTGGTCGCTCTGGCCTGGATGGACGGCGGCACGCGCAACCTCTACACCAAGAAACCGGTGCGCAAACTCGAAGACCTCAAGGGCATGAAAATCCGTGTGCAGGGCAACCCGATGTTCATCGAGACCATCAACGCCATGGGCGGCAACGGCATCGCCATGGACACCGGGGAAATCTTCAGCGCCCTGCAGACCGGGGTGATCGACGGCGCGGAAAACAACCCGCCGACCCTGCTCGAACACAACCACTTCCAGAACGCCAAGTTCTACAGCCTGACCGGGCACCTGATCCTGCCCGAGCCGATCGTGATGTCGAAAATCACCTGGGAGAAACTCACCCCCGACCAGCAGACCCTGGTGAAAAAAGCCGCCAAGGCCGCTCAGGCTGAAGAGCGCGTGCTGTGGGACAAGAAATCCGCCAGCAGTGAAGAAAAACTCAAGGCCGCCGGCGTCGAGTTCATCACCGTCGACAAGAAGCCCTTCTACGAGGCCACTGCTTCGGTTCGCGAGAAATACGGCGCACCTTACGCCGACCTGATCAAGCGCATCGAAGCGGTGCAGTAACCCTCCCAGCCCTCAACGAAAGGCCCGGCAGCGCTGGCGTCGCTCGACGTGCGCGCCTGCCCGGTTACGGTGGAACCCGATGAAGAATTCGCTGCTGCGCCTCAACGACATGCTGTACATGACCTGCATCTGGGTCGCCGGCCTGTCCGTGCTGGCCATCGCCCTGATCATTCCCTGGGGCGTGTTCGCCCGTTACGCCCTCGGCACCGGTTCGAGTTGGCCGGAGCCCACCGCGATTCTGCTGATGATGGTCTTCACTTTCATCGGCGCCGCTGCCAGTTACCGCGCCGGCGCGCACATGGCCGTCGCCATGGTCACCGACCGTTTGCCGCCGAACCTGCGCAAGACCCTGAGCATCGTCTCGCAGTTATTGATGGGCACCATCTGCCTGTTCATGACGATCTGGGGCGCCAAGCTGTGCGCCTCGACCTGGAACCAGTTCATGAGCGCCCTGCCCACCCTGCGCGTGGGCATCACCTACATGCCGATCCCGATCGGTGGCGCGCTGACGCTGATCTTTGTCGTGGAAAAACTGCTGTTCGGTGACCAAAGCAATCGCCGCGTGGTGCGTTTCGACCTGGTTGAAGAAAACGAAGGGGCTGCCTGATGGACGCATTGATTCTGTTGGGCAGTTTTATCGTGTTGATCCTGATCGGCATGCCGGTCGCCTACGCCCTCGGGCTGTCGGCACTGATCGGCGCATGGTGGATCGACATCCCGTTTCAGGCGCTGATGATTCAGGTCGCGGGCGGGGTCAATAAATTCTCGCTGCTGGCGATTCCGTTCTTCGTGCTGGCCGGGGCGATCATGGCCGAGGGCGGAATGTCGCGGCGGCTGGTGGCGTTCGCCGGGGTGCTGGTCGGGTTTGTCCGGGGCGGCCTGTCGCTGGTCAACATCATGGCCTCGACCTTCTTTGGCGCGATCTCGGGATCGTCGGTGGCCGACACGGCGTCGGTGGGCTCGGTGCTGATTCCGGAGATGGAACGCAAAGGCTATCCACGCGACTTCTCCACGGCAGTAACGGTCAGTGGATCGGTACAGGCGCTGTTGACGCCGCCAAGCCATAACTCGGTGCTTTACTCGCTGGCGGCCGGCGGCACCGTTTCCATCGCTTCGCTGTTCATGGCCGGCGTCGTCCCGGGCCTGTTGATGAGCGCGTGCCTGATGGTGCTGTGCCTGATCTTCGCGAAGAAACGCGATTACCCGAAAGGTGAAGTCATCCCGCTGCGCGAAGCCTTGAAGATCTGCGGCGAAGCGCTCTGGGGCATGATGGCGATGGTGATCATTCTGGGCGGCATTCTGTCCGGGATCTTCACCGCCACCGAATCGGCAGCCATCGCCGTGCTCTGGGCGTTCTTCGTCACCATGTTCATCTACCGCGACTACAAGTGGAGCGAACTGCCGAAGCTGATGCACCGCACGGTGCGCACGATTTCCATCGTGATGATCCTGATCGGCTTTGCCGCAAGCTTCGGCTACATCATGACCCTGATGCAGATTCCGGCGAAGATCACCACGCTGTTCCTGACCCTGTCG
>Ga0308163_10002935_pt1 | contig 14823 bp, 10 predicted proteins | sample PhyTR1_FD_201037 | JGI IMG/M metagenome (GOLD analysis project Ga0308163, IMG submission 201037) | Phyllosphere microbial communities from UC Gill Tract Community Farm, Albany, California, United States - DLSLT.R1 | ecosystem: Host-associated > Plants > Phyllosphere > Unclassified | place: USA...
TGCCGGCCAGGTTGACGTAATTGAGCGCGGCCAGCAGCAGCACCAACAGGCCGGCGCCTGCCATCGCCAGTACCAGGCGGCGATCGCCGCGTGGACCGGTGCCCATGGTGCCCGCCACGCTGCGGTCGAAATACGCGTCGGCCAGCGGTCCCAGGGCCAGGTCAACGATCTTGCGCTCGCCCAGCGCCGCTCTCATTTCTGGCGTGGCCAGGCTGGCCCACGGCGCGCGATCGATCGCGTCCTGCAAGGCTTGTTGCAGTACCGCCGGCGTTACGCCAGGACCGGTCTTGATGTAAATGCGACCGGCGATCCCCATCCAGTTGGCCAGCGCGCCACGTCGTTCCGATTCCGGCCAGATGGCGCTGCCCACTCCGGCCAGCAGGCCAAATTGCAGCGTGCTGTTGGCAGGACGGTCGGCCAGCACCGCGCGCACCCGCAGCGTCTGGCCATTGAGTTCCACCGTGCGGCCCAATGAGGCATCGTCACTGGCGTTCCTGTCCCCGAATAGCTGGCGCGCGGCCTGGCGGGTGACCGCCAGGCCGTCGGGCAGCGTAAGCGCCTGTTGCAGGTCGCCTGCCACTGCGCGCAGGCCCGCAATCTGTTGGAAAGCAGGATCGACCAGCGTGATGTCCACGGTGCGGGCCACGCCTTGCCGGCGCGCGGTGGCCTTGCGCGGATACCACACGCTTGCGGCCAGTGGCAGGCCGCTCTCGAGCGCTACTGCGCGCAGCGCAAACGGCGTGTACTCCATCCACTGTGGCTGCGGTATGAAATTGAGCCGGTGCTTGACGACGTATACCTGGTCGCTGCCGGGAACGTCGCGGTCGTACGTCAATGCGTAGTGGGCATAACCCAGCAGCAGGAAGCACATGGCAAAGCCGGTCGCCAGGCCCAGCAGCTCTATCATGGATTGCAGCCGCTGGCGGGCCAGCAGCCGCCAGCCGATACGAAAGTCGCGCAGGTGGATCATCTTATGCCGCCTGCAGCGCGTCTACCACCACCCGGCCATCGAGCAAATTGAGCGTGCGCGATGCCTGCGCCGCGTGATCGGGCGAATGGGTCACCATCACCACGGTGGTGCCTTCGGCGTTGATCTGGCGTAGCAGGCGCATGACTTCGTCGCCGTGGGCGGAGTCGAGGTTGCCGGTCGGTTCATCGGCCAGCAGCACGGCAGGTCCGGCCACCAGCGCACGCGCGATCGCCACCCGCTGCTGCTGCCCGCCCGACAGTTGCGACGGCCGGTGTCCGGCGCGGTGGCCCACGCCCAATTTTTCCAGCATCGCGGCCACGCGCGTGCGGCGTTCGCGTGCCGGGGTGCCGTTGTATTCGAGCGCCAGTTCCACGTTCTCGAACACGTTCAGTTCCTCGATCAGGTTAAAGCTCTGGAAGATGAAGCCGATGCGTCCGCGCCGCAGCGTATTGAGCTGCGATTCGCTCCAGCCAGCGATGTTACGGCCTTCGAACCAGTACTCTCCCTGGGTGGGCACATCGAGCAGGCCGAGTATGCTCAGCATGGTCGATTTGCCGCAGCCCGACGGGCCGGTAATGGCCACGTACTCGCCGGCCTCGATATGCAGGTCGATGCGATCGAGCGCCGTGGTTTGCACTTCTCCTGCCTGGTGGATTTTGCTGACGCCGACGAATTTGAGCATGGTGGTTGCCTTGATGGTTGATGTGGGAATTTACTGCAGTTTTCAATGTGCGAGTTGCAGCCGTGGTGAATTTCCATACGCGGCATAGCTGGAGAGGATCACGCGCTCGCCGGCTTGCAGCCCCGCCAGCACTTCGAGCTGGGCATTGTTGCGGCGGCCCACGCGCACGGCGCGCCGCTCGGCTTCCCTGCCGCTGGCACTGAGCACATACACCCAGGCGCCGCCGCTGTCGTTGATGAAAGCGCCGTTCGGCAGCAGCAGCGCGGGTGCCGGTTCGCCCAGTGTGATGCGCACATCGAGGCTCTGGCCCGGATTCATCACCGGCGGCTGGCCTTCGGTAAACACCAGGTCCACGATGAAGCGGCCATCCTTGATCTGCGGGTAAATGGCGCGGATATCGGCCGGGTAGTTGCGGTTATCCTGGGTGACGGCGCAGTGGCGGCCCACGGCCATGCGATTGAGGTAGTACTCGTCCACGCTGGCGGCCAGTTTGAAGCGCGCCGGATCGTCGATGCGGCCGATGTTCTTGCCGGTGGCGACCGACTCCCCCACCTGCAATCGAAAATTGGTGAGGCGCCCGGCCACGGGCGCGCGCACGGCCAGCGCATCCACCGTGCCCGACACCAGTTTCAAACCCGAGTCCAGCCCGCCGATGGCGCTTTCCAGCTGCAAGGCGGCGGCATTGCGCACGCGTGACTCGGTAGTAGCCGCGCGCTCCTGCTGCGCCAGCAGGTGCTGTTGCTGCGCCAGTTGGTCATGCGATTCCTCCAGCGCCACCGATGAAATAAATCCCTGTGCAGCCAGGCGCACATTGCGCGCGTGGCGTTTTTGCGACTGCTCCACGTTGAAGCGCAGGTCGTCCAGGCGGCGCTGGTGGTCGCTGGCGCTGGCCTCCTGCGCTACCCGCAGGTTGGACAGGTTGAAGATGCTCACCGCATGTTCGGACTGGCGCGCCAGCAGTTCCAGGTGGCGCTGCGGATTCGAGATGCGAAACAGCAGCTCGCCCTGTTTGACCAGCGCGCCATCGGCGGCCAGCACCTCTTCCACGCGCCCCGACTCCACCGCATCGAGGATCACCGAATGCAGCGGCTCGGCACTGGCGCGCACCACGATGTCATCGATGAACACGCCGCGCGTCACCTGGCCGATGCGCACGTCGGCGCCGTCGACGCGCAGGCCGCGCGGCAGCATGGACCACAGTGCATACGCTGCGATCAGCACGGTCAGCGCGCTGGCGCCAGCGATGGCAATCCGGCGGCCGCGCCGGCGCGGGACGATGGTGTCCATGGCTGCGCCGCTGGCGGGCGCCATGGTCGCCGTGGCCGGAGCAGTGAAATTTTTTTTGCTGTGCATGGCGGCGATACAGCAAAGCGTGTGCCATGCGGCGCGGGCGTGGCTGCATGCGGGGTGCGCGGATGGTGCGGGCAGCGGTGTCCGGTATCGAACACCGCCAACTGTTCGCCCGTGGACAGTGGTGGTGGCACCGCGTGCAGACCGGCCCCGGATGCCGTCTGCACGCAGCCTGCGCGCTGCTAGAATGCCAACATGTCCGCCCATATCCTGATCCTCGACGACGACCCCGATGTTGCCACCGCCGCCCGGCTGCTGCTGCGCCGCCGCTATGGCGAGGTCACCACTTTGCTGGATCCGGCCGACCTGCCGGCGCTGCTGGCGCGTGGCGGCCCCGATGGCGGGCCGGACGTGGTGCTGCTCGACCTGAATTTCACGCCCGGCTGCATCGACGGCGCCGAAGGCCTGGCGCTGCTCGACCTGTTGCGCGCGCAGGCACGTCCGCCGGCGGTAATTGCCATGACCGCGTACGCCGACGTGCCGCTGGCAGTGGCGGCGTTGCAGCGCGGCGCCGGTGACTTCATCACCAAGCCATGGGACAACGCGCGCCTGGTGGCCGCCGTGGACCAGGCGCTGGCCCGGCGCGCCGCGATGCGCGCGCCCGCAGCCAGCACGGAACTGATGGGACAATCACAGGCCATGCGGGAACTGCATGCGCTGGTGGCCAGCGTGGCGCCCACCGACGCCAACGTGATGGTGCTGGGCGAGAACGGCGTGGGCAAGGAACTGGTGGCGCGCGCCATCCACGCGCAGTCGCGCCGCGCTGGCGGCACGCTGCTCGCGGTGGACATGGGTGCGCTGCCGGAATCGACATTCGAAAGCGAGTTGTTCGGCCACCGCAAGGGGGCCTTTACCGACGCGCGTGCAGACCGCGCCGGGCGCTTCCAGGCCGCACGCGGCGGCTCGCTGTTCCTCGACGAAATCGGCAACATGCCCCTCGCCGCGCAGGCCAAATTGCTGACGGCGCTGGAGCGGCGTGAAGTGACACCGATCGGCGCCGACAGGCCGGAAGCGATCGACGTCCGCATCATCAGCGCCACCAACCTGGACGAAGCGCGGCTGTTCGATCCCGCCGTGTTCCGGTCGGACCTGCTGTTTCGCCTGAATACCATCGTGATCCGCGTGCCGCCACTGCGCGAACGCCGTGACGACATCGCGCTGCTGCTGGCCCATTACCTGCGGTTGTACGAAGCGCAGTACCAGCGGCCTGCGCGCGCGGTCGCCGGCGCCGCGCACGATGCGCTGCTGCGCCACGGCTGGCCCGGCAATGTGCGCGCGTTGCGCCATGCATGCGAGCGCGCGGTGATCCTGGGGCAGGGCGCGCAGTACGGGCTGGCCGATTTTGCGCTGGCGCCGGCGGGCGCCATGGCTGCCGCGGTGTCTCCTGCGCCGGCAGTGGTCACCGGCGTTGCCAACGCAGACAATGCCGCCAAAGCCGCCACCGCCACGCCCGACTCCGACATCACGCTCGATGCGCTCGAACGCGTGGCCATCGCCAGCACACTGGCGCGGTTTAACGGCAATATCAGCCACGCGGCCAGGACCCTGGGCATCAGCCGCGCCGCGCTGTACCGCAAGCTGGAAAAACATGGCATCTGAGCGCCGGTTGCAGTGCGGCGTGGCGGTCGCCGTGGCGGCCTTGCTGGCGCTGGCGGTAGCAGCCGATGCGCTCACACCCGACCCGCGCCGCCTGGTCCTGTGCGCGCTGCTTGGCCTGATGCCGGCTGCGCTGCTGTGGCGCTGTGTGCAGGCGCTGGGCCGGCGTCCACCGCGCATGGAAGCGGTCGGCAGTGGCGCGCTGCCCCCCGCCACCGGTGCGCCGCTGGCCGGCGACAGGCTGGCAGCGCTGCTGGCACTGGAGGCCCGGCTCGAACATGCGCCGATCGCCTTGTTCCGTCTCGACCGCGCCAGCGGCGACGGCGCGCTGGCGCCGCTCAATGCCAGTGCACGCCGGCTGTTGGCGCCGGGTCGCGCCAGCGCGCCATCCGCGTTGCAGCAATTGCTGGCAGCGCAACCGGTGGGGCAACGTCAACTGGTCAGCTTCGATACCGAACGCGGCGCCGAACGCGCGCTGGTCGCCGTCTCCGCGCTGGCGCTGCGTGGCGCGCCGCAGCGGCTGGTGGCGCTGATGCCGGTGGAAAGCGAACTGGAAGCGGAAGCGCTGAACGCGTGGCGCGAACTGGTGCAGGTACTCACCCACGAAATCATGAATTCCCTCACGCCCGTGGCCTCGCTGTCGCGCACCGCGTGCGGCCTGCTGGACGAGGCGGCAGCCACGCTGCCTGCCGATATCCACGCCGATCTGGGCACGGCGCTCGACGCGATTGCGCGCCGCGCCGCCAGCCTGGTCGATTTTGTGGCCAGCTACCGCAGCTTGTCCACCGTGCCCGCCGCGCAGCCGCAGCGGGTGGCACTGGCAGCGGAGTTTGCGCGCCTGGCGGCGCTGGTGGCGCCAGGGTGGCAGGCGCGGGGCGGGCAGGTGGTGTTCGCGGTGGAGCCGGCGTCGCTGGAGGCGGTGATCGATGCGGGTCAGCTGGAACAGGCGCTGATCAACCTGCTGAAAAATTCGGCCGAGGCAGCGGCCGGCGCGGGCGTGGAGCAGCCGCAGGCCACCGTCACCGCGCGCCTGAGCCGGGGCGGCCGGTTGCGCATCGAGGTGGCCGACAACGGTCCCGGCGTGCCGCCGGCACTGGCCGCGCACATTTTTACGCCGTTTTTTTCCACCAAAAAGCGGGGCCGCGGCATCGGCCTGTCCATGGTGCGGCACCTGGTGCATGCCAACGGCGGCACGGTGCGCTACGCGCGGCCGGTGGGCGCGGGCGCCCGCTTCCTGCTGACGTTTTAGGGCGCCGGCGCCGCCACCGTGCGGACCATATCGACGTGCAGGATGCCGTCTTCGTCGTACGGCTCGGTCACGGTCACGAAGCCATAACCGCCGTAGAATTTTTCCAGGTGCGCCTGGGCGCCGATGCGAAAGGCGTGACCGGGATGCAGCGCCTCGGCCAGGGGAAGTGCCCTGGCCAGCAGTTCGCGGCCGATGCCGGTGCCGCGCGCCGCCTGCGTGGTCAGCACCCGGCCGAGCGACATTTCATCGAACTTGAGGCCCGGCGGCACGCAACGCAGGCTGGCCAGCAAGGTGCGTTCGCCGTCGATCTCGCGCCACGCCATCAAGTGATGACACGCGGGATCGGCGCCGTCGATATCCGGATACAAACAGGTTTGCTCGAGGATGAATACCTGCTGCCGCTGGCGCAGCACCTCGTACCAGTCCCGGCGTGGAATTTCGTCAAAACCCAGCCATTGCCACTCAATCATATGCATCCAATAGCAACTCCGGGGCCGGTTCCGGATACGGACATTTTGTCCGTATGCCGGAACTGGCCCCGAATGGGGTTAAACGATGGTCAGCGTGACGTCGATATTGCCGCGGGTGGCGTTCGAGTACGGGCACACGATGTGTGCTGCGTCGACCAGCTTCTGCGCGGTGTCGCGGTCCAGGCCTGGCAGCGAGATTTTCAGTTCCACTTCGATGCCGAAGCCGGTCGGGATCGGGCCGATGCCCACGGTGCCTTCGATCGACACATCGCTTGGCACGGCAATCTTGTCGCGGCCGCCGACGAATTTCATCGCGCCCAGGAAGCACGCCGAGTAACCGGCAGCGAACAGCTGCTCGGGGTTGGTGCCTGCTGCGCCGGCGCCGCCCAGTTCTTTTGGCGTGGTCAGTTTGACGTCCAGCACGCCGTCCGACGACAGGGCTTTGCCTTCACGGCCGCCGGTGGCGGTTGCAGTTGCGCGGTACAGTACTTTTTCGATCGACATGATGTTTTCCTTTTCAGTGATGACAGTGAGGGACAACGTTGCAATTTTAATCCAGGTGTCTGGCGCTGGCGGCGGGTGGTTGGTTACCGTTCGCAGCGCCCATGAACAAATAATACATAGTACGCGATTTAATAGCAAGCGATATTTGTAAGAAAGTGTGACCGCTGCGCTTGGCCGGCACTGCCGACATCGATCTTGACGTCTGTGTGACAAATGTCGCACAATGGTGTCATCTGTCACATAAATCCGAGGAACCCCATGAAACGCCTGATTGCCGTGGCCCTGCTGGCCAGCCTGTCGTACTCCGTTGCCGCCGTCGACTGGTACGCGCCGCAGGAACCGTTTGCCTTGTTCGGCAACACGTATTACGTCGGTATGGGCGGCCTCAGTTCTGTGCTGATCACCTCCACCGAAGGCCACATCCTGATCGACGGTGCAGGCCCCGAAGCGCCGCAAGCGATTGCCGACCATATCCGCCAGCTTGGTTTCAAACTCGAGGACATCAAGTTCATCCTCAACTCGCACGAACACTTCGACCACGCCGGCGGCATCGCTGCCTTGCAGAAGATGACCGGCGCCACGGTGCTGGCCAGTCGCGCGGCGGAACCGGTGCTGCGCACCGGCCGCACCAGCCCCGGAGACCCGCAATACGCCAACCTCACCACGCCGCTGGCGGCGGTAGCCAACACCCGTGCCGTGGCCGATGGCGAGGTCGTCAAACTCGGTCCGCTGGCTGTCACCGCGCGCTACACGCCGGGCCACACGGCCGGCGGCACCAGCTGGACCTGGCGCGCAACCGAAGGTGACCGCACCGCCAGCATGGTCTACGCGGACAGCCTGAATGCGATCACCGACGGCAAATTCCGCTATACCGGTACGCCGCTGCTGGCGGCGATGAAAACGTCGATTGCCACGGTGGCGGCGCTGGACTGCGACATCCTGGTATCGGCCCACCCGGAAGGCAGCGACCTGTGGCAACGCAAGGAGCGCCAGGCCAGGGAGGGCAATGCCGCCTTCATCGACCGCGACGCCTGCCGCCGTTACGCGGCAAAGGGCCAGCAGCGGCTGGACCAGACGCTGGCGGCGGAAGCCGCAAAAAAATAAGGCCCGCCGGTCGCCAGTCAAAACATCAGAACTTGTGCGCCAGCTTGAGCGAGGCGAAACGGCCGCGCGGGTCGGCCTGGGTGTAGTCGAAGAACGCGGTCGATGAGTCCCACGACGGCCGCTTGTCGGTCAGGTTGGCCACCACCAGGCCCACCGACGTGTGCGGCGTCACCCGCCAGGCGAGGTTCAGGTCCAGCGTGCCGATCGGCGCCACGGTGTCGCCCTTGCGCGTGGTTTGTTCGTAGCCGTCGGTGTAGTTCCAGGTGAGGGTGTTCGACCACTGGCCGATGTCCCACGTGGCGGCTGTCACGCCGCGCCATTTGGGAATCGAACCGAAATAGTTGGTGCCGGCGCCTTCGGTCAGCGGCGCGCCGGCGGAACGCGGCGCCTTGAACTCCAGCACACGGCTCAGCTGGCCGTTGATGGTCAGGTTGCCCCAGGCGCCGCCGACGAATGTATACCGGGCGTCGAGGTCGAGGCCCGACACGCGGCGCTCGCCCTGGTTGGCGTACTGGCGATACAAGGTCAGGATGCGGCCGTCCACGCCGCGCACCACGTTTTGCGGCGCGGTCGCTTCGTTGGCGATGATGGCGTCGGCCGTCTCGGTGCCGATCACGTCCTTCTGGCGGATGCGGTAGTAATCGAGGCCGATGCTGCTGGTGCTGGTGGGCGCGATCACCACGCCCAGGTTCAGGTTGTTGGACCGCTCCGGCGTCAGCTCGGTATTGGCGCGCGTGATGTTGGTAATGCCGCGCGCCTGGGTGGGCGATACCGGGTCGCGCGGATCGAGCACGTTGGCATAGCTGACTGCGGTACTGCTGGTGCTTTCCGGCAGCGACGGCGCGCGGAAGCCGCGCGACACCGTGCCGCGCAGCAGCAGCCAGTTGAACGGTTCGTAGCGCAGGCTGGCCTTGGGCGAGAACGCGCTGCCGACATCGTCGTAGCGCTCAGGTCTTTACGCAGCGGCACGTTAAACTCGGCAAACAGCGCCGCCACATCGCGCGAACCCGTGATGATGTTGATGGCCGGGCGCAGCTCGGTGCCGCTCAATACGGCGGTGGACGTGTTGGCATCCATTTCCTCGCGCCGCCACTGGGCGCCGAACGCAAAGCCCACGGTGCCGGCCGGCAGCGTGAACAGGTCGCGCGAGGCTGAAAAGTCCACCGTGGTCAAGGTCGATTCGGCCGGGCGCAGCGTGGACAGGCGCAAGGCCTGGCGCACCGCTTCGGTATTGGCGGCCTGGTTGGCGAAGTTGTAGGTGCCATTGGCCAGCACGTCCTGGAACGCGTAGCGGTTTACAAAATTATCGACCGTCTCTTTGAGCTTGCTGCCCGAGCGGCCGACAGACGCATCATAGGTCCAGCCGGCCGCCGTGCCTTTCACGCCCGTGAGCGCGCGGTAAAAGTCCACCCGGCCCACCTTCATCCGTGGTCCCAGGTCGAACAGCGTGGCGTTGATGCCCACTGGCGTGGCGCCCGGATTGTTCGGGTGGCCCACCGGCAGCGTGACGGCGATGTCGTCGAGCGACTGGGTCGCGTTGTTCCAGGCGCGCAGGCCGGTACCCACCGCCAGCGGCGCGCCGAAGGTTTGCGCGGCGGTGGAGTAGCCGTACAGCAGGTCGGCATACACGTCGGTGTCCTGGCTCACGCGTACGGTGCCCAGCAGCGCGGTGTGCACCCGCTTGACGCCCGGGATCAGGGTTTTGTACTGGGCCGGGTTATAGGCCAGCACGGTGCCGGTCTTGCCCGGGGTGATGGCGTCGTACGGCACCAGTTGCAGCGGGCCAGTGGTACCACCTTCGCCACCGAGCAGCCGGGTAGGATCGGTGCCGTAATAATTGGTGGGCACCCACGCCAGCGTGCCGTTCTGGTAGTTGCGGAAGTCGCTGCCCGCCATCCACGCCACGTCGCTCTGCTGCAACTTGTCGCGTTCCATGGCGTCGGCCGACAGCACCACGCTGTAACCGTCGCGATCGAGGTCGCCAAAGCCGGTTTTCAGTGCCACGCTTTTTTCGGTCTGGCCCGTGCCCTCGGTGGAGCTGCCGGCCTGCGCCTTGATTTCGGTACCGGTGAATTGCTGGTACAGGATGATGTTGACCACGCCGGCCACCGCGTCGGAGCCATACACCGACGAGGCGCCGTCCTTCAGGATTTCGATCCGCTGCACCGCTTCCAGCGGCAGGCTATTGAGGTCGACAAAGGTCTCCTGCAAATTTTGCGCGGTGGCGAAGCTGGCCACGCGCTTGCCGTTTACCAGGATCAGCGTGTTCTTTTGCCCCAGGCCGCGCAGCGACAGGCCGGCGGTGCCGGCCGAGAAGCTGCCCGTGTACTGTTCGTTGAAGCTGTTGCCGCTGTTGGCGGAAATCGCGCGCAACACGTCGGCCACGGCAGTCTTGCCGGTCGCTGCCAGGTCCCTTGCGGTGAGCACCTGCACGGCGCTGGCGCCTTCCTTCTGGGTGACGCGGATGTTGGAACCGGTAACGACTACCCGCGCCAGGTCGCTGGGAGCGGCGTTGTCAGCGGGGGCGGCGGTAACCTGGGCGCCGGCCAGCGCGGGCAGGGCGGCGGCTACGGCGAGGGAAAGGCGCAGCGGCTGGAGCAAAAAGTTGTCGGGCATAGTTGTAAAGACAAGTAAAGAATGTGGCAACTATAGCGGTGCAAGCAAGCGTGGTGGAACGATTGATTTAATCGGTACTTATACGTTTTTTGTATGAAGAACGCGCCACGAGCGGCGGCGCGCCCTGTGTTAGACTTTCCTGAGAAACATCTATCATCAGGTATCCCATGATTTCGACGACCAGCCGCCGCTTGCCGGGCCTCAGCACCCTGCTGGCGATCATGATCGCCGCCACGACCTTGGTGGTAACGGGCCTGATGGTCTGGATCGTGGGTGGTATTGCCACCACCGACATCAAGCGCACGGTCGGCGACATCCTGGCCGAACGGGCCCGCACGGCGGCCGACATGATCGACGATAACATGGCCACCCGCTACCTTGAAGTGCGCCAGCTGGCTGCCCGTATCGACCGCAGCAATGTGTATGGCGGCCGCAACACCGATGCCCGCCGCGCGCTGCTCGAACAGGTGCAAACGTCCGCGCCGCAGTATGCGTGGATCGGCGTGGCGGGCGCCGATGGCAAGGTGCTGGCCAGTACCGGCGGCCTGCTCGAAGGCGTGGACGTGTCGCAGCGGCCCTGGTTCACCGACGCTGCCAAGGGCGTGCACGTGCACGACGTGCACGACGCCAAGCTGCTGGCCAAGCACCTGCCGCTCGACCGCGGCAATCCGCAGCGCTTCGTCGACCTGGCGTTTCCGGTCGGGCTGGAAGATGGCGGCGGCGTGCTCGGTGCGCACCTGAGCTGGGGCTGGATCGGCCAGCTGGGACGCATGTTCAACGCCCCGGTGGCCGACCGTCCGGTGGAGATCATGATGGTGTCGGCCGACGGCACCGTGCTCACCGGCGCCGACGACATCGTGGGCAGCAAGCTGGCACGGCTGGCGCCCGGCGTGGGTGCGGCGGCGCCGGGCGCCACCGAGCTGGCCTGGGCCGATGGCAAGCGCTATATCACGGCGCGCTACGCCACCCACGGCAAGGGCGACTACCCGGGCCTGGGCTGGACCGTGCTGGCGCGCCAGCAGACCGATGCCGCCTATGCCCACGTGGTGAACCTGCAGCGCCGCATCTACCAGATCGGTATCGCCCTCACGCTGGTGTTTTCGCTGTGCGGCTGGCTGCTGGCGCGCCATTTGACGGCGCCGCTGCTGGCTGCCGCCGAGGCGGCGCGCACCATCGGCGAAGCGCCGGATGCCGCGCTGGCAGTACGCGGCGGCTTTTACGAGGTCGATACGCTCACGCGCGCGTTCGACGGCCTGCTGGCGCGGCTGGCGCACAAGCGCCACGAACTCGACGAATTGAACGCCGCGCTGGAACACAAGGTGGAGCAGCGGACGGCGGCGCTGGAAACCTCGCTGGCCGCCAGTTCGCGCAGCGAAGCGCGGGCCGAAGCCGCCAGCCGCGCCAAGAGCGAATTCGTGGCCAACATGAGCCACGAGATCCGCACGCCGATGAACGCGGTGCTGGGCGCCTCGCATTTGCTGGGCAATACCCGGCTGTCGGGCGAGCAGCGCGGCTACCTGGAGCTGATCGAATCGTGCGGCCGCTCGCTGCTGCACATCATCAACGACATCCTCGATTTTTCCAAGATCGAGGCGGGCAAGATCCGCATCGAGCAGGAAGCGTTCGACACCTATGGCCTGATCGAGGCGGTGGAAGCGGCAATGCTGTCCGCCGGCGGCAAGCCAGGGGTGGAACTGGCCATCGTGGTGCCCTCCGACTTCCCGGTGCGCATCGTGGGCGACGCCATGCGCATCCGCCAGGTGATCACCAACCTGGTGGGCAACGCCCTGAAATTCACGGCCGCCGGCGAGGTGGTCGTCAGCTGCGCGCTGCACGGTACCGAGCTGGCCATCAGCGTGCGCGACACCGGCATCGGCATGACGGCGGAGCAGCAGCAGCGGCTGTTCCAGCCGTTCGAGCAGGCCGACATGTCCACGTCGCGCAAGTACGGCGGCACCGGCCTGGGACTGACCATTTCGCGCCAGCTGGTGGCGTTGATGGGCGGCGCCATCACGGTTACCAGCGCCGCTGGCGCCGGTTCCGAATTTTGCGTCACGCTGCCGGTGGCGCTGGCCGCGGACCGGGCCGACGATGTTGCGCCAGCCACGCCGGATGTCGGGGCGCTGCTGTTCATCGAAGCACACCTGGCGTCGCTCAAGGCGCTGCTGCACAACGCCGCGTTCCACGCGGTGCCGGCGCGCGGCGCCAACACCGTCGACGAAGGCCTGGCGCTGCTGCGCGCCGGCGCGGTGGCAGGCGTCCCGATCGGCACAGTACTGATCGGCGCCGCGCAGTACCTGGCGGCGCCCGACCGGGTGCGGGCGGCGGTGCAGGCGGCCGGCGCGCGCCTGGTGCTGATGCACGCGGCGGCGGGGCCGTCGTTCGACGACGCCGCCTTTGCCGGCGCCCTCACCAGGCCGGTCACGCGGCGCTCGCTGCAACGGCTGCTGGCGCAGCTGGGGGACGACAGCGGCGGGGACGCGCACGCAGAGCCGGGCGTGCCGGCGCAACCGCTGGCGGGCCGCCGCCTGCTGCTGGTGGAGGACAATCCGATCAACCAGCTGGTGGCGTCGCGGTTGCTGGAACTGGCCGGGGCCACGCCCACGGTGGCGGAAAACGGCCGCGATGCGCTCGAGCTGCTGGCGATGGCGCAGGCGCCGTTCGACGTCATCCTGATGGACGTGCAAATGCCGGTCATGGACGGCTACGAAGCGACGCGCCTGCTGCGCGCGCAGGGCGTGCGCACGCCCATCCTGGCCATGAGCGCGGGCGTGACCGAGGCCGAACGCGGCGAGTGCCTGGCGGCCGGCATGAACGACTTCATTTCCAAGCCGGTGGATGCGGACCAGATGATGGCCACCATCGTCCGGTGGCTGGCTGCACCCGCCTGAATCAGGCGCTGACCAGTTTCAGCTTGCGGATCACGTCGGACAGGCGGTACGGCTTGCTGATCAGCTGGAACTGGTCGAGGTCCGGGTGATCTTCCTGCAGCGTGGCGCTGACATAGCCGGACGCCAGGATCACCTTGAGCGACGGCTGGTAGTGCACCGCGTTCTTGGCCAGTTCGATACCGCTCATGCCCGGCATGACCACGTCGCTGAACAGGATGGCGATGTCGGGGTGGCGGCGCAAGGTGTCGAGCGCCTCCTGGCCGTTGTTGGCCGCCAGCACCTGGTAGCCGAGGCTGTCGAACAGGTGGGCGGCCATGTCCAGCACGTCGGGCTGGTCGTCGACGATCAGCACTTTTTCGGCAATGTCGATCTCCGCCACGGGTTCGTCGTCGGCACGGGTGGCGGCCGGGAAGCGCAGCGTGATGCAGGTGCCGCTGCCGACCGTGGAGGCGATGGCCAGGTGGCCGCCGGCCTGCTGCATCAGGCCATACACCTGCGACAGGCCCAGGCCCGAGCCCTTGCCGATTTCCTTGGTGGTGAAGAACGGCTCCACTGCGCGTTGAATCACGGTGTCCGGCATGCCGGCGCCGGTGTCTTCCACCTTGACCACCACGTCGGCGCCCAGCACCTCGGTGGACAGCGTGATGGTGCCGCCGGCGGCAATCGCGTCGCGCGCATTGACCACGAGGTTGAGCAGCGCCGCCTCGAGCTGCGGCAGGTCGGTCACCACGTCGGGCAGGTCGGAAGCCAGCCGCACGTCGAGCCGGATCGAGCTGCGGATGGCCCGCCGCAGCACCGCCTCGAAGCCGTTGATGCTGCGGTTGATGTTGACCCGCTCGGGCTTGAGCGGCTGCTGGCGCGCGAACGCCAGCAACTGCTGGGTAAGGCTGGCGCCGCGCTTGGCCGCGCGCTCCATGCTGTCGATGGTCTTGTTCTGCACTTGCCGGTCGTTGACCACGCGCAGCAGATCGAGGCCGTTGGTGATCACGTTGAGCAGGTTGTTGAAATCGTGGGCGATGCCGCCCGTGAGCTTGCCGATGGCTTCCAGTTTTTGCGACTGGAACAGCGCCTCCTTGGCCTGGGCCAGGGTTTGCTCGGCGTGACGGCGCTCGGTGACGTCGCGCGTGATCTTGGCAAAGCCGATCAGCGTGCCCTGGGCGTCGCGCACCGGGTCGATGACCACGCTGGCCCAGAAGCGGGTGCCGTCCTTGCGCACGCGCCAGCCCTCGTCCTCGAAGCGGGCCTGTGCGGCCTGCTGCAGCACTTGCGCAGGACGGTTGGCGGCGCGGTCCTCGGGCGTATAAAAACACGAAAAATGCCGGCCGAGGATTTCCGCCTCGGTATACCCCTTGAAGCGCTGGGCGCCGGCGTTCCAGCTGCAGACGATGCCA
>Ga0308163_10002937_pt1 | contig 14818 bp, 9 predicted proteins | sample PhyTR1_FD_201037 | JGI IMG/M metagenome (GOLD analysis project Ga0308163, IMG submission 201037) | Phyllosphere microbial communities from UC Gill Tract Community Farm, Albany, California, United States - DLSLT.R1 | ecosystem: Host-associated > Plants > Phyllosphere > Unclassified | place: USA...
GCGCGCGCCGTTCGGCGTCTGTTCCTTCTTCCAGAACGGGGCCTCGGTCTTGAGGTAATCCATGATGAACTCGCAGGCCGCGAAGGCTTCGCCGCGGTGCGCCGCGCTGCAGGCCACCAGCACGATCTGGTCGAGCGGGCGCAGCGGGCCGACGCGGTGGATCACCAGCGCGCCATACAGCGGCCAGCGCGCCCGGGCCTGCTCGACGATGTCGGCCAGCGAGCGCTCGGTCATGCCCGGATAATGCTCCAGCTCCAGTTCGGCCACGCTGTCGCCGTCGTTCATGTCGCGCACGGTGCCGACGAAGCTGACCACCGCGCCGATGCGCGCGTCGCCGGCGCGCAGGCGCGCCACTTCGGCGCCGAGGTCGAAGTCCTCGGCCTGCACCTGGATGGCGATCATGCGCGCTCTCCCGCCAGGCGCAGGGCCAGGTGTTCGATGCGCGAGGCGGTACGGGCGTCGGTCAGGGCCGGCAGCGCGCACAGGGCGCGCAGCTCGGCCGCGGCGCCGGCGTTGTCGGCGCCGCCCTTGCCCGCCTTCTGGCCGGCCTTCTGCCCGGATCCCAGCGAGGATTGCAGCACCTCGACCTGCAGCTTGAGGCGCTCGCGTGCGAATTCGGCGCCGCTGTCGATGCCGGCGCCGATTTCCAGGCGCAGCAATTCGTGCAGCAGGCGTTCGCGGTTGCGTTCCAGCTGGGCGGCATAGGCGGCCCTTTCCGCGCCCTCAGCGGCCAGCGCGCGCAACGCCGCCTCGAAGCGGGTGCGCAGCACGCCGCCCAGTTCGGCGTCGGGGGCCGGCAAGGCGCTCCAGCGCGCTTCCCAGTCCTGGCCGGCGTCGGCCGCGCCGGCCACGGCCTGCTCGGCTTCCTGCACCAGGCGCAGGGCGTCGCGCAGCTTGCCGGCCTGGGCCACGCCGGCGGCGCGGCGCACCTGGTCGGCCTGCTGCTGCACCAGCGCCAGCGCAGCGTGGAAGCGTTTTTCCACGCGCGCCTCGTGGGCGCGCGGTACCGGGCCGATCGCCTGCCATTCGGCTTGGGCCTCGCGCAGCAATTTGCCGATGCTGGCGGGGGTGGCTTCGGGCGCCGCCGCTTCGAGACGCGCACTGATCGCTTCCTTGGCGGCTTCGTGGGCGCGCCGCTCGATGTCGGCCTCGTGCATGGTTTCCTTGCGGCGCTGGAACACGTCGTCGCAGACGGCGCGGAAGCGCTGCCACAGCGCCTGCTCGCTCTTGCGTTCGAGCGGCAGCGCGCGCGCATGGTCTTGCCAGCGCTGCTGCAGCGCGCGCATGGCGTCGAGGGCGTGGCGGTCGTGCGGGTCGAGCGCCATCGCTTCCTCGATGATGGCTTCGCGCTCGGCCATTTCGGACTTGCGCTGCTGTTCCAGCGGCGCCTGCAGGGTGTTCAGGGTGGCGGCGAACAGCCCGTCCAGGCGTTTCTTCTCCTTGCGGTCGATCGCGCCCAGGTGGCTCCAGGCCAGGCGCAGGCGCTGCACGGTGCCGGCCACGTGCTTCCAGTCGGCGCTGCCGTCCTGCAGGCGGGCGATCTCGGCATTGGCTTCGTCGACCAGGGCCTGGCCGCGCGCCGCATTGGTGTGGCGCTCGTCGGCCAGGTGGCGGAAGTGGGCCGCGGCCGGCGCGTAGGCGGCGGTGCAGGCGGCGTCGAAACGCTCCCACAGGCTCTTGGGCGCGGCGCCGGACAGGCTGTCGAGCGCCTTCCAGCGGTCGCGCATGCTGCCGACCTTCTTGGCCAGCTCGCCCATCGCCAGGCCCTGGGTCTGCAGGGCTTCGACGGTCTTGATCAGCTCTTCGCGCGAGACGTTGCCGCCCCATCGCGCCCAGTCCGACAAGCGCTTGAGCTCGGCACGCACATGGGCCAGGCGGTCGGACTGCACCGGCGTCAGGCGCATGCCCTTCTCGCGCGCGTCCTTCAGCGATTTGTCCAGCTCGGCGGCGGTGCCCAGCGAACCCTGCTGCAAAGCGGCTTCCATCGCATCCATGGTATCGATGAAATGCTGGTCGGCGCCGCGCGGCTTGGCGCGCTCGGGGGCGGCGCCCGGCTGGTCCGGGGCCTGGCCGGGCTGGGACGTGCGCGCCGGTTTGGCTTCGCGCGCCTCCTGGCCATGCCGCGCCTCGTGGCCATGGCGCGGCTTGCGCGGCTCAGCCTGCGGCAGGCCGGCCAGCAGGGCCTCGAAGCGGCGCTGCTGTTCGCCGCCCTGCTCGTCCAGCGCCGGCGCCGGAAGGGCTTTCCATTCGCGCCGCAGGGTGTCGGCGTCCAGCTCGGCCACCGGCGTGGCCAGGCGCGCATCGAGGAAGGCGCTGCGCGCCGCCAGTGCGGCCTGGCCGGCTTCCAGGGTATGCAGGCTGGCCAGCAGTTTCTGGTGCTCGACGCCGAATTCCGGCGCCAGCGTGCGCGGCAGCGATGCGTGTTCGGGCGACTGCAGGGCCTGGGCCTGTTCCTGCACCAGCACTTCCAGCCGGCCCGCCAGCTCGGCGGCCGGCAAATTCTCGGCAGCAAGGCGACGCAAGGCGGCCAGGCGGTCGATCATACCGCGCTGCAATTGCACCTGCGCTTCCATGCGCGCGGCCAGGGCGGCGCGCACGGTACGGAAATCGTCCTGCAGCTCGGGGGCGTCGATCACCGACCATTTGCGGTCGAGCTCGGCGACCTGGTTCGGGGTCGGAGCGGCTTCGGCCAGCAGCGCGCGCGCCTGTTCCAGCGTGGTCTCGGCGCGGCGGTGCTCGGATTCGCGGTGGCGGTGGGCGTCCAGGCGCGCGTGCATCAGCTTGGCGACGCGGCGGTCGGTATTGCGCATCGCGGTATGGACGCGTTCGAGCAGCGCCGGACTATGGACGAACTCGGCGGCGGCAAGCCGCAGTTCGGAGAATTCGCACTGGAGGATGAATTCCACCGCCGCGGCCTCGTCGCCGCCAATGCGGGCCAGGGCCTCGGCCTGGCGGGCGCGCTGCGACACGGCGTCGGAAGCCGCCTGCGCCTGTTCGGCAGGCGGCACGCCCGGCTTGTCGCCGGGCTTGTTATCGCCCGGCCGCTTGAATAGGAACTCGAACATGATGAAATCGCACTTCCAAAACCGCCATCATAGCAAAGAACCCTGATGGCTTCGCGCCGCCGGGCCTGCGCGTGTGGACCAGGCCATCAAGCAGGCGCTAGTGGGCCGCCAGCAGCGCCTGGTGCCAGCGCGCGGATTCGGCCTGCAGGCGCTCGCCCGCGACAGGCAAGCCGGAGCCGGGCGTACCCGGCGCAGCGGGCGTGCGCGGCATGGCGCGCCGTTCGCGTGCGTAGACGTCGTGGGCCATCATTTGATTGGCCAGCGCGAACCAGGCATCGTTGCCGACGGCGCTGCGCGCCAGCGGAAACAGTTCGTGCTCCTCGCGTTCCAGGCGCAGTTGCAGCGCCCCCACGCTGCGCAGGGCGGCGCCGAGAAAACCGGCGCCGTCCACCTCGGCGGCGGCGCCGGCACGGGCGCGGACCGTGGCCTCGGCCTCGACCATGGCCTCGGCGGCCAGGCTGCTGAGCGCCTCGAGTTCGTCGAGCAGGGCATCGGCCGCGCCCGTATGGCAGCGCAGGGCCGGCACCAGGAACTGATCGAGCTTGCGCCAGTGGCAGTCGTCGTAGACCCGGCGCAGCGTGCCGCCGAGTTCGGCGGCACGCGAGGCCGGCAGGCTGGCGGGTTCGGCCGGGAGCGCCTGCAGCTCGTCCAGCAAGGCTTGCAGCGCGGCCCTGGCGCTGGTTTGTTCCACGGATAGGGCAACGAGCGTGTAAGTCGACGTCAGCATTCGGTCTCCATCATTATTTTATTCGCCAAAACCTGTCCCGGCCCCCGGGGGCGCGGGGGCGGTAACAGGGTGGGAAGCTTGTTGGGAACAGGCCTGGAGGATGATTGCTTATCGTCGGCCTGAAAGACCTTAGTGTAAGGAGGCGGCAAGGCTGGCGTTTGATCTAAAACAAACGGCACCCAAGGCCGGGAACGCTGTCATGCCACCTCCTGCGCCTCGTCGAGCAAAGCGCGCAGGGGCGCGGCGATGGCGGCCGGCACCGCATGCGCCAGCGAGACTTGCGCACAAGCATGCCAGCGCGCGCAGCGCAGAATCGCGCCGGCCAGGTCGCGCAGCAGGCGTTCGCTGGCGCGCACGCCCGGCTCCAGCACCAGCGACTTCAATTCGAACACCCCGGCCTTGCGCTGCGCCTTGGCGTCGACCCGGCCGACCAGCGCGCCGCGGCGCAGCAGCGGCAGCGTGAAATAGCCGTAGCGGCGTTTTTCCGCCGGCATATAGCATTCCAGCCGGTAGTCGAAGCCGAACAGTGCGAGCGCGCGCCGGCGGTCCCAGACGATCGGGTCGAAGGGCGACAGCAGGCTGTTCAGGGTCGCTGTCAAGGCGCCATCGGCGGCCCGGGCCAGCAGCGCGGCGTGGTCCGGATGCACGAACACCGGCTCCTTCCAGCCCTCGACGCGGGCGCGCAGCAGCAGGCCCTGGTCCGCCAGCGCCTGCGGCGCCAGCTGCGGCGGCCGGCTGCGGTGGTAGTCGGGGATCCAGGCCGCCTTCGCCAGCCCCAGCGCCCTGACCGCGTCCAGCGTCAGCGTACGCCGCGTCTCTTCCATCGACGGCATGCGCGCATCGTCCCAGCCCGGCAGCACGCGCTCGGCCAGGTCGTAGACGCGCTGGAAACCGCGGCGCTCGGCGATCATCAGGCGGCCGGCCGTGAACAGGACTTCGAGCGCACGCTTTTCCGGCTTCCAGGCCCACCAGCCGCCGCCCTCGCCGCCGGCGCGTTCGAAGTCGGCCGAGCGGGTGGGGCCATGGGTGCGGATGTGGGCCAGCACGCGCGCGACCTCCCCGGGGTGCTCGCGCAGCCAGGCGCCGGCGAACTTCCAGCCGAGCGAGCCGGGATCGATCATGCGGTGGCGGTACAGGCCATAGTCCTCGATCGGGATGAAGCAGGCTTCGTGCGCCCAGTACTCGAACAGGCTGCCCTCCGCCAGCAGCTGGTCGAGCCAGCAGGGATCGTAGTCGCCCAGGCGGCTCCACAGCACCAGGTAGGGACTGCGCGCGACCACGCTGATGGTGTCGATCTGCAGCACGCCCATGCGCCGGATCGCGGCCAGCACGTCCTGTTTCGTGGCGCGCGCGCGACGGCCTTGCAGCATGCCCTGGGCCGCCAGGTGCAGGGCGCGGGCAGCGCCGATGGACAGGATGGGATCGCTCATGGACTGGTATTCTATACAGTAGTACGGCGTCTGCGCTATAGTGGGCACCCTCCCCACCCCTTGCATCGTTCACCATCCCATGCGGCTGCTGCACACTTCCGACTGGCACCTCGGCCAGACCCTGCACAATTTCGACCGGACCTACGAGCACCAGTGCTTCCTCGACTGGCTGCTCGACACCATCGTGGCCGAGCGCGTCGACGCGCTGCTGATCGCCGGCGACGTGTTCGACAACGCCAACCCGTCCGCGGCCTCGCAGCGCCAGCTCTACCGCTTCCTGGGCGCGGCGCGCGCGCGTGCGCCCGGGCTGGACATCGTGATCATCGCCGGCAACCACGACTCGGCCGGCCGCCTGGAAGCGCCCGGACCGCTGCTCGAAGCGCACGGCACCCGCGTGGTCGGCCATGTGGGGCGCGGCGCCGACGGCGCGATCGACCTGGAACGGCTGCTGGTGCCGCTCAGCGGCCCGGATGGTACGGTCAAGGCATGGTGCGTGGCGATCCCCTTCCTGCGCCCCGGCGACGTGCCGCGGGTGGCGCCGCCGGAGGGCCAGTCGGCGGAAGGCTTCGACGCCTACCTGGCCGGTACCGCCCTGCTCTACCGGCAGGCGTATGCGCTGGCGCGCGCGCGCCAGGCCGAAGGCCAGGCGATCGTCGCGATGGGCCATTGCCACATGACGGGCGGCGACGCCTCGCCCGATTCCGAGCGGCGCATCCTGATCGGCGGCAGCGACGCCCTGCCGGCCTCGATGTTCGACGCCGCCACCGCCTACGCCGCCCTGGGCCATCTGCACCTGGCCCAGCGCGTCGGCAAGCAGGAGCACCTGCGCTATTGCGGCAGTCCGCTGCCCTTGTCCTTCGCCGAAACCGGCTACCAGCACCAGGTGCTGCGTATCGACCTGGACGGCGGCCGCGCGCGCGAGATCGTGCCGCTGCCGGTGCCGCGCGCGGTCGAGATGCTGCGCGTGCCCGCCAGGCCGGCGCCGCTGAAGGAAGCGATCGCCGAACTGGTCGGCCTCGACCTGCCCGACGATGCGCCGCCGGAAGCCTGGCCTTACCTGGAAGTGCGGGTGCTGCTGGACGGCCCCGAGCCCGGCCTGCGCGCCCAGGTCGAGGCGGCGCTGGAAGGCAAGCCGGTGCGCCTGGCCAAGATCGAGCCGACCCGGCGCGTGGCGACCGCCGCCGGCGTCGAGCCGGCCCTGAGCCTCGAGCAACTCGCGCAACTGCAGCCGGACGACATTTTCAGACGCCTGTGGCAGCAGCGCTTCGGCGCCGACGCGCCCGAGGACCAGCTGGCGGCCTTCGCCGAACTGCTGCTGCCGGCCGACGCCGGCGCCGACAGGGAGGCCGCATGAAGATCCTGCGCATCGGCGGACGCAACCTGGCCTCGCTGGCGGCCGAGTTCGAGGTCGACTTCGAACAGGAACCGCTGGCCTCCAGCGGCCTGTTCGCCATCAGCGGCCCGACCGGCGCCGGCAAGAGCACCCTGCTCGACGCCCTGTGCCTGGCCCTGTACGACGCCACGCCGCGCCTGATCAAGGGGCCGCGCGTGGGCAACTACCTGCCCGATGTCGGCGAGGAGACCCTGTCGGTGGCCGACCGCCGCACCCTGCTGCGGCGCGGCGCCGCCGAAGCCTACGCCGAGGTCGACTTCGTCGGCAACGACGGCCAGCGCTACCGCGCGCGCTGGAGCGTGCGGCGCTCGCGCAACCGCGCCGGCGGCGCGCTGCAGCCCTCCGGCATGAGCCTGCACACGCTGCCGGCGCTGCAGGCGCTGGGCGGCACCAAGACCGAGGTGCTGGGCGAGATCGAGCGCCGCATCGGCCTGTCCTTCGAACAGTTTACGCGCTCGGTGCTGCTGGCCCAGAACGAATTCTCGGCCTTTCTCCGCACCGACGAGAACGAGCGCGGCGAACTGCTCGAGACCCTCACCGGCAGCACCGTCTACGGCGACATCTCGCGCCGCGCCTTCGAGCGCTGGCGCCAGGAACAGGAAGCGCTGCGGCGCCTCACGGCGCGCCTGCAGGACCAGGCCTACCTGGCCCCGGATGAACGCAGCGCGCTCGACCAGGAGCATGCCGCGGCCCGGGAAAAACTGCTGGACGCCGACGCGCGCCGCGCGCAGCTCGAAAAACAGCTGCTCTGGCACCAGGAACTGGAACGCCTGCGCGCGGGCGAAACCCAGGCCGATGGCGCGCTGGCCGCCGCTACCCTGCAAGCCGAGGGCGCGTTCGGGCGGCGCCGTCACCTGGCGACGCTGGACGCGGTGCAGCCGGCGCGCGCGCTGGTGGCCGACCTGGCGCGCCTGGACGGCGAGCAGCGCCAGGCCCAGCCGCAACTGGCTGCCGGCGAGCAGGCGCTGGCGCGCGCGCTGGACGCCCAGCAGGCGGCGGCGCGCGGCCTGGCCGAGGCCGAGCGCAAGCTGGAAGCGGCCGAACTGGCGCAAAGCGCCGCCAAGCCCGGCCTGGATGCCGCCAAGGCACTCGACGCCGCGCTGCAGACCCTGGCCCCGGCCCACACCCAGGCACGCCAGGCCTTCGACGCCGCCGGCGCCGAAGAACGCCAGGCCGGCGCCGCGCTGCAAGCCAAGGCGGCCGAGCTGGACGCCAGCCGCCGCGCCCTGCACGACACCGTTGCCTGGCTCGACACCAACAGCCGGCGCCAGGCGCTGGCGGCGCAATGGGCGCGCTGGGACCAGCGACTGGCCCAGGCCGAACAGGCCGCGCGCCAGGATGGCGTGGCGAACGCCGCCCTGGCCGAGGCCCGCGCCGGCGCCGCGCAGGCCGAAGCCGGCGCCGAACACACCGCCGCCGCGCTCACGGCCTCGATCGAACTGCTGGACGTGCGCGAGGTCGCGCGCCAGCAGGCCATCGCGGCGCTGGACGGCGTCGACGCCGACGCGCTGCGCGGCGAACGGCGCGCGCTCGAGGCGCGGCGCGAGCAACTGTCCTCGCTCGACAAGACCTGGCAGGCGCTGGCCGCCAGCTGCGCGCGCCACGCGGAACTGGAAGGCGAGGCCGCGCGCCAGGACAAGCTGCGCGTCGACGCCGCCCAGGCGCTGGAAGCAGCGCTGGCCGCCGGCATCGCGCTGGACGCCACCGCGCTCCAGGCCGAGCGCCTGCTGAAGAACGCCGAACTGGCCTGCGCCGCCGGCGTCGAGAGCCTGCGCGCGCGCCTTGTCGACGGCGAACCCTGCCCCGTCTGCGGCGCCGGGGAACATCCCTACCGCCACCAGGACGACAAATTGCGCGCCGTGCTCGAAGGCCTGGCGCGGGAACTGGAGCTGCGCCGGCGCGAGCAGCGCGCCAGCCACCAGCAGCAGGCCGACCAGCGCGCCGCGCTCGACGCCGCGGGCACGCGCCTGGCGGCGCTGGCGCGCGAGCGCGCCGCGCTGTCGATTACGCTGGCCGAGCTGGACGCCGAGTGGCGCGAGCATCCCTTGACCGTCGAAGCGCCGCAAGGCGACGCGCGCGGCGCGTGGTTCGACGGCCGCCTGCAGGCGCTGCGCGCCGACCTCGAGGCGCTGGACGGCCGCGAGCAGGCCCTGCGCCGCGCCGTGCTGGCGCGCGACGCCGCCCAGCAGGCCTGGGACAAGGCCAACACCGAGCATGGACGCCTGATGCAGGCCGCCCAGGCGGCCCAGGCGACGCTGGCCAGGCTGGACGCCGACATCGCCGCGCTGGCCGCGCGCCACGAAGCCGCGGCGCACACCCTGGCCGCCGTGCTGGCCGAACTCGATCCGGTGCTGGCGGAAGCCGCCGGCGCGGGCTGGCAGGACGCCTGGCGGCTCGATCCGCCAGGCTGGCGCGCGGCGCGCGCGGCCGAAGCACAGGAATGGACCGGGCGGGCCGAACGCCAGGCGCGCCTGGCCGGCGCACTCGGCACGCTGGAAGCGGAACACGGCGCGCTCGCCGCGCGCGCGCAGGACGCCGCCCAGCGCCTGGCGCAGGCGCGCGCCGAGCACGAACGCATCGATGCCGACCTGGCCGCGCGCAGCGCGCAGCGGCGCCAGTTGTTCGAGGGCCGCGCGCCGGCCGAGGTGGAACGCCTGCTGGGCGCCGCCGTCACGGCCGCGCGCGAAAGCGTGAACGCCTGCCAGGCCGCCAGCCTGGAGGCGGCGCGCCAGGAAGCGCAGGTGCGCGCGGCCCAGGCCCAGGCCGCCGGCCGCATCGCCGAGCTGCAGGGCGAACTGGCGCGCGCCGCCGAACGCCTGGCCGCCTGGCTGCAGGACTTCGACGGCGCCGACCCGGCGCTGGAGCCGGTCGCCGACCAGGCCAGCCTGGCCAGCCTGCTGCAGGTCGGCGGCGCCTGGATCGCCCAGGAACGCGCGGCCCTGCTCGAACTCGACGCGGCGGTGCGCCAGGCCGGCGCCGTGCTGGCCGAACGGCGCGCCCAGCGCCGCCAGCACGAGGAAGGCGCGGCGCCGGACGCGGCCGGGCAAGATGCCGGCGCGCTGGCGCAGGCCTTGCGCGACGCCCAGGCCGAACGCAACGCCGTGCACGAGCGCGCGGCCGCACTGGGCCTGCGCATCCGCGAGGACGACGCCCGGCGCGAGCGCGCCAGCGCCATGGCCGCCGACATCGAGCGCCAGCGCGCGGTGGAGGAACGCTGGGCCAGGCTGGCCGAGCTGATCGGCTCGGCCGACGGCAAGAAGTTCCGCAACTACGCCCAGCAGTTCACCCTCGACGTCCTGCTCGGCTATGCCAACGCCCACCTGGCGCAACTGGCGCGGCGCTACCGCCTGGAGCGCGTGGCCAGCCAGGCCGGCCCTTCGCTGGCGCTGATGGTGCGCGACCAGGACATGGGCGGCGAAGTGCGCTCCGTGAATTCGCTGTCGGGCGGCGAAAGCTTCTTGGTGTCGCTGGCGCTGGCGCTGGGCCTGGCCTCGCTGTCCTCGAACCGCGTGAAGGTCGAGTCGCTGTTCATCGACGAGGGCTTCGGCAGCCTCGACAGCGATACCCTCGGCGTCGCCATGGACGCCCTCGACGCGCTGCAGTCGATGGGGCGCAAGGTCGGCGTGATCTCGCACGTGCAGGAGATGACGGAGCGGATCGCGACCAGGGTGCTGGTGCGGCCGGCGGGCGGGGGCAGCAGCGCAATCACGGTGCAATGAGCGGTGCAATGCGCGGTGCTAAAATGCGCTCCACCGTCGCCCCTGCGAAGGCAGGGGCGACGTATTAACTTTCAGCGATATTCATACACCATGTCCAAACCCGCCCGTATCCTGACCTTCAAGTGCGCCAAGTGCGCCAAGCCGGTCAAGGTCTTCCTGCAGCAGACCTCGGCCTGCTCGCACATCGCGCCCTACCAGGGCATCTGCGCCTGCGGCGAAGTCAAGCGCCATGCGACCGGCAATCCCGATGCCGTGCAATCCTTCGTCGAGTCGAACGAGCTGCACTGGCACCACCACCATTGAACACCCCCATGACCCATCCTGAAGCGGCGCGCATCGCCTGGATCGAAGACGGCGCGGAGCGTTCGGCGCGCTGGCGCTCGGAGAGCGGCTGGCCGGCCCCTAAAAAGGTCGTGCTGGCCGACGACACCATGAACGCCGACAACGCCTACCGCCATGCGCTGGACGGCACCGCCCTGCTGTGGCGCGGCGATTTCCAGAATGCGCGCCAGCTGGTGCAGGCGCTGGCGCGCCGCATCGACCACAAGGGCGAACGCGGCAAGCGCGCGGCCAAGGCCAGGGCCGGCAAGGCGCCGGCTTCGCCCACCGAACAGTTCCACCGCCATCGCCTGGCCCAGCTGCAGCGCGCACGCACGCTGGCGATGCTGCTGATCCCCTTCGACGCCGGCCACGCGATCCCCCTGCGGCGCGCACCCGAGGTCGCCGAAGCCTGCGCGGAAGCCTACGGCCCGGCCGACGAACCGTATGTGGCCTCGCTGCGCGAGCTGCTGGGCGTGATCGGCGCGCACGAATGGCGCCGCAAGGGCGTGCCGGTCCCCGCGCTGGACGACACCATCCACCCCTGGTATGGCGTGTTCTCGCCGGTGCGCGGCGAATACGTCGAGCTGGTAGCGCAGGCGCCGCTGCCGGCGGGCGCGGCGCTGGCCTTCGACATCGGCGCCGGCACCGGCGTGCTGTCGGCGGTGCTGGCGCGGCGCGGCCTGCAAGACGTGGTCGCCACCGACATGGACGAACGTGCGCTCGGCTGCGCGCGCGCCAACATCGCGCGCCTGGGCCTGGCGGCGCGGGTCGAACTGGTCAAAGCCGACCTGTTCCCGCAGGGCCGCGCGAACCTGGTGGTGTGCAATCCGCCCTGGCTGCCGGGCAAACCCAGTTCGGCCATCGAACACGCGATCTACGATCCGGACAGCCGCATGCTCAAGGGCTTCCTGGCCGGCTTGAAGGAACACCTGCTGGATGGCGGCGAGGGCTGGCTGATCCTGTCCGACCTGGCCGAGCACCTCGGCCTGCGTTCGCGCCAGCAGCTGCTCGACTGGATCGGCGCGGCCGGGCTGACGGTGGCCGGCCGCCACGACGTGCGCCCGACCCATGCCAAGGCGCAGGACCCGGACGATCCGCTGGCCCAGGCGCGCATGCGCGAAGTCACTTCGCTGTGGCGTTTGCGCGCAGACTGACGCCGCGATCGGCCCGTGTCCGATCCCTTCCTGCAAACCGATTTGCACTTGCGCGCCAGGCTTGCTACAATAGCGTACTCAGACGCGGGGTGGAGCAGTCTGGCAGCTCGTCGGGCTCATAACCCGAAGGTCACAGGTTCAAATCCTGTCCCCGCAACCAAATACCGTACGACAGAAGCCCGACTCTCGCAGCCGGGCTTTTGTTTTCTGGGCCCAGGCAAGGCATGAGAGACAAGAAAGACAACGCGACAATCGATTTGCCGGGCTTCGAGCCCGCCGCACCGGTCGATGCCGCAGCCCTTGTCCCCGAAGCCAGGCGCAATGGCCCGCGCACGCGCCGCGGCGCGCTCAAGCAGGAACAGATGGCCCTGCTCGACGAGACCGACGCCAGCGGCCTGCCGGTCTGGAAGCGCGATCCGAACCTCGACCTGACCGGACTGCCGGTCTGGAAACAGGATTAAGATAGCGCCTGCGCACCGCAAAAGCATCACACCGTCGCGCTGCCCCTGGGCGGCGTTTTTTTCGCCCCCATCCGAACCGCATCCGACCATGTCCGACACCGCCTATTCTTCCCTGCCGCTGGCAGCCCCCTTCCTCGCCAACCTCGAGCAGCTCGGCTACCGCGAGATGACCCCGGTGCAGGCCGCCACCCTGCCGATCGTGCTGCAGGGGCGCGACCTGATCGCCCAGGCCAAGACCGGCAGCGGCAAGACCGCGGCCTTCGGCATCGGCATGCTGCTGCGCCTGAATCCGGCGCTGTTCGACATCCAGGGCATGGTGCTGTGCCCGACGCGCGAACTGGCCGACCAGGTCGCGGGCGAACTGCGCCGCCTGGCGCGCGGCATCGGCAACATCAAGATCGTCACGCTCACCGGCGGCATTCCGATGCGCCCGCAAATGACCTCGCTGGAATTCGGCGCCCACATCGTGGTCGGCACGCCGGGCCGCATCCGCGACCACCTGCAGCGCCAGACCATCGACCTGGCGCGCCTGCGCACCCTGGTGCTGGACGAAGCCGACCGCATGACGGACATGGGCTTCTACGACGAGATCGCGGCCATCGTGCGCGAATGCCCGAAACACCGCCAGACCCTGCTGTTCTCGGCCACCTACCCGGACGATATCCGCAAGGCCACCGAGCCCTTCCTGGCCGATCCGGAAGAAGTCGCGGTCGAGACCCGCCACGCGCCGGCCCAGATCGAACAGCGCTTCTACGAGATCGGCTTCGAGGGGCGCGAGGACGCGGTCGGACGCGTGCTGCGCCATTACCAGCCGCAGTCGGCGATCGCCTTCTGCAACACCAAGGCGCGCTGCCGCGAACTGGCCGAGGCGCTGCGCGCCCAGGGCTTCACGGCGCGCGCGCTGTATGGCGAGATGGAACAGCGCGACCGCGACGAAACCCTGGTGCTGTTCGCCAACCGCAGCTGCACCGTGCTGGTCGCGACCGACGTGGCCGCTCGCGGCATCGACATCGCCGGCCTGGAACTGGTGATCAACGTCGACGTGTCGAAGGACCCGGAAGTGCATGTGCACCGCGTCGGCCGCACTGGTCGCGCCGGCGAGACCGGCTTGGCCGTGACCCTGTGCGCGCCGAACGAAAAGCGCTTCGTGCGCCTGATCGAGGAAATGCAGGGCGTGCAGGCCGAGTGGTACGCCTTCGACGACGAGGACTATGTCGGCGTGGCCGACCCGGCGCCGATGCTGACCCTGTGCATTGCCGGCGGCAAGAAGGACAAGCTGCGTCCGGGCGACCTGCTGGGCGCCCTCACCGGCGACGCCGGGCTGCTGAAGGAACAGGTCGGCAAGATCAACATCCTGGAATTCAACAGTTACGTGGCTCTGGACCGCCGCGTGGCCCAGGACGCCTTCGATCGCCTGAACGGGGGCAACCCGCTGGGCGTGGACTTCGGCACCATCAAGGGCCGCAACTTCAAGATGCGCTTCCTGGATGTTTGAGCCCGTCCCCTCGCAATGGATGAGTTGTAACACTTGTAACAGGCGCGCACGGTTGAGCTGATTGCCCACGCCGATGCTGTAAATCTGGCATGATTTTGCTAAATCAAACTTAGCAAAATGACCAGCCACTCCACCATCGGAACCGGGCAACAGCACATCGAGGGCCGCACGGTCCGGGACATCGTCGAATACAGTCCCGACCAGGTCAACGAAGCATGGTGCCGCAAGATCCTGCGCCAGGTGCTGCAGTCGCTCGAACTGCAGTACGCGATGCGCATGCCGCACCGCCCCATCACCCCCGATACCATCGTCTTCCACGACAATGGCGAACCGCTGCTGGTCCCCACGCCCGAGGCGCCCGCCGAGGGCCGCGAGGCCGACGACTTCACGGCGCTGGCGCGCGTGATCCACTACGCCGTGACCGGCGAGCTTGCGCCCACCGGCCCCCTGCGGGGGCGCGCGCCCGACTATTCCGATTCCCTGGTGACGGCGGTCGACCGCTGCATGGCGCCGGAGGCGGCCGAGCGGCCGCAGAGCATCGAGGCGCTGCGCGCCCTGCTCGGCATCGTGCCGCTGGGGCTGCCCGCGGGCGCCCAGGCGCTGGAGACGCTGGAATCCGTGCCTGCGGCCGAGCCGCCGCCCATGCAAGCGGCCCCTGCCCAGCCGCCGTCGCCGTCCATGGAAACCGCCCCGGCCCCGCCGCCGGCGCGCCTGTCGCATCCTTCCATCGAGGCCGAGGCCGGCGCCCTTCCCGACTTCCTGCAACCAAGCGCGCGGCCGCGCCGCCTCGGCGGGCTCGGACGCTGGCAGCGCAACGCCCTGGCTGCCGGCGTCGCCGCGTTGCTGCTGGCCTTGCTCGTCGTCGTGTTCTCCGAAATGCGCGACACCGCCTCCTACGACCAGATCGTGCTCAAGCTGCCGCAGATTCCCGAAGGACGCAGCGCGGCACCCACCGATGCCGCACCGCCGCCCGCCACGGCAATGGCCGACGGCGCCGCACCCGCGCCCGCGCCCGTGCCCGCATCGGCCACGCATGCCGCCGCAGTGCCGGCG
>Ga0308163_10002939_pt1 | contig 14806 bp, 14 predicted proteins | sample PhyTR1_FD_201037 | JGI IMG/M metagenome (GOLD analysis project Ga0308163, IMG submission 201037) | Phyllosphere microbial communities from UC Gill Tract Community Farm, Albany, California, United States - DLSLT.R1 | ecosystem: Host-associated > Plants > Phyllosphere > Unclassified | place: USA...
GATGTAATGCCATTGGCCTGAGTGGTGCAGATGGAAACGTCATCAAAGCGGTAAAACGTCCTGTGGGAAAAATTGACTATGGCTTTGTGGGCGACCTGGATGAATCTTCTGTTTCCGTAAAGACCCTGGATAGCTTATTGACGAGCGGCCTGGTACCCGTACTTTGTGCAATTACGCATGATGGGGATACCCAGCTTTTAAATACCAATGCCGACACCATTGCCTCTGCTGTTGCCGTAGCAATGTCTTCTGTTTATGAAACCCGCCTGGTTTACTGCTTTGAGAAAAAAGGCGTACTCCGTGATGTGGAAGATGATCTTTCACTGGTAACAGAGATCAAACGCAGTGAATTTGATACGCTGAAAGATGAGGGTGTTGTCTCGGGTGGAATGATCCCCAAACTGCACAACGCTTTTGAGGCAATAAGACAGGGTGTAAAAGCAGTTTATATCGGCAAAGCCGATGAGCTGCCGGAAATTGATATCAAAGGTTTCGGAACCAGATTAATAGATTAGAATATGGGACAATTTACAGGAAATATAGCCATACTTGGCAGCGGGAACATCGGACTTTCACTGGCAAAGGGTTTAGTGAAAGCAGATTATGTAAAAGCTGATCAGATTAGCCTCACCCGGAGAAATATAAGCAAACTGAAAGAATTTGCGGACCAGGGTTATGTGGTAAGCACTGATAATGCGGCTATTGTTGCGGATGCGGATATTATCGTCCTGGCGGTACTCCCACAACAGCTGAATGTACTGATGGAAGAAATCGCACCGGTAATAGATATTAAAAAACATGTAGTTATTTCAGTAGCTTCTGGCGTAAGCTGTGCGGATATCCGCAACAAGCTGAAAGAAGGCCTGGAAGTGATCCGTGCTATGCCTAATACCGCTATTGCTATCGGTCAGTCCATGACCTGCGTGGCATCTGACAACGCTTCCAAAGAACATATCGAAGAAGTAACGAAGATGTTCGAAACGGTAGGATCAGTAATTAAAATCAATGAAGACCTGATGACCTCAGCTACGGCTTTATGCGCCTGTGGTATCGCCTTCTTCCTACGCGCTATCCGTGCTGCTTCGCAGGGCGGTGTAGAAATAGGTTTCCATGCGGATGAAGCGTTGAAGATGGCTGTTCAGACGGCTAAAGGCGCAGCGGATCTGCTGTTACAAATGCAGTCACATCCTGAACAGGAAATAGATAAAGTAACTTCGCCAAAGGGATGTACCATTGCGGGCCTCAATGAAATGGAACACAATGGATTCAGTTCATCCCTGATCAAAGGCATTAAGCTCGCAGCAACCAAAGCTGGAGAATTATATACAAAGGGATAAATTATGATAGAAAAACTGCAAAAGGATAGTTTAGAGTTGCTGAGGAAATTGATCAGCATCAAGTCTTTCAGTAAGGAAGAGGATAAAACAGCTGATCTGATCGGGCAATTTTTGCAGGAACGACAAATTAAAATACACCGTAAACTCAATAATATCTGGGCTTACAATAAATATTATGATGCCGGCAAGCCTACTGTGCTGTTAAACTCGCATCATGATACGGTAAAACCTAATTCTGGTTATACCAGAGACCCTTATGAACCTGCAATTGAAGAAGATAAACTTTTCGGGCTGGGAAGTAACGATGCAGGAGGTTGCTTAGTTGCGCTGATCGCCACTTTCCTTTATTTCTACGAGCAGGAAGGCCTGTCGTATAATATATGCCTTGCCACAACTGCTGAAGAAGAGATCTCAGGAAATAACGGGCTGGAGCTTGTCATTCCTGATCTTGGAGAACTGGAGTTTGCTATTGTAGGAGAGCCAACGGAAATGAACTTAGCCATTGCAGAACGCGGACTGCTGGTGCTCGACTGCACAGTTACAGGAAAAGCAGGACATGCCGCAAGGGAAGAAGGAGACAATGCAATTTACAAAGCACTGAAGGATATCGACTGGTTCAGGAATTACCGCTTTTCAAAAGTATCTGAGGTTTTTGGTCCCCTGAAGATGTCAGTAACAATTATCAATGCCGGGTCACAACACAATGTAGTGCCTGCAACCTGTACTTTTACTGTGGATGTACGCGTTACAGATGCATATACTAATGAAGAGGTACTTAAAATTATCCGCACCAATGTAGATTGCGATGTAAAACCAAGGTCTATACGGTTAAAACCATCTTCGATTGACAAAGGACATCCTTTGGTACAGTCGGGAATAGCCCTGGGCAGAACAACATATGGCTCACCAACAACGTCTGACCAGGCGTTACTGAGCATTCCTTCCGTTAAGGTTGGTCCGGGTGATTCTGCCAGGTCGCATATGGCTGATGAGTATGTATATGTAGATGAAATTGCTGCGGGAATAGCATTATACATCGATATGCTGAAACCAGTGATCAACGGGAAATAGCTCCCACCCGGGTAATTGTTGTATTTTTGCATTTAAAAGAATAAATATCAAATGAAGATCTGGCAGAAAAATATAGAAGTAAATAAGGGTATTGAAAGTTTCACGGTAGGGAAAGATAGGGAACTGGATCTTGAAATGGCAGCTTTTGACGTTCTGGGCTCATTGGCACATGTGGAAATGCTCGAAAGTATAGGCCTGCTTACAGCGCCTGAACTTGCAGAGATACAAGTGGCACTGAAGAAGATCTATGCAGAGATTGAAGCCGGGGAATTTACAATAGAAGATACTGTAGAGGATGTGCATTCACAGGTTGAGTGGCTGCTTACCCAGCGTATCGGGGAAGCCGGCAAAAAGATCCACAGCGGACGCTCACGTAATGACCAGGTACTGGTAGACCTGAAACTGTTCTTCAGGGACAGGATTGAAGAGATGGTTGGCAACACTGTAACTTTATTTCAGGAGCTGATCACACTGAGCAATAATCATAAGGATAAACTGGTACCGGGATATACACACCTGCAGATTGCTATGCCTTCGTCTTTCGGACTGTGGTTTGGAGCTTATGCTGAGAGTTTGGTGGATGACATGGAAGTGATGCTGGCTGCCTGGAAGATCTGTAACAAAAATCCTCTGGGTTCTGCCGCAGGTTACGGATCATCTTTTCCGCTGAACAGAACAATGACTACTGAGTTGCTTGGTTTTGACAACCTCAATTATAATGTGGTTTATGCACAAATGGGTAGAGGGAAAACTGAACGGATACTGGCTCAGGCCATGTCTTCTGTAGCTGCAACACTGGCTAAGATGGCCATGGATGTAACACTTTTTATCAATCAGAACTTTGGCTTTATCAAATTTCCTGATGAACTGACTACAGGATCGAGCATCATGCCGCACAAGAAAAATCCTGATGTGTTTGAACTCATCCGATCACGCTGCAATAAAATTCAGGCTTTGCCTAATGAAATTGCAATGATGATTACCAATCTGCCATCAGGCTATCACCGTGACCTGCAGCTGCTGAAGGAAAACCTTTTTCCATCAATAGTTTCGCTGAACGAGTGTCTGGAGATGACTACTTATATGTTGCAGCATATAGATATCAAAAATGATATCCTGAAAGATAAAAAGTATGATTACCTGTTTAGTGTAGAGGTGGTTAATGATCTTGCGCTGAAGGGTATTCCTTTCAGGGAAGCCTATAAGATTGTGGGCGAGTCTATAGAAAATGGTAGCTTTGTACCTGGCGTTGAGGTCAACCATACGCATGAAGGCAGTATCGGAAACCTCTGTAACCCTGAAATTGAACAGATGATGGAAGTAATTCTGGATCAGTTCAATTTCGAAAAAACAAAAACAGCAATCCAGCAATTGCTGGCTTAATTCTAACCATTAATAAAAAATAAAATGAGCGTATCGATATTAGCAAAGTCACTTATTGGCTCTGAGATCATAAAAATTGGTCACGAAGTTAATGAACTGAAGAGCAAAGGTGCTAAAATTGCGAATCTAACTATTGGAGACTTTGATCCCTCAATTTTTCCTATTCCATCAGAATTAAAAGACGAAATTGTAAATGCTTACAATGAGCACCATACCAATTATCCTCCTGCTGATGGTGTGCTTTCTTTAAGAAAAACTGTTGCAGGAATTCTGAAAGACCGTTATGAACTGGATTTCAATACAGATGAAATCCTGGTATCTGGTGGTTCACGCCCGCTGATCTATGCTACTTACCTGGCACTGGTAGATCCGGGAGATAAAGTGATTTATCCTGCACCATCATGGAATAATAACCACTACTGCCATCTTTCTTCTGCTGAAGGGATTGCAGTGGAAACTACTGCAGAAACTAATTTCATGCCTACGGCTGAACTGCTCAGACCACATATCAAAGGTGCAACCCTGCTGGCACTTTGCTCTCCGCTGAACCCAACAGGAACAATGTTCAGTAAAGAACAACTGGAAGAGATTTGTGACCTGGTAATTGAAGAAAATAAATCAAGAGCGGAAGGTGAAAAACCATTGTACATTATGTATGATCAGATCTATTCCCTGTTGACTTTTGGAAAAGAACATATCAATCCGGTGAGCTTACGTCCTGAATTAAGAGACTATGTGATCTATATCGATGGTATTTCCAAATGCCTTGCCGCTACTGGTGTCCGTGTAGGATGGGGTTTCGGACCGGCTGAGGTTGTTTCGAAGATGAAAGCTTTACTAACGCATATCGGTGCCTGGGCTCCAAAAGCTGAGCAGGTAGCAGTAGCCAAATATTTTGCAGACAAAGACCTGGTTGACCAGTTTATGGCTTCTTTTAAAGAACAGATCCAGGAAAGCCTGAATGCATTGTATGTTGGTTTCCAGCAATTGAAAAGCGAAGGCTTCGCTGTAGATGCGATTGTCCCTATGGGTGCAATTTACCTGACGCTGAAGATCGATTATATCGGTAAAACTACTGAAGCCGGTGATCTTTTAAAAGACAGTACTGATGTAAACTCTTACCTGATCAATGAAGCACTGGCAGCATTTGTGCCCTTTTCTTGTTTTGGAACTGATGAAACGAAAAGCTGGTTCCGTGCATCTGTTGGTGGTTGCTCGCTGGCGGATATCAATGAGATGATCCCGAGGATTAAAACTGCGCTGAGTAAATTAAAGTAATACAAACTTATACAAAAAAGGGCTGATCAAATATTATGACCGGCCCTTTTTGCTTAGGTATTATTATAACCCTGTTATTACTTAAATTCTGAGGTTTTATGGAATTCGATATCCGGATAATCCCTTTTGGTCATATTGATCATAAAGTCGTTGTCCGCAAGAAACACTGGATTGCCGTCTTTATCCTGGCCAATATGCATTTGTTTACGCTTTACAAATTCTTCCAGTTTCTTCTTATCCGTAGATGATACCCAGTTGGACCTTGTATAACTCAGCATGCGGAAATGGGCTTTCGCGCCATATTCATGTTCAAGCCGGAAGGCGATAACCTCAAACTGAAGGTCACCTACAGCACCAATGATCTTTCTGTTACCGGGCTGCTGGATAAACAACTGTGCAACTCCCTCTTCTGTGAGCTGCTGTATGCCTTTCTCCAGCTGCTTTGTTCTTAATGGATCTCTGTTCTCAACTTCCTTGAATATTTCAGGAGAAAAGCTCGGAATGCCCTTAAATTGAAGTTTCTCCCCCTCAGTTAAAGTATCTCCGATTTTAAAGTTTCCACTGTCATATAATCCTACAACGTCGCCTGGCCATGCCTCTTCCACGATGCTTTTTTCATTTGCCATGAAATCCATAGGATTGGAAAACTTCAGCTTTTTATCCTGACGTGTATGGTAGTAAAATTTATTCCTTTCGAATTTGCCTGAGCAGATCCTCAAAAAAGCAATCCGGTCGCGGTGTTTCGGATCGAGATTGGCATGGATCTTAAATACGAAACCTGAGAAATTCTTTTCTTCTACCAGTACTTCTCTTTCTTCAGCTTCCCTGCTTCTCGGGCTGGGTGCAATATTGATGAAAGTATCAAGCAGTTCTTTGATCCCGAAATTGTTGATCGCACTGCCAAAGAATACCGGAGCCAGTAAACCTTCGGTGTACATCGTCGCATCAAGCGAACCGTAAACGCCCTCTACAAGTTCAAGGTCACTTTTTAATCCTGAAAGTTCCGCGGGTTTAAGGAAATTATTCAGGTTTTCATCATTCAGGTCACTTACTTCAATTACCGGATCGGCGATCTTTGTTTTGTCCGGTTCGAAGAGGTTGAGGTGTTTATTGTAGATACTGTAAACCCCTTTGAAAGTATGCCCCTGTCCGATAGGCCAGGAAAGAGGGCAGAGGCTGATGTTCAGTTTATTTTCTATCTCATCCAGCAGATCAAATGCGTCTTTACCTTCGCGGTCCATCTTGTTTACAAAAATGATTACCGGTGTGTTGCGCATACGGCACACGGCCATTAGTTTTTCTGTTTGTTCCTCAACTCCCTTTACACAATCTACTACAAGGATAACACTATCAACAGCAGATAGGGTTCTATAAGTGTCTTCTGCGAAATCCTTGTGACCGGGCGTATCAAGAATATTGATTCTTTTGTCTTTATATTCAAAGCCCATTACAGAGGTAGCAACGGAAATACCACGTTGTTTCTCGATCTCCATAAAATCTGAAGTGCTGCTTTGATTGGCTTTGTTACGTTTTACCGCACCTGCCGTGTTTATCGCTCCGCCAAATAACAGGAACTTCTCAGTTAAGGTTGTTTTACCGGCATCGGGGTGACTAATAATGGCGAACGTTTTTCTTTTTTCTATTTCGGGGTGGATCATAAAGGATTAAGCATAATGCTTGATAAAGGCTGCAAAGATAAATATAATATATAAAATAAAAACCGGCCATTATGACCGGTTCTCATTATACTTTTAATTGCCTCTTCCACCCCGACCACCTCTTCCTTGTTCCACCGGCCTGGTTTGCTGTTGCTGCTGTTGCTGTTGCTGTTGCTGGCGCTGCTGATCTTGCTGAGCGCGCTGTTGTTGTTGCTGCTGCTGTTGTTGTTGTTGTTGCTGGCGCTGCTGATCTTGCTGAGCGCGCTGTTGTTGTTGCTGCTGCTGCTGTTGTTGTTGTTGCTGGCGCTGCTGATCTTGCTGAGCGCGCTGCTGTTGTTGTTGTTGTTGCTGCTGGCGTTGTTGATCTTGCTGCTGCTGCTGCTGACGCTGCTGATCTTGCTGGGCACGTTGCTGCTGGCGCTGTTGATCCTGCTGTGCACGTTGCTGCTGATCTTGCTGGGTACGCTGACCATCACGTTGCTGCTGCATTTGCTGTTGGCGTTGTTGCATCTGCTGCTGGCGCTGTTGGTTTTGCTGTGCACGTTGCTGATCATTCTGTTGCATCTGCTGCTGCTGACGTTGCTGCTGCTGCATCTGGCGCTGAAGATCCTGTTGTGCCCGTTGCGGATCATTCTGCTGCATTTGCTGCGGCCTGTTTATACCTTCTCTTCTGCTGATTGGAGGACGCTGACCCTGGTCATTTGCTCTTACTGGCGTATATCCTTCTGGTCTGCCTGCTGCAGGATTATCGACACCCCTGCCACCGTTAGTTGCTGCAGGTTGTCCGTTCTGACCGCTTGCGGGATTATTACCTCTGCCCGGGCGGCTATAATTTCCCCTTCCAGGATCACCTGGATTTGTTCCAGCAGGTTGCCCGTTAGGATTGTTTCCGGCGTTGTTATTCCTGCCTGGCTGGCCATTGTTTCCTCTTCCTCCGTTATTCCCTGAGGGCTGTCCGTTTGAAGGTGTATTTCCCCTTCCTGGTTGTCCCGGACGGCCAGTACCTGCATTGTTAGGTCTGCCCGCGTTGCCTGGCGAATTGTTATTACTTCCTCTTCCGCCAGTTACCCTTGGACGGTAGATATTGATGTTGTTATTCGAGAAGCTATATCTTCCGGGTCTGTTTGAAGCGTTAACACGGTATACGGTTACGTCCCTGCGGGTCACTCTTCTGACATCGTCTATGCGTGGGCCGGTATAAAACGGACGTCCGCCACCTCTGTAAGTATAGTTGATAAAGGCCGTACGGTTATAAAAATCCAGTCCTCTGTTATAATAACTTGGGTAATTGTTGCTGTAGATATTGATCTGCGGAATAAATGCCCACCAGTTTAGCGGAGCATCATAACCACTGTTATCGCTGATATCATCATAGTCAGGACTCAAAGGAGCCCAGCCATAATAACCATCACCACTTCTCCAGCTTACCCATGCTGGTCCCCATTCGGTATCAGGAATCCAGATCCACTGATTGAAACGATCGGTTATCCAGCGGCCATAATGAAATGGTGCCCATCCCCATTCGTAGTCAGATACCCATGTATTTCCATACTCCGTCATCGTCCAGTGACCGTCAGTATAGTAAGGCCTGAAACTTTGGTCTACATTTGGATGCCACACATAACCGTAATCCGGGTCCTGTGTCCATTTCCCGTAAGGTGCCAGCTCCTCGTAAAAGGTTTCCAGCGTGATGTCGTCTTCCTCCTGGGCAACTGCGTTTTGTGTGAGACCGGTGACCAGGAGCAGTAGCCCCAGGATGACAGCCGGCAATTTGATCATGTTTTTCATTTGTGTGTTATTAATATACCTAACCTAACCTTATGTCACTATGAGTAGAGAATTTAAAAATAGTTTAATCAGAAGAAGAATATATGCACGCTAGTTCTGCTGTTCGCCTAATTATGTTATTAGTTTTGTATGGAATACAGGATTTATATTTGTTTTAAGTGATTTTAAGCTCTTAAAGATTAGAATTGGATGACAGGACAGATCAGCCTGTTTGCTGATTATTATCAATAATTATCTCTTTACAGTTTTTAATTCTTTTCTTTTGCAGGAATAGCTGATCAATGTGTGGTATCACATAAACGATACCAAAAAAATAAAAACATATATTTTACTAATGAAAAAAGGCGTACTATATCTTATTCCTGTCCCTTTGGCAGAGAATGCCTCTGCAAAATCATTCACTCCATACCTGATTGATACCATTAATGCCCTCGATACCTATATTGTGGAGAATGAAAAAACTGCCCGTAAGTTTTTAAAGGAAGCGGGTCTCAAAATTCCACAAAGTGCCCTAACTATCCACGATTATGGTAAACATAAACGCAACGATTCTATGGTTCCCTACTTTAAAGAACTGATGACTGGAAAGGATGTAGGACTGATGAGTGAAGCAGGTTGCCCAGGAGTAGCAGATCCGGGTGCTGATGTTGTCTCAGAAGCACATAAAAGGGGAATACAGGTTGTTCCTTTGGTAGGCCCAAACTCCTTGCTGCTGGCACTGATGGCTTCGGGCTTTAACGGACAAAGCTTTGTTTTTCATGGCTACCTGCCAATTGACAAGGTAGAGAGAGTTAAAAGCATCAGGGAACTTGAAAAAACTGCTGAAAAAAACAAGCAGACCCAGATGTTTATTGAAACCCCTTTCCGTAACAATCACCTGTTTGATGATATCGTTAAAAATACGGCAGCACAAACGTTGCTATGCGTAGCATGTAATATCACTGGAGAAGATGAATATATCAGGACACAGTCGATAGGGCAGTGGCGCCAGGAAAAAATAGATCTGCATAAAAGACCTACGATCTTCCTGATCTACCGATAAATCCTGCATCGATTAAAGGAGATATTATAGGAATTACCTGTACATATTTTTGCTATCCATAAAAGCGATCACATTTTCCGGCACAAGAAACTGGATGTTTTTATTGTCTTTCAGTGCATTCCTGATAAAGGTTGAGGAGATTTCCATCTGGGGAGTCTCCGTAAAAGTAATGGATGGATGCCCTACCCATTCTGAAGGATCAGAGTGAGGTCTCGGATAAACGTAGATACTGTAGTTTTTAAGCAGCACCTCATAGTTCTTCCACTTTTTTAAGGATACAAGATTGTCTGCCCCCATAATCAGTACAAACTCTTTTGCAGGGTACTTCTCGTGGAGATAGGTTAATGTATCGATGGTGTAGGAAGGCTGTGGAAGCGTAAATTCTATATCACTTACTTTGATATTTTCAGCAGGTTCGGCAGCCAGCCGAGCCATCTCCAAACGGTCATACATGTTACCCAAGCCTTTTTTATGCTTTAAAGGATTTTGCGGGGATACAACCAGCCAGACTTCATCAAGGCCGGTATAATTGGCCATGTAACTTGCTATGATCATATGCCCCATGTGTACCGGGTTAAAGGAACCAAAAAATAAGCCTGTTTTTGCCATCCTTAAAAACGGATATTTATTTATTGATAAAATCTGATACCAGCTGCTCCGCTTCCTGACAAGCCGTATGCAGGTCGAAGTTCTTCAGCACAACATCAAACTTATCCGCATATTGTAATTCTTTTTCTGCTTTGATAAATCTTTCCTGCAGTTTCTCCTGACTGTCTGTTCCGCGACCGCTTAAACGCTCTTTCAGCACTTCCAGTGAAGGTGGCTGTACAAAAATAGCCAGAGCATCCTCTTCGTATTTGCGTTTCAGGCGTAATCCGCCTTCTACGTCAATATCAAAGATCACGTGTTTGCCTTCATTCCATATTCTTTCGATTTCCGAACGCAGGGTACCGTAGAAAGTTCCGTTATAAACCTCTTCAAATTCTACAAATTCCTGGTGGGCAACCTTGTGCAGGAACGCTTCTTTGGAGATAAAATAATAATCCTTTTCATGCTGTTCATCCCCGCGCGATTCCCTTGTGGTGGCCGAGATAGAAAAACTTAACGCAGGAAATTTCTCCAGTAAGTGTTTGACTATAGTAGTTTTGCCTGCTCCAGAAGGCGCAGAAAATATAATGAGCTTGCCTTGTATCATTGATGAGGTCTATATTACGTTTAACAACTGTTCTTTGATCTTCTCCAATTCTTCCTTCATCCCCACAACAAGTTGCTGAATTTGAGCGTCATTCGCCTTTGCGCCCATTGTATTAATCTCTCTGCCGATCTCCTGAGAAATGAAACCTAATTTTTTACCATTGGCATCTTTACTTTTCAGGGTTTCTGTGAAATAATCACAGTGACTTTTCAAACGGATTTTCTCTTCAGTAATATCCAGTTTATCGATATAATAAATCAGTTCCTGTTCAAGACGGTTCTGATCAATAGTAAGTTTAGCGGCGTTTTCTTCCAGAAACTGGTTCAGTCTTGCCCGGATCTGAGGAATTCTCAGTGGTGCAAGCACTTCGATCTGTGCAAAAAAATCGAGTATATTCTTAATCCGAAGCTCCAGATCCTGTTTCAAAACTGCACCTTCCGTCTCTCTGAACTGGTTGAAGTTCTTTAGCGCAGCATTAAATGTACTTTGCAGAAGGTCCCATTCTCCTTCGTTCACTACTTCTTCGGTATAAGAAATAACATCTGGAAAACTTAAAACTGCCTGTAAAAGGTTATTTGAATTGGCTCCTAAATCAATATTTATGGCCTCTAACTGTTTGTAATATTTGCTCAGCAATGCGGCATTGATGGTTGCGCCTTTTAGATTTTCTTCACTGCGTTCAATACTGATAGAAACATTTACTTTTCCGCGTTCAATTTCTTTACTGCAGATGTTCCTTAACAGCAGCTCTTTATCAGCATAAGCCCTTGGGAGTTTTAAATTGAGTTCCAGAAACTTGCTGTTTAAAGACTTGATCTCTACGGCAAACTTTGTGTTTTCCTGATCTGCAGAGGCCAGGCCATAGCCTGTCATTGATTTTATCATGTGCAAAGATATAATTTATTGTTAAATTGGTTAGGGTGTTGAATATTTAATGTGCCCAATTGCCTTCAAATGATCATTTGATCCTATTCCATACGTTAGATTGATAAACAATAGTTAAATTTACATCATATACATTACAGATAAATGGTTCGCACTGCTATAAAAAGTTTATACATATCTACACTTTTGCTTGCTTCAGCATCTGTTGTTTCTGCACAGGAGGAATTCAGGCTCAATGGGGTAATTATGGTTAAGGGCTCTACAAACCGTGTTGCACTTGCTGAGATTACCAACAAACGGACTAAGTATACCGTAGGAAGCAATGACCTTGGCATCTTCCAGATCAAAGCTGTTGTAGGGGATACTCTGCTGGTAATTAAACGCAGTTTTTCTGACGTAGAACAGGTAGTATTATCTGACAGGGACATGATTATTTATGTGGATATGGGCAATACCCTGAACCAGGTAAACATCCGCGGCCAGTCTAAAAAACAGGAATTGGATGAACTCAGACAGGATTACAGGGATAAGGGATCGTTTTATCAGGGAAAGCCGCCACTGCTTTCGTACATTTTTGCGCCATTAACGGCTTTGTATGAGCTTTTTGGAAGTACACCTAAAAAGGCAAGGCGCTTCGGTAAATTCTACAACACGGAAATGCAACAGACTGCTATCGATGGATTTTTTAATGAAGCACTGATTCAGAAGAATACGGAGCTTGAAGGAAAAGATCTTGAAAACTTTATGCTCAACTATCGTCCCGAGTACAGCAAATCAAGGAACTGGACAGAGTATGATGCAGTAAAATATATCAGGGATTCGTATAAGCAATATACTGATACGCTAAGAAAAAAATAGCCGCTAAATAGATAATGCCTCGCAAGCCTTTTCTGCAGCCTGTTTTTCAGCATTTTTCTTGTTATAATCCCTGCCGATACCATAACTTTCGCCTTCGATAACGGCCTGTATTGTGAACAGTTTTGCGCTTTCGCCCTCGCCGTTCTGGATCATGTCAAAAGTTATATCTTTCGCATGGCGCTGGCACCATTCGATCAGCTTGCTTTTGAAATTTGTCTCCGTCAATTCGAGCGTGTGAATGTCGATGTACGGTTTAACAATACGTTTTAGCAATAATTCTTTAGTGAAATTGTATCCTTTATCAAGATATACTGCACCGATCAGCGCCTCAAAGGCATCACCTAACATCGAATGATGTTTGGTTTGTGCGTTGACCATTTTCTGATCAAAGACGATCAGCTGGTCAAAACCCATCTTGCGTGCAAGCTGGTTCAGGTTTGCCCTGTTTACAATTTTTGAGCGCATTTCAGTGAGAAAGCCTTCTTCTTTGTAGGGATAATGTTTAAAGAGCAGTTCAGCGATTACAGCGCCCAGGATAGCATCGCCCAAAAATTCGAGACGTTCGTTGCTGCTGCGGCTTCCATTTTTTAAAACTTTAGCCACAGACCGGTGCCTGAACGCCATTTTATACAAAATGGTATTTCCAGGCACAAAGCCTAACATATTTCGAAGCTTTTTTATAAACTCTTTATCCGGGGATAAATACAATTTATAGAGGTCAAATAAGGGCATTAAATTCTATAAAAATCGATTTGTAACGTTTACTCTTCGTACTTCTTGAAAATGACTGAGGCATTGTGCCCACCAAACCCAAAAGTATTACTCAATGCCGCACGTACTAAACGTTTCTGTGAAGTATTGAATGTGAAATTCAACTTTGGATCGAAATCAGGATCATCCGTGAAATGGTTAATTGTAGGCGGAACGATGTCGTTTTTTACCGATAAAATAGAAGCAATGGCCTCAACAGCACCGGCAGCACCCAGCAGGTGACCAGTCATTGATTTCGTGGAGCTGATATTTAATTTGTAAGCGTCTTCACCAAATAAGTCTACAATAGCCTTTGTTTCACTGATATCTCCAAGAGGAGTTGAGGTACCATGGACATTGATGTAATCAATATCTGCCGTACTCATTCCTGCATCTTTCAGCGCATTGGTCATCACCATCCTGGCGCCTAATCCCTGGGGATGCGGGGCCGTGATATGATTTGCATCTGCACTCATTCCACCACCAACTAATTCAGCATAAATTTTAGCACCGCGTGCTTTTGCATGCTCTAATTCTTCAAGGATAATTGTTCCTGCACCTTCTCCGGCAACAAATCCATCTCTGTCTTTATCGAAAGGTCGGGAGGCAGTTGAAGGATCATCATTACGCGTAGAAAGCGCATGCATGGCATTAAATCCTCCAATACCGGCTTCATTAATAATCGCTTCAGATCCTCCGCTGATAACCATATCTGCCATATTCAGGCGGATGTAATTGTATGCGTCAATCATGGCGTTCGTTGATGAAGCACAGGCAGATACCGTGGCGAAATTAGGGCCGCGGAGGCCATATTTAATCGAAATATGACCAGTAACAATGTCAATAATCATCTTGGGGATGAAGAAGGGATTGATGCGGGGAGTTCCGTCACCTGCATAAAAATTCCTCATTTCATCCAAAAACGTTTTTATACCACCAATACCTGAACCCCAGATTACGCCGATACGGTTTGTATCCAATTCAGCGAAATTAACCCCTGAATCTTTTACGGCTTCATCTGTTGATACCATGGCATACTGCACAAATGGATCTAATTTGCGTGCTTCTTTTTTGTCTAAAAAGTCCTCAGGATTGAAATTTTTAAGCTCACATGCAAACTTGGTTTTGAACTTTTCTGTATCAAAACCTGTAATAGGCGCAGCGCCACTCACCCCATTTAACAAATTATCCCAGAATTCTGGGATAGTATTGCCAATTGGAGTGAGTGCACCTAAACCTGTAACTACTACTCTTTTTAATTCCATTTATACGGATTATACGGAGACCGTATGTTTTACTTTACGTTTTTCTCTAGATAAGCAATTGCTTGACCAACTGTACCGATAGTCTCAGCTTGATCATCAGGAATCGCTACATTGAATTCTTTTTCGAATTCCATGATAAGTTCTACAGTATCCAAAGAATCCGCACCTAGGTCATTAGTGAAAGAAGCTTCTGGGGTAACCTCGCTCTCATCCACACCTAATTTTTCAACGATAATAGCCTTAACTCTTGAAGCAATATCAGACATAATGTTATAATTTAATGGGTTAAATAATTC
>Ga0308163_10002944_pt1 | contig 14797 bp, 13 predicted proteins | sample PhyTR1_FD_201037 | JGI IMG/M metagenome (GOLD analysis project Ga0308163, IMG submission 201037) | Phyllosphere microbial communities from UC Gill Tract Community Farm, Albany, California, United States - DLSLT.R1 | ecosystem: Host-associated > Plants > Phyllosphere > Unclassified | place: USA...
TGTGCGCCCCACCTGCCGCTTATCGCGGAGCTGATCGTCAATGCGTTGGCTGCCAGCGCTCTCCGCTATGAGCGCTATTCCCCCGCACCATCGGCCAGGCTGTCCCAGATGCGCCCGTCACGTTGCGCTTCCGTGGTGACGTTGACCGCCGCCTGTTCGCCCAGACGATCACGCAACTGCTGCAGATACAGGCTGCGAGGTGTCACCACCTGGCCCATCGACTGCACGATCCCCGCTGGCTCCTCCGGCGGGAATTTCCCGGGTGCAATAGCGCCCACCTGTCCCACGCTCCAGTTCATCGCGAAGGGCGGCGCCTGGACCACGTAGATGTCGTGCTCGGTGTTCCAGAACATCTGCTGTGCGCCTGCCCACCCGTGCCCCGTGCCGCTGTACCGGCGGTTCTGCGCTCGCAGCATGTATCCCTTGGTGTTGTCGTACAGCGTGCCGGTGGACCAGCGGTGATGGGGGCCGCTGTCGTTGCTGTCGCCCACGGCCAGGCAGTCCAGAAACACGTTGGGGCCGGGCACCCGTGCACCGATGACGAAGGTATGCCGGCCGCCCTGGTTGTAGCAGCGCTGGATCAGATTGAAGGCGGCGTTGCCCTCGTACAGGAACACATAGCGGCGGGCGCCCTGGGTCTCGCCATACCTCGGGTCGAGATAGGCGATGTCCTGCAGGGTATTGAACTGCGCGCCATTACGGGTCACGAAGCCATGCGATACATAACGCACGGTCACGTCGCGAACCCATGAGTTGTAGGTTGCACCCAGGCGGAGTGCGGTAAAGGGGCCGGCATCGGCGGTGCCGTTGACCGTACCGGTCTCGGGGTCACCTTCAAGGCGGAGGTCTTCGATGCCGACCTGGGAGATGCGGCTCGGATCCGTGCGATAGACGCTGCCGCCACCAAAGCGGGACTCGATGGCATCCATGACGGGGGCATCGAGAGTGATGGTGTCATGGTCTACCGCGGTGACGACGCGTTCGCTGTACATGGCGTAGTCGCTGGCCGTCCACCGGTATCGCGCGGTATCGATGCCCTCTGGGCCGACCCAGCGCGCGTTGGGTTCCCTCGCGATCGACACCGTATCGCCCACGCGATAGCCGGCTGCGGACGTTAACTTGATCCGCATCGCCCCCACCGGGACGTAGTCCATGGTGATTGCGGTACGGCGTGCGTCCAACGCTGCGCGGGGGACCGCAGATTCGCTGCTGCCCACGTCAAGAATTCTGCCCTGTCGCTCGCTGATTTCGGAGCGGATCACCGTGCCGTCTGCACCTCGCCCTTCACCGCGCAGCACTACGCCGCCTGCACGGATGGTCAGCGTCCTGCTCACCCTGTAGTGGCCGCGACGGAGCAGGACCGCGCCGCGCAGGCCCCGGCTGTCCGTGGCACGTAGGGAGACCGCATCGATCGCTGCCTGGATGCGGGGATAGTCATCCTCCGCGCTGGATGGCTCAAGGATCTCGATGACAGGAATGCTGGAGCGGATGGGCAGGCTGACGCCGCCTCCCTGGTAGCCGGCGCGGGAGAAGTCCGGAACGATGTTGCGGGCCTGATCGCCACCGCGCTCGGTATACACGCCATAGCGAAGCAATCCATCGCTGCCCAGGCTTGCCAACGGGGCGTCTTTGGCACGGTTGATGGGGTGGATGAAGGCGCTGGTCTGAGAAACAGGCTCCGCCGCTGACAAGGTAGCGAACGGGCAGACTGGCAATGCCACGAGCGTCAGCGCTGCGACTCGGCGAAACGCCGGGAGGAAAGGCATGCGGGCGACGTCCTTCCAAGGAGGAGTGGCTTGCAATGGTAGCAACTGCTTCCAACGATGCAGTCCGTGCTGAAGAGTCAGGCTGGTCTGCTTTTCCGGTCGATCGCGGACTTTCCGGACAATAGAAAGGCGCCAATCGCTGACAGTGTCCGTTTCTGGGCGGACGCCGAGATGCGCCTCCTTTGCCGCGCTGAGCAATCGCGAATGCCCGGCGCGCCCAGCTCGCTGCCCGCTTACGAGCTCGCCTTGTTGTATCGCTCGACGATGTGCACCTGCTGGCCACTGCCATGCCGTAGATGTGGAATATATACCCCCCATGCATGAGTGATATGCGCGTGCGCGCTTCTTCCAACATGGCCCCGACGGTAGATTCCCCTGACAATCTGTCACGGAGTGACCCATGCAGACACGCACCCGCCTTCGCACTCTGCTGCCCGGCTTTCCCTCCACACTGATCTGGATGGTGGTTTCACTCTGTTCCACGACCGCCATGGCCAACGAGCCACTGCAGATCGAGGCGCAGGGGAGTTTCCTCGCAGGTGGCATGGAAAAGACGGAACCTGGCACGTTCGATCCGTTGAAACCGTCCAATCCGGAGGGCCAGAGCTACCACGGTGATCACGTCTATGCCTTCTACCAGAAGCCGGTGAATGCGCGTCCGCTGTCGATCGTGATGTGGCACGGTGCGGGCCAGTCGTCCAAGAGTTGGGAAACGACGGCCGATGGGCGCGAGGGCTTCCAGAACCTGTTCCTGCGTCGTCGCTTCACTACCTACCTGATCGATCAGCCACGGCGAGGCAAAGCCGGCCGAAGCATGGTCGAGTCCACGCTGAAGCCTGTCGCAGACGATCAGATGTGGTTCAACCAGTTCCGAATCGGCCTCTGGCCGACGTACTTCGGCGGCAGTCAGTTCCCGACAGGGGAGGCCACGCTGGACCAGTTTTTCCGTTCGGTCACGCCGAATACGGGGTCGTTCGACCTCGGGGTAGTCTCTGACGGAGTAGCTGCCGTCCTGCAGAAAACAGGGCCCGCGATCCTGTTTACCCATTCGCAGGCGGGAGGCCCTGGCTGGATGACGGCGATAAAGAGCCCAAATGTTCGCGCAATCGTCGCCTTCGAGCCCGGCAGCAGCTTCGTGTTTGCCAAGGACGATGCGCCGGTACCGATTCCCAGTGCGTTCGATACCGTCGCACCCGCCGTAGTGTCTCCCGAGGCGTTCAAGGCGCTGACGCGGATCCCCATTTTGGTGCTGTATGGCGACAACATCCCTGACAAGCCCGTTGACCTGCCGGCGCAGGACAGTTGGCGGGCCCGGTTGGAAATGGCCCGCGCCTGGCGTGATGCCGTCAATCGGCAGGGCGGTGATGTCACCCTGATCCATCTGCCGGAGATGGGAATCCGTGGCAACAGCCACTTCCTGTTCTCAGACCTCAACAACGTACAGATCGCCGATCTGGTGAGTGAGTTTCTGGCGAAGAAGAATCTGGATCATTGAGCCGGAATGCGTCGTGCAGTGATCGCGCCATCAAAAGCATGTGGCGCGCCGGTGCTGCGACGCTCGCCGATCCACAATTCATATCATTCATGCATGAGTGATATCCGGCTGATGCTCTTTTTCCATGAGTGCACGGCGGTTAGTTTTACTACTGATCCCCCGCCAACGTGGGCGCGCCACGTGCACCGGCAGGGGTAACGTCCGAACTGGGAGCACTGGAATGAAGCACATCGTGCACGCCACGCTGTTGGCGATGTCTCTTGGCCTGGCGGCAGGCAACGCGGCCGCCGCCGACTACACGCTCAACCCCTTCACATTGGCCTACGAAGGTGCGATCACGCGGAATGTGCCCAGCGAGGTCAACGTCCACTCGGTGTCCTATCCGCTGAATGGAATCGAGATCGCCGCGAACTTCTACACGCCGGCCAACTTCGATGCCGCGCGGAAATACCCGACCATCGTGGTAGCCCACCCCAATGGTGGGGTCAAGGAGCAGGTGGCCGGCCTGTACGCGCAACGCCTGGCCCAGCAGGGCTACATCGCCATTGCCGCCGATGCGGCCTATCAGGGGGCGAGCGGCGGCCAGCCCCGCAGCGTGGACACGCCGTCCCACCGCATCGAAGACATCCACGGCATGGCGGACTTCATCAGTCGATTCCCCTGGGTCGACACCACGCGCCTGGGTTTGCTGGGCATCTGTGGCGGCGGCGGTTACTCGCTGGCGGCCGCGCAGACCGACAAGCGGTTCATGGCTGTAGCCACGATCAGCATGTTCAACTCTGGCCGTGTACGCCGCAACGGCTATGCCGACTCGCAGCTGGACACCGTCCAGCAGCGCCTGCAGCAGGCTTCTAATGCGCGGGCGCAGGAAGCCGTCGGCGGCGAAGTGCTGTACTCCGGCGACGCCAATCTCACCGACGCGCAGATCGCCAAGCTTCCCTTCGATCTGTATCGGCAGGGCTATGCGTACTACTGGAAGACGCACGCCCATCCCAATTCCACCTTCCGCTACACGACCAGCAGCCTGCTGGACCTGATGCGCTGGGACGCCACCAACCAGATCGAGCTGATCAACCAACCACTGCTGATGATTGCCGGCAGCAAGGCGGACAGTCTGTACATGACCCAGGACGCTTTCGCCAAGGCGACCGGTACCTCCGACAAACAACTGGTGCTGCTGGACGGCGCTACGCATATCGAAACCTACTGGGTGCCGAAGTACGTGGATGCCGCCGTCGCCTCGCTGACCACGTTCTACAGCCGGACGCTTGCGCCATGAGCGCGCCTCGCAGATCAACCGCGCAGAGTGCGCTGCTGGGCGCGGCGTTAAGCGTGGCGGCGCCATTCGCCGGCGCGGTCGAACCCCCCACGCAGCAGGTCACCCGAGCGGGAACCCAGTCGTCCGTTGCCGGTCCGGCAGCGACCTTCGTCGGCAAGGTGCGGGTCGATCCGCTGTTCCTGGCGGACGAGGAGGTGCAGGCTTCGTCGGCATACGTCAGCTTCGAGCCGGGTGCGCGCTCGGCCTGGCACACGCACCCCGCCGGTCAGCGACTGGTGGTTACCTCCGGCGTTGGGCTGACCCAGGAATGGGGCAAGCCGGTGCAGCAGATACACGTTGGGGATGTGGTGGTGTGTCCTGCGGGAGTCAAGCATTGGCACGGCGCCGCACCGCACAGCGCGATGACCCACCTTGCAGTGACCGGGGTAGCAGACGGCAAGTCGGTGGCGTGGCTGGAGCAGGTCAGTGATGACCAGTATCGCGAGGCGTCAGCAGGCATCGTCGCTTCCGTTGCCGGGCCGCTTTCGCCCAGGCAGCAGGCGATCCCGCTGATTGCGGCCGCCGCCGCCAGCAGCGACATGCCGCAGCTCACTGCCGCGTTGCGCCGGGGACTGGATGCAGGCCTGACGCTGAGCGAGACAAAGGAAGTGCTCGTGCAGCTCTATGCCTATGCGGGGTTCCCGAAGAGCCTCAACGCCTTGGGCGAGCTGATGAACGTGGTGCGCGCACGTGAGGCGCAGGGCATCGCCACCGCGCCCGGTCAGTCGCCCACCGGGGAGATTCCCGTGGGCGACGCACTGCGCGCGGTGGGCACCGCCAATCAGACCCGGATCTCCGGCGCCCCGGTGGCCGGGCCAATCATGGACTTCGCCCCCATCATCAACCAGTACCTGCAGACGCACCTGTTCGGCGACATCTTCGAGCGCGACAACCTGGACTGGCAAAGCCGTGAACTGGCGACGGTGGGTGCACTGGCAGTGATGCCCGGCGTGGAGGCGCAGCTGCGCTCGCACATGGCGGCGAGCCAGCGCGTGGGTCTCAGCCGCGCACAGCTGCACCACCTGGCCCAGTTGCTGGCCCATAGCGGTTACGCGGCCGCATCCGCCCGTGCAGTGCAGGCGCTGGAACAGACCCCGCCGCCTTCGCGCTGACCATGCCGTTCATGGAGACCGCAATGAGCACACTGCCCAACAACCCGCAACGCCGCTCCATCCTGACGGGCGCGGCTGCGCTGGCGGCGCTGCCGCTGACAGGCGCGCTGGCTACGTCCACGGCCAACGCATCCCCCGCAGCTGCAGCGCGAAAAATGGACGGCCGCCGCATGCTGGGAACGCTGCAGGTCTCCAGCATCGGGCTGGGCGTGCAGAACATGAGCCGCACCTACCAGACCACCATCCCCTCGCGCATCGAGATGCACCGCATCATCCGTGCCGCGTTCGATCGCGGGATGACGTTCTACGACGCAGCCGAGGCCTATGGCCCGCATGAAGTGGAACGAATCCTTGGAGAAGGCGTTGCCTCTTTCCGCGACGAAGTAGTGATCGCCACCAAGTTCGGCTGGAACATCCACCTGGAAACCGGCGCGCGTGGCCCGGGCCTGATCAGCAGGCCCGCGCATATCAAGCGGGCGGTTGAGGGCATGCTCACGCGGCTGCGTACCGACCGCATCGACCTGCTGTACCAGCATCGCGTGGACCCGCAGGTGCCGATCGAGGACGTGGCCGGTGCGATCCACGACCTGATGACCGAGGGCAAGGTGCTGCATTGGGGCCTGTGCGAGATGGGCCTGAAGACGCTTCGCCGTGCGCACGCTGCGCTGCCGGTGACCGCTGTGCAGAGCGAGTACTCGATGCTCTGGCGAGGACCGGAACAGAAGGTGCTCGCTGCGTGCGCCGAGCTGGGCATCGGATTCGTGCCATGGAGCCCACTGGGCGTAGGCTTCCTGACCGGTGCGATCGACGCCAGGACACGCTTTGCCGAAGGTGACATTCGCGGCATCGAAACGCGCTTCACCCCGCAGAACATCGAACACAACCTGGCCTTGGTGCGCCTGCTCAGGGACTGGGCCGCGCGAAAGCAGGCCACGCCGGCACGGGTCGCATTGGCCTGGCTGATGGCACAGCAACCTTGGATTGTGCCGATTCCCGGTACCACGCAGATGGAACATCTGCTGGACAACCTGGGTGCAGGCGAGGTGATCTTCAGCGCAGGTGAGCTGCGGGAGCTCAACGCCGCAGTTGCCGCGGTGGCAGTGCAGGGCGAGCGCCTTCCGCCAGCGGTGCAGGCTTACAGCGACGTGGAGGCGCCTGTGCGCTAACGCTCACTCCCGGTAGCGCAATGCATCACGCAGCACGGTGAACGCCGGTGACGACTGCCTGCGACTGGGGTAGTACAGGTGGTAGCCGGGGAAGGAGGGGCACCAGTCCTGCAGAACATGGACCAGGGTGCCTGCCTGCACGTGGGCGCGCACCAGATCCTCGGGCATGTAGGCAAGCCCCAGTCCTTCCAGCGCGGCGCCCAGGCGCAGGGCGATGTTGTTGAACACCAGCTGGCCTTCCACCCGCACCTTCAGCTCCTGGTCCTTCTTTTCGAACTCCCACGCGAAAATGCCACCGTGGGTCGGCAGGCGGATGGTGATGCAGTTGTGCCGGGTAAGGTCGTGCGGCGATTTCGGTTTCGGGTGGCGCTGGAAATAGGCAGGCGATCCGACCACTGCCATGCGCAGGTCCGGTCCAACGCGCACGGCGATCATATCCTTGGCCACCTGCTCACCCATGCGGATACCGGCATCGAAGCCCTCGGCCACGATGTCGGTCAGTCCGTAGTCGACGATCACCTCGATGTTCAGGTCGGGGTTGGCCGGCAGCAGCTTGCCCAGTACCGGCTGCATCACGGTGAGCGCGGCATGCTCACCCGCGGTGATGCGGAGGCGACCGGCGGGCTTGTCGCGGTAAGCGTTGAGCTGGGCCAACTCCGTGTCGATTTCCTCGAAGCGCGGTGAAATCACCCGCAGCAGCTGTTCTCCGGCCTCGGTGGGCGAAACACTGCGCGTGGTCCGGGCAAGCAGGCGCACACCCAGGCGCTCTTCGAGCTGACGCATCGATCGGCTCAGGGCGGGCTGGGACATGCCCAACTGGGCGGCAGCACGGGTAAAACTGCGCTCCCGCGCCACCAGGACGAACATGGCCAGCTGGTCGTAATTGTCTACGCTCATTGATGCGCACCGGATATAAGCGATATCCGATTATGCCTCTGCAAGAATGTGTTTGGGGGGCGTAGATTGGCGTCATGACAAAGCCAACCGCCAATCACGGTCGCCGGGCAGTCGTTGCCGCCCTGGCCTCGCTGCCGCTGGGATGCTCCGCCGCGGCGCCGCAGGAGGGCGCGGCCGCGGGTCGATCAAACGCACGGACACTGGTTGCCTGGTTCTCGCGCTCGGGCAACACCCGGGTCGTTGCTGGCCTCATTCATCGCAGCATGCCCAGCGACCTGTTCGAGATACAGCCTGCCATGGACTACCCGGCGGACTATCTGGAAACGGTGGCCAAGGCGCGGCAGGAGCGCGACGACGGGGTAAAACCGGCGCTGCGTGCCCGCATTGCCGGCATGGATCGCTATGACACCGTCTACCTGGGCTTCCCCATCTGGGGCGAGACCGCGCCGCCGATCATTCGATCGCTGTTGTCGCAGCACGACATGAGGGGCAAGACGATCGTGCCGTTCATCACCCACGGTGGCTTCGGGGTGGGCAGCAGCCTGCGCGTCGTCGCCAGCCACGCTCCCAACGCACGCATCCTGGAAGCCTTCGTGATGCAGGCCGACCAGGAACGAAAAACCATGGAGAGCGTCAACGCCTGGTTGGCCACTCCGCACACTGCCCGATGAGGATTCGACCATGAAGACCCGTGCCCTTGGACAAGGCCTTGAAGTTTCCGCGCTCGGCTTGGGCTGCATGGGCATGAGCGCGGCGTATGGCCCGGCCGCAGACAAGCAGGACATGATTGCGCTGATCCGCGCGGCGGTGGAGCGTGGCATCACCCACTTCGACACCGCCGAAGCCTACGGCCCCTTTGCCAACGAAGAACTGGTGGGCGAGGCACTGGCGCCCGTTCGTGACCAGGTGGTGATCGCCACCAAGTTCGGCTTCGACATCGACCCGGTGACGGGTGCCCGCGGCACAGGTACCAACAGTCAGCCCGCACACATCCGCGCTGCCGTAGAGGCCAGTCTGAAGCGGCTTCGCACCGAGCGCATCGACCTTCTTTACCAGCATCGTGTTGACCCGGCGGTGCCGATCGAGGATGTTGCCGACACGGTGAAGGCGCTCATTGCAGAGGGCAAGGTTGCGCATTTCGGTTTGTCCGAAGCGGGTGTGCAGACAATCCGCAAGGCGCATGCGGTGCAGCCGCTGACGGCGGTGCAGAGCGAGTACTCGCTGTTCTGGCGTGAACCGGAGAAGGTGCTTCTTCCTTTGCTTGAAGAGCTGAGCATTGGCTTCGTACCCTTCAGCCCGCTGGGCGCAGGGTTTCTGACCGGGAAGATCGACGAGAACACGCAGTTCGATCCAGCGGATTTTCGTAATGCGGTGCCGCGGTTCTCCGCTGAAGCGCGTCGGGCCAACATGGTATTGGTCGCGGTGGTGAAGGCAGTGGCGGCAGAGAAGGGTGCCACGCCTGCTCAGGTGGCCCTGGCTTGGCTGCTGGCCCAGCGATCATGGATCGCGCCGATCCCCGGTACAACCAAGCTTCACCGGTTGGATGAGAATCAGGGTGCGGTGGATCTGATGCTGGATGCGGCCGACCTGGCGCGTATCGATGCGGACGTGGCCCGGATCACTATCAGCGGCGCGCGCTTGCCGGCAGCTGCTTTGAAGATGACCGGCAAGTGAGCGGGCTCGGTGGAAAGCGCTTAGATCGCCCCTAGCTCTCCACGCACTTCCTCAACGAACACCCGCCCCACCGGCACCTCAGCCCCATCATTCAACATCAACCAATACCGGCTCCCCGAAGCCGCATGCAACGTCCGCACATGCGTCAGATTGACCAGATACGACCGATGGCAACGCACAAAGTCCGGCGGCAGCACGGCAGTAAGGCTCGCCAGCGATTTGTCGTGCAGCTCACTCCGCCCATCGCGCATCCGCACCTCGCTGTAGTCCCCATCAGCACGAATCCAAATCACATCGGCAAGCTCCACCATCGCCGTCCCCTGCGCATGCCAGATGCCCAGGTAACGCGCCGCGCCAGACCGATACCGACCCACATCCAGCAGCCGCTCCAGCGCCTGCCCCAGCCGCTCGCGTGAGAAAGGCTTCGGCACGAAGTCCAGCACCCCATGCTCAAATGCCTGCAGCGCCCGCTCCCGATGCGCGGAGACGACCACGCAGTGATAGCGACCAGCGACCACACGTTTCAGCAAGTCGAAGCCGTCCTCGCCCCCCAGATTCAGATCCAGCAGCAGGCCGTCATACACGCTGCGCTGCAGCCGGTCACCCGCGGCGTCCAGGTCGGCCACGGCATCGAATCGCGCGCGGCTGCCAGCCAGTTCGGTGCACATCCGCAGCAGCCGCTGGCGGACCAGTAGTTCGTCTTCGACGATCAAGATGCGCATATCAGCTCCATGCGGCCGTACCAGTCGTTGCCCTCGGGGCCTTGTTCAAAGCGCCAGCTCTCGGGGCAGGTGGCGGCCAGGCTTGCCTCGATGTAGCGGGTGCCCGTGCCTTGCCCGCGATGCGGCGCGGTCCCACGGGCGCTGCGCAGCTCCAGCATCCAACGGTCGCCGTCGCGTTGGATACGTAGGCGGAAGGGATGCTCGGCACACGCGACCGCCCCCGCATGCGTGAGCGCGTTCTCGACCTGCGCATGCAGCACGCCGGGCGGCAGCCACAGGCCCGTGTGTTCGCCCTCGACCTCGAAACCGATGTGGCGATCCAGCGCGAGGCCGACGATGTCCAGGTGGTTGCGGCACAGCGCCAGCTCTTCTTCCAGCGGTACGCTGGGGCGGGTGCTGCTTTCACGCAGGCGGTCGAACTGCTCAGCCAACGATTCGACCAGGATGCTCGCGCGCATCGGTGCCTGTTCGATCAGCTCCTGCAGGCCGGTGAGGGTGTTCATCAGCCAATGCGGGTGAATCCCTCGCTGCAGCAACTGCAGCGAGAGGTGAGTGCGTTCTTCCCGTAAAAGCGCGTTGTGATGGTCCAAGGCGCGCAGCTGGGCGGCGTGGCGGATCAGCAGGAAGCCCATCAGCACGGCCAGGAACAGAAAGTAGGGGCCATCGAGGAAGATGCCGCCGGCGAAGGGGACGGCCAGCGCGCCTGCCACGACCAATGTGAGGATCGGCCAGCGTTCGTCCGGTTCGCCGCGGGCGCGCAGCAGCACGCAGGCGGAGGTCAGCAGGCTGAGCAGCAGCAGTGCGGCACCGCGGCCGTCGAAGCTGGGCACGAAGGCGGCCAGCGCCAGCAGGGTGGCGAGATAGGCGACGCGGGCGGGCTTCGGCACCGCGACGCCGAAACGACGCGCCAGGTAAGCCGGCAGCAGGATCGCCGCGGCGAGGTGCAGCAGAAGCAGCATCAACAGTCGCGGGCCGTGCCACGGATACACATAACCGACCAGCGGACGCCATGCTTCGACGACGGGCAGCGCAAGGCCGACGACGCCCAAGGCGAGCAGCAGGCGCGCACCCGGCACCCGTGGTCGGCCGCGCTGTGCGGCGAGGAAGTAGAGGCAGGCCGCACCCAGCGCGCCCGTGGCAAGCGCGGCGATCAACCACGGTCCGATGCCGTGGCCGTAGATCGAGGCGGCTGGCCCGACCGCAACGAAGGCATCCGCACCGCGCGGCGTGAGCCACTGATGATGGCTGGAGGCGAGCAGCACCACCTCATCGGTGCCGCTGCGCGAGGAGGGCGGCAGCACACGGATGATGTCCACCTGTCCCGGCTGCTCTTCGTCTGCGTTTCGGCCGACGATGCCGTTGGCGGCCAACGGCTGGCCATTCCAGAAGGGCCGGCTGGCGGCGCGCACCGAGACGCGCAGTGCGCGGTCGGCCGCGTCCTGGTTTGCCGGCGCAGGCAGGCGCCAGCGCAGCCAGTAGGGGCCGCGCCACTGCACCAGTTCGCGTTGGTTGGCCGGTTGCCAGGCCAGTGTCTTCGGCGGCGCGGTGGGCAGTGCGCCATCCGCCCCCAGCGTAGCGCGCGCCATCTCCTGGGCTTCGTAGTAGCGCACCCCCGGTGCGGGCGCGACCAGCAGCAGCCACGCGGCGACCGCGATGAGCAGGACGGCGAGGGCGGCCAGGGCGCGTGGGATCTGCATGGGCCCATCGTATCGGTTGCATGGAGCTACTGGACCCCCGTCTGGAGCTGTTCGGCGGACGGGCCGTCCTCGGCCGCCGCGGGGACGGCGATGCTGCAGGCGTGGTGCACGCGCTGTCACTCGCCGCTCGATTTCCTTATCGCCCAACCGGAGGCCGTCATGTCCAACGTCCCGCTGTCCCTGTTCCGTTCTCTTCTTCCCGGCCGGCACCTGCGGATCACACGGTGGGCGGCGCTGTGCCTCGCCCTTGCTGGCGCGTCGCCCGCGCTGGCCAGTGGGGCGCCGGCGCCGCTGGTGTTCACTCCCTATGCGTTCGAGACACAGAAGCACGGCACCATCGCGGCCGAAGCGGGCTACCTGGAGGTGCCGCGTCGGCATGCAGACCCCAACGGACCGCGCATGCGCCTGCGGGTAGTGCGCCTGCCGGCGACCGGCGGCGAGGGTCGCGCGGCACCGGTGGTGTACCTGGCCGGCGGCCCGGGTGGCTCGGGAATCGGGACCGGGCGCGGTCCGCGCTGGCCGGTGTTCGATCAGGTCCGGCGCGTGACCGACGTGCTGCTGCTCGACCAGCGCGGGGCGGGCGAGTCCGAACCGCCGCCGCCGTGCCCGCACCAGCACACGTTCGACGGTGCACAGCCGCTGCAGCGCGATGCCGCGCTCGCCGCGCTGCGCGGGGTGGCCGCCCGCTGCGTGACGTACTGGCGGGAGGCCGGCGTGGACCTGGGGGCCTACACCACCGCCGAGAGTGCCGCTGACCTGGAGGACCTGCGGCGGGCGTTGAAGGTGCCGAAGATCAGCCTGTGGGGCATGAGCTACGGCACCCATCTGGCGCTGGCCACGGTGCGCCTGCACGGTGCTGGTCTCGACCGGGTAGTGCTGATGGGCACGGAGGGGCCCGATGACACATTGAAGTTGCCGCTGTCGGCCGACGCGCTCCTGGCGGAGTTGAGCGGGCTGGCCAAGGAGGCGGGCTTCGATGACCTGACCGGCTCGGCCATGCGGGTGCTGGCAGCACTGCGTGAGCAGCCGCGCCAGGGGCGCAGTGTCATGCATGGCGGCAAGCCGGTGATGATCGGCGAGTACGACGCGCAGCTTGCGATCAGTGCCAGCCTGGGACGCCGCATGACGCAGCAGTGGCTGCCGCTGATCCTGCGCGATGCCGAAAATGGCGACTACGATCTGCTCGCGGCAATGGTGCTGCTGCTGCGCAGTGAGTACGGCAGCTACGGCGCGATGTCGCTGGCGATGGACGTGGCCTCAGGGCAGAGCCCGCAGCGCCGGGCCCTGGCCGAAGCGCAGGCCCGCGAGAGCCTGTTCGGCGATGCGCTGAACTTCCCGTTCCCGGCGCTCGGCGATGGCCTGGGGCTGGTCGATCTCGGCGACGCCTTCCGCGGGCCGCTGCGCAGCAACGTGGCGGTGCTGTTCATCAGTGGCACGTTGGACGGGCGTACGCCGCCGGCCAACGCCGCAGCGCTGCGGCCGGGTTTCCGCGACAGCCGCACGCTGCTGGTGCGCGGCGCCAGTCATGACAACGAGATGTGGCTGGGGAATCCGGCCATCGCCGCGGGCATCGCTGATTTCCTGGCCGGACGGGCGGTGGGTGATGCCGAGCTCGACGTGGGCGCACCGGTGTTCGCGCGCAGCAAGCGCGATCTGGTCGACCCGCGGGGTCGCTGAGGGCCGCCGGACGTAGCGCGGTGTGCAGGCGCCGGGAACCGGCCGAGGTGTATGGTTTCGGCTGGCCCTGGCGCTTGCGCCCACACAGGAGGACGCGATGACCGATTCAGCGGTGGCATCCGTGCACGGCACACCCGGCGATTACGGCGACACGCTGTACCGGGTGTATTTCGAAGTGGGCGAGTGGGAGGGCATCGCGCGCGATGCCATCACCACGTTCCTGGTCGAGCGCGCCAGCGACCACCCTGCCTTCGATTTCGACGCCTCGCTGCTGCACGCGCGTCCACACGGGTACGAAGTGGACCTGCCGATGCAGCTGATTCCCGAGGTGGTGCGGGCGCTGGCCGAGCAGAATGTGGCGGTATACCAGGTGGTCAGGCTCGGTGGCGTCTAGGGGGGCACTGGAAGGTCACCCGGCATCGCATCCGCGTTCTGCTTGGCGCTATCCTTCGGCCAGCTCCAGCCGCACCCTGCGCGCTGGCCGGATCGATACTCTCACCCTGGATAGAGGCAGCAATGGCGGATCCTTACAACAGCGGCGGCCGCGCAGGCCCCGCAACCCGGCTCGACGATGCGATGGTGACCACGGCGATGGAACTGCCCGGTTTCCGCGTGGTGCGCAGCCTGGGCGTGGTGCGTGGCATCACCGTGCGTTCGCGTTCGATCGTGGGCAATTTCCTCGGCGGGCTGCAGACCATCTTCGGTGGCAACATCACCATCTACACGCAGCTGTGCGAGCAGGCGCGCGAAGAGACCTATCGGGACATGTCCAATCATGCGCGGATGTTGGGCGCCAATGCGATCATCGCGATGCGCTATGACGCCACCGACGTGATGACCGGCCTGACCGAAGTGCTGTGCTACGGCACGGCGGTGATCGTCGAGCCCACGCACGTCTAGGCATCCTGCGTGCGATATGCCCTGAGTATCGCAGCAAGCTGTCATCGGTATTGGCATCCGCGCTGCGCAAGGCGGATGCTGTCTGCATGACGATCAACGACACACTTTCTTTTGCGGGGCAGGTTGCCTTGGTCACCGGTGCCGCTGGGGGACTGGGACTCGCCTACAGCCGCTTGCTGGCACAGCGCGGTGCACACGTGGTGATGCAGGATGTGGGCGCCGCCCTGGACGGCACCGGCACCGATCCGCGGCGGATCGATCAGGCGGTGGCGCGCCTGCATGCACAGAGCCTTTCTGTCGAGGCCAGCCACCATGGCATCGATACCCGCAGCGGGGCGGCAGCGCTGGTCGCCGATATCCTGCAGCGGCACGG
>Ga0308163_10002945_pt1 | contig 14795 bp, 16 predicted proteins | sample PhyTR1_FD_201037 | JGI IMG/M metagenome (GOLD analysis project Ga0308163, IMG submission 201037) | Phyllosphere microbial communities from UC Gill Tract Community Farm, Albany, California, United States - DLSLT.R1 | ecosystem: Host-associated > Plants > Phyllosphere > Unclassified | place: USA...
CGTTATAAATTTCACCTTTTTTGACACGGCCACGTGGCGCAGCAACCTTGACGGTTACTTTGATCACATCGCCAATGCCAGCATAACGGCGCTTGGAGCCACCCAATACCTTGATGCACATAACTTCCTTGGCACCGGTATTGTCAGCCACTTCGAGCCGGCTTTCAGTTTGAATCATAGTATTCTCTTTCCCAACTTAAGCCGAAGAATCCACACAATGTAGACCCGCGGTCAGTCTTGGTCCCGCCAGAGCCGCCCTGCTGGGCTTCACTGTTTGGGTGCATGACCTTCATACATCAACTGACCGCGGAGCTATGTCTGTGGCCAGACACTTTGCGGCGTTACATGAACGAAGCCCGCAAGTATTACATACAATTTGCGGGCCTGCAAGTACTAATTAAAAGCCACCGCCGAAACGGTGGTTTTTATTTAAACGATGGGTGCGGCTTGAACCACACGTGTCACCGTCCATGCCTTCGTTTTGGAGATCGGACGACCTTCCTGGATCTCTACCGTGTCACCGGCTTTGACCTGGTTGGTCTCGTCATGCGCGTGATACTTGTTCGAACGCATGATGATCTTGCCATACAAAGGATGTTTTACGTGGCGCTCGATCAGAACGGTAACGGTCTTGTCCATCTTGTCGGATACCACTTTACCGATCAGCGTGCGCTTGAGCGACTGTTTCACTGGTTCGTTCATTTGGCTTCCTTCAGATTCATTACCGTCTTCACACGCGCGATATCGCGGCGTACCTTCTTGAGCTGCGAAGTGTTGCTCAGCTGTTGCGTAGCGATTTGCATACGCAGGCCGAACTGTGCCTTCAACAAGTCATTCAGCTCTTTTTGCAGAGCTGGCTGGTCTTTGCCGCGGAGTTCAGTTGCTTTCATATCCAACTCCAATTATTGGCCAACTTGGCGGATGACAAACGTCGTCGCCAGTGGCAGTTTAGCGGCGGCAAGACGGAAAGCTTCCCGTGCCAGCGCTTCATCAACGCCATCCATTTCGTACAGTACTTTGCCTGGCTGAATTTCAGCGACGTAGTACTCAGGATTACCTTTACCGTTACCCATACGGACTTCAGCCGGTTTGTTCGAAATCGGTTTGTCCGGGAAAATACGGATCCAGATACGGCCACCGCGCTTGATGTGACGCGTCATTGCACGACGCGCCGCTTCAATTTGACGCGCAGTGATACGACCGCGCGCAACGGCTTTCAGACCGAATTCGCCAAACGACACGGCGGTGCCGCGGCTGTGCGAAATACCGGTGTTACGGCCTTTCTGCTCTTTACGATACTTTCTGCGTGCTGGTTGCAGCATGATTATTCTCCTGCTTTCTCAGCGGGTGCTGCTGCGGCGGCCGGTTTAGCGGCGGTACGCACACGTGCACCTGGTGCTGTGGATGGTTTCGCACCGGCACCGGCTGGACGCGGGCGGCCAGCTGGCTTGCCATCGTCACGGCGTGGACCGCGGCTCTTCTTCTCGTCAGCTGGGGTATCGATGACTGGTGCATCGCCGTTAGGCGCGCGGTCACCTTTGTATACCCACACCTTGACGCCGATGATGCCGTAGGTGGTCGATGCTTCGCTGGTACCGTAGTCGATATCGGCGCGCAGGGTATGCAGAGGCACGCGGCCTTCGCGGTACCACTCTTTACGTGCGATTTCGATACCGTTCAGACGGCCGGACGACATGATCTTGATACCGAGTGCACCCAGGCGCATTGCATTTTGCATTGCACGCTTCATGGCGCGGCGGAACATGATCCGTTTTTCCAGCTGCTGCGAGATCGAATCGGCGATCAGTTGCGAGTCGATTTCAGGCTTGCGAATTTCTTCGATGTTCACGTGAACAGGTACGCCCATGATCTTGGTCAGCGCCGACTTCAGTACTTCGATGTCTTCGCCTTTTTTACCAATGACCACGCCTGGACGCGAGCTGTAGATCGTGAAGCGCGCGTTCTTGGCCGGACGCTCGATAACGATGCGGCCGACGGAAGCGTTCTTCAGTTTCTTTTTCAGGTAAGCACGTGCTTTCAAGTCTTCGTTCAGCATGGCAGCGAAATTACCGTTGCCTGCATACCAGCGCGAAGCCCAGTTACGGGTGACCGCCAGACGGAAACCGGTTGGATGAATTTTCTGACCCATCGTGGCTCCTTAGTTACCGACAGTCACGTAAACGTGACAGGATTGTTTCGAAATACGGTCGCCACGGCCTTTTGCACGCGCGGTGAAGCGCTTCAGGACCGGGCCCTTTTCGACGTAGATCGTTTTCACGAACAATTCGTCGATGTCCGCGCCGTCATTGTGTTCCGCATTGGCGATTGCCGATTCCAGAACACGCTTGATGATCGCAGCACCTTTTTTCGGGCTGAATTGCAAGATGTTGAGTGCTGCGTCAACTTTCTTGCCACGGATCAGGTCAGCAACCAGGCGACCTTTTTGGTCGGACAGGCGCACACCTTTGAGGATAGCTTTGGTTTCCATTATTTCTTAGCCTTTTTGTCAGCTGCATGACCCTTGAACGTACGGGTCAGTGCGAATTCGCCGAGCTTGTGACCAACCATGTTTTCGGAAACATAAACCGGCACGTGCAGCTTGCCGTTATGAACCGCGATCGTCAGGCCGATAAAGTCAGGCATGATTGTCGAACGACGCGACCAGGTTTTGATTGGCTTTTTGTCTTTGGCAGCTTGCGCGGCTTCAACTTTTTTCACCAGGTGGGCGTCACAGAACGGCCCTTTTTTCAATGAACGTGTCATGTGCTACCCCTTATTTCTTGCCGCGGCGCGAGACGATCATGGAAGTAGTACGCTTGTTGCTGCGTGTCTTCTTACCTTTAGTCTGTTGGCCCCAAGGCGAAACTGGATGACGACCAGCTGCTGTTTTACCTTCACCACCACCGTGCGGGTGATCGACCGGGTTCATGACCACACCGCGAACGGTAGGACGAACACCGCGCCAGCGCATCGCGCCAGCTTTACCGATTTTACGCAGGCTGTGTTCGGCATTGCCGACTTCACCCACGGTTGCACGGCACTCGATGTGCACGCGACGTACTTCACCCGAGCGCAGGCGCACTTGAGCGTAGGTACCTTCACGGGCCATCAGCACGACGCCGGCGCCGGCGGTACGGGCCATTTGGGCACCTTTACCTGGCAGCATTTCGACGCAATGCATCACGGTACCGACCGGGATGTTACGGATTGGCAAGCAGTTACCCGATTTGATCGGTGCTTCCGAACCGTTCATCACGCTGTCGCCAACCGACATGCCTTTGGTTGCGATGATGTAATGACGCTCGCCGTCGGCGTAGCACAGCAGAGCGATATTCGCGGTGCGGTTTGGATCGTATTCGATACGTTCCACTTTCGCTGGAATACCATCTTTGGTGCGCTTGAAGTCGATCAGGCGATAGTGTTGCTTGTGACCACCACCGATATGACGGGTGGTGATGTGACCGTTGTTGTTACGACCAGCGGTCTTGGATTTCTTTTCAACCAGGGCAGCGAACGGACGACCTTTGTACAGGTCCGGGTTCACCACCTTTACCATGCCGCGACGGCCTGGCGAGGTTGGTTTCATCTTAACGAGTGCCATTATGCAGCCTCCTCGGAGAAGTTGATTTCCTGGCCAGGTTTCAGGCACACGAAAGCACGCTTGGTATGGTTACGACGACCGTTGAACTTGCCGGTGCGCTTCTGCTTGCCTTCGCGGTTTGCAGTTTGCACGGACAGAACTTCGACCTTGAACAGCAGTTCGACTGCTGCCTTGATTTCAGGCTTGGTTGCATCCGGCAGAACGCGGAATACAATTTGCTCGTTCTTTTCCGCGACCATGGTGGCCTTTTCGGAAATCACGGGCGCCAACAGCACCTTCATCAAGCGTTCTTCGCTATGTTTCAAAATCGCGCTCATGCCAGCATCTCCTCAATCTTGGCCAGTGCAGCTTTGGTGACCAGGATCTTCTTGTAGAACACCAGGGACATCGGGTCTGCGTGACGTGGCTCAACGACGAGTACGTTCGGCAGGTTGCGCGATGCCAGTTCCAGGTTTTCGTTCAGAACGTCGGTGATGATCAGAACCGAATCAAAGCCCAGGCCGTTCAATTTTTGCGACAGCAGCTTGGTTTTTGGCGCGTCGATCGTCAGATCGTCGATGACGATCAGGCGCTCTTCGCGAGCCAGCTGCGACAGGATCGAGCAGACACCTGCGCGATACATTTTTTTGTTCACTTTGTGGGTGAAGTTTTCGTCAGGCGAGTTCGGGAAAATCCGACCACCGCCGCGCCACAGTGGCGACGACGACATACCAGCACGAGCGCGGCCGGTACCTTTTTGGCGCCATGGCTTTTTGGTCGTGTGGTGAACTTCTTCACGGTCTTTTTGCTTGCGGTTACCGCTACGTGCATTCGCTTGATAAGCGATCACGACTTGGTGGATCAGCGCTTCGTTGTAATCACGGCCGAAAATTTCATCAGCAGCGACGACATTGGAGCCGGCTTGACCTTGCGCATTCAGAAGCTTGAGTTCCATCGTTTAAGCTCCCTTCTTGGCTTTGGTTTTGATGGCTGGCGAGACAACTACCTGGCCATTTTTCGCGCCTGGAATCGCGCCTTTGACCAGCAGCAGCTGACGGTCGGCATCGATACGGGCGATCACGAGGTTCTGGATCGTACGGTTTACGTCACCCAGATGACCGGTCATGCGCTTACCAGGGAAAACACGACCTGGATCTTGCGCCATACCGATGGAACCTGGAACGTTGTGCGAACGCGAGTTACCGTGCGTTGCACGGCCAGAAGCGAAGTGGTAACGTTTGATAACGCCTGCATAGCCTTTACCGATGGTAACGCCTTGCACGTCGATCTTTTGACCGACTTCGAACAGGGAAGCAGCGACGACATCGCCAGCTTTCAATTCGGCGGCTTTAGCAGCATCAACACGGAACTCTTTCAACAGAGTACCGGCTTCAACGCCAGCTTTAGCATGATGACCAGCAACAGCTTTGGTCACGCGGGAAGCGCGACGTTGACCGAATGCGACCTGAACAGCGGAGTAACCATCTGTTTCAGGGGTTTTGATTTGCGCAACACGGTTGTTCGATACGTCCAGCACGGTGACAGGAATCGAATCCCCTTCGTCCGTGAAAATGCGCATCATACCAACCTTGCGACCGAGAAGGCCTAGGCTCATTTTTTCTCCATTCCCACCTGCGATTGGGCGGGGCTTGTTTAACTACAAATAACGTAGGACTCAAAAAAGGACGAATCCATACCGAAGCCGGCTAGTATATAGCACAAAAACCCTTGACGCAACAAGTTAACACGAGGTATGTCAAAGTGTTGTTGTGCGCTCCGCGGCAAGTTGCCGGCATGGCCGCGAAGGAGCGTCAAGGTACCACAGATCGACCGCTTTTCAAGCGTCTTTCAACTATTCATGCGGGTTTCCAGCCGGCAAAGCACTGCCCTTGCCCACCTGGTACCAGTCGACCTTGCGCGTCACCACCATCACGGCGGCCAGTACGGCAAACAGCAGGATGCTGCCCATTACCAGGGCATTGCTTTCCGAGTTCAAGAGGCCATACAGGGCGCCGTACAGCATCGTCAGGGCCACGCCGAAGCCGATCGCCCTGCCCGCGCTTCTGAGCACGTAGGTCAGGTAAAAGCTGGTCAGCACGATACACGCGGCGCTGGCGATCACATACGCCATCCAGAAGGCGATATGCTCGGCCAGGCCGACCAGCAGCAGGAAGAAGATCACCAGAGCCAGCCCCACCAGCAAGTACTGCACCGGATGGATCGGCAGGCTTTTCAGTATCTCGAAGATCAGGAAGGCGGCAAATGTCAGCGCGACGAACAGCAGGCCATACTTGGTGGCGCGGTCCGACTGCGAATACACATTGACGGGTTCGATAAAGCCCACGCTGAAACGGTCGACCTGGCCCAGCGGCGCACGGTCGGGCACCTTGAATTCGGCTTCGATGGCGGAGATCTGGCGCTGCGCGTCCGAGGCCAGCGCCGAGATGCCCCACTCCACCACGAAGCCGTTGGCGTCGATCTGGCGGTGTTTCGGCGACGGCAGAAAGCGCCCGCCAAACTGCGGATGCGGCCAGTTCGACTTGAGCATGACCTGTGTGTTTTTTGCCACCGGCACGAAGTGCTGGCGTTCGATGCCATCGAGGCCCAGCTCGAAGCTGAATTTCACCTGCTGCACGGACGCCATCGGCATGGCGCCCAGCGGCGCATGCAGGCCGCTGCGGAAGGCAAACAGGTCGGTGCCCTGCTCGAATTCGATCTGGCGCCCGCCCCAGTCGATTTTCGGGATATTGCGGATGCCGCGCACGTCCTCGATCGACAGCGCGACGAAAGGCTGGCCAGCGGTAATGCGCGCGTCCGGCACCTTGCGCGGCAGTTGTTCCAGGCTCGGTATGGTGAAGTCGCCCTTGAACGCATGCTGGCCGCTGTAGACCAGCACCTGGTGGATGCCCCGGTAGCGGCGGTCGGTCTCGATGGTGCCTTCCTGCAGCAGGTTGTTCGGGTACACCAGCAGGCGGCGCTGCATGATGCGCCGCTGCACCTGGGTGCGCGCCGCCACGCTGCTCTTCTGGTCCTTGTCGGCGGCGATGTCGACCCGCTCGTCGTACTGCTCCACATACGGGATCACCAGGATCGGACCGATCAGGGTTTGCTCGCGCACGGAATCGGCGGCGATGCTGTCGACCGCTTCCTGGCGAAACTGCATGCGCTCCTTGATGGTCTCCTGGATCATCAGCAGGGGCAGGCCGATCAGCAGCATCAGGCCGAACACGATCAACGCTTTGATGAGTAAAGTTTTTTGCATGGCGCATTCCTCATAGGTAAGGCGGCCAGTCTAGAAAACCTGTATGCGCTGATGATGCGTTGCGTGTGAAGCGCTCGGTTATTTATCTGCGTATTTATGCCAGCGGCAGCCACAGCCGCGCCAGCGCACCACCCTCGGCATGGTTGCCGACATCCACCGTGCCGCCATGCAGCAGGGCCACCTCGCGCACGAAAGGCAGGCCCAGGCCGGTGCTCTTGCCCGCATGCGGGCGCGGCAGGGAGTAAAAGCGCTCGAACACGCGCTCCTGCGCATACGCCGGAATGCCCGCGCCACGGTCGCGCACGCTGATCGCGATGCCCTGCCCGCTGCTGCCGGCCCGCAGGTCGATGCGGCTGCCCTGTGGCGCAAAGCCGATCGCGTTCTCCAGCAGGTTGCCCAGCGCCTGGCGCAGCAGCAGGGCGTCGCCGGCGACCATGGCATCGATCGCTTGAACCTCCAGCAGCACGCCGCACGCCGCCAGCGAGGCGGCCGCATCCTGCGCCACCTGCGCCAGCAGCGGCGCCACCGCGATCGGTTCGGGCGCGTCGAGGCGCTGCTGCTTTTCCACCCGCACCAGGGCCAGCAGCTTGTCGATCAGCTGCCGCTGGCGCGCGTTCTGCTCGAGGATATTGCCGAGGAAACGTGCCCTCTCCTCGGCCGGCATGTCTTCCTGCAGCAGCTCGGCCGAGGCCTGGATGGCGGCGATCGGGCTTTTCAGTTCATGCGTCAAGGTATGCATCAGCTGCTCGACATATTCCTTGCCTTCCAGGCGCGTGCGCATGGCGTCCAGCGCACGGCCCAGGATGCCGATCTCGCTCTTGCCCAGCGCCGGTAGCGCCACCTTGCGGCCCGCTTCCACCGCGGCGATATACGCCATCAGCTTGCCCAGCACATGGTGCAACCACCACGCAAACGCCAGGCCGATCAGCAGGGACAGCAGCAGCAAAATCGCGCCGCGCTGCAGGATGATGCGCTGGCTGCGTTCCACAAAAGCCTGCACGCTGGCGTTGGGCTTGGCCACCGTCAGCACGCCGATGATGTCGCCGCCATCGCGGATGGGCGCGGCCACGTGCATCACGGTCGACATCTCGTCGTCCGGATTGGCGCGCGTGCTGCGCGCGCCATATTTCCCCTGCAAGGTGAGGTACACATCGTTCCAGCGCGCGTAATCCTTTCCCACGTCGCGCCCGCTGGTATCGAACAGCACCACGCCATGTCGGTCGGTGATATAGATGCGGTAGTCGAGCGTGCGCTTGCGCACGCCGTTGATATTCACGTCGATGGCGCGCTGCGCATAGTGCTGCATGCGCTGCAGCACCACCGAGTCGTCGAGGCGGCCGTCGCGGATATCGTTCGCCACCAATGACGCCAGCAGCTGCGAGGTGTCGACCAGGGTGTCTTCCAGGGTCGAGCGCACGCCGGGCTTGACCTGCTCCATGAATACATTCAGCAGGAACCACGCGGCCAGGCCCACCACCAGGAAGTAGCCGCACAGGATGCGCAGGCCGATCTTCATGTCAGGCGCCCGCCAGGCTGTAGCCGAGGCCACGGTGGGTCTGGATCGGCTCTTCCCGCGCATCGACGGCGCGCAGCTTGGCGCGCAGCGATTTGACATGCGCGTCGACCGTGCGCTCGAGCGTGTCGGGCGCGCCGCTCCAGACGCGCTGCATCAGCTGCGCGCGCGACAGCACGTGGCCGGGATGCTCGAGCAGGGTTTTCAGCAGCAGGTATTCGTAGCGGGTCAGCTCCAGCGGCTGGCCGTGGAACAGCACCCGCGCTTCCAGGCCCCGCAATTCAAAGCGGGCAGCGCCGGCGACTATCGGCTTGCCAGCCTCCGGCGGCGTTGGCGCCATCCTGGCGCGGCGCAGGATGACGCGGATGCGCGCCACCAGTTCGCGCGGCGAAAACGGTTTCGTCACGTAATCGTCGGCGCCGATTTCCAGCCCCACGATACGGTCGATCTCATCGCTGCGGGCGGTCAGGAAGATCACCGGCACGTCGGAAAACTGGCGCAGCTGGCGGCACGCCTCCAGGCCGCTCATGTCGGGCAGGCCGATATCGAGCACCACCAGCTGTGGCGCGGTGCCGGCGTCACTGGCACTGCGCAGCACGGCCAGCGCCTGCTCGCCAAGCATCACGTGGCGCGGCGTAAAACCATCGGTGCGCAGCGCATAGGCGATGCTGTCGGCAATCGCCTGTTCATCTTCGACGATCAGGATGGTGCGGGTCATGGCGGCGCCGTAGTGGATAAGGAGAACGGAGTATCCCTGAAGCGGACAAGCAGCGTCAATCGCATGAACAGGATGAAGCGTGTGGGCTGGCTCGCATATGTCCGCAAAAAAATGCTCACAGTAAATTAGTTATAGTATATTCAATCACACCTTCCCAAGAGATGCACCCGTGTCCACCGCCCGTACGAGGAAATCATGAAGACATCCACCATCAGCCTGTTATGCGCCGCCAGCCTGCTGGCCGCCTGCGCCACCACCCCCGACCCCGCCCCTGCGATCGCCGCCTCCAGCGTGCAGCACGACGCCTGCAACGCGGCCGAGCTCAAGGGCCAGCTGGCCGAAGCCGAGCTGGCCTGCAAGCAGGCGCTCGACAGCGCCATCAAGGCCGGCGCGAAAGATGAACTGCTGTCGCAGCGCCAGTACAACCTGGGCCGCATCAAGCGCCTGCTGGGCAAGCATGTCGAAGCCGAAGCGTTGTACAAGCAGGCGCTGGCCACCGAGGAAGCGGCCCTGCCGCGCAGCGATGCGCGCATCGGCCGGCGCCTGGTGGAGCTGGCCTCGGCCCTGTCGGCGCAAGGCAAATGGCAGGAAGGCAGCGCCTACCTGGAACGCTCGCTGCCAGTGCTGCACAAGATGTCCGACACCTCGCGCACCTACTCGGCCGAGGTCTTGCGCCAGTATGCGAAACAGCTGCAGGGTGGTCCGCAGGCGGCGCTCGGCAAGCGCTTCCTGGAAACGGCCGCCGTCCTGAAATAAGGCTGGCCGAGCTAAGCGCGCGCCACGTGGATGCTGTGCTTGATGTGCTTGAGGTGGGCGATGATGGTAAACGTCATCACCACCAGCAGCGACCATGAACTCCATTTGCTGACGTGCACCGCCGACCAGGCGCCCAGCTGGTTCGGATAGCGCCACACGCCCCAGAAGGTGCTGATGTTTTCGGCCAGCCAGATGAAAAAGCCAACCAGCACGAAGCCGAGCAGCAGGGGCATGCCGCGGTCGCGGTCGAGCGGACGGAACACCACCGTGGTGCGCGCATACAGGCCCAGCGCGCAGGCGGCCAGGTACCAGCGGTAATCGCCGATATAGTGATGCGTGAAGAAATTGGCATAGATCAGCAGCGCGATCGTCACCGCCATCCAGTACGGCGGATGGTGGCGGATGCGCATGTCGAGCAGGCGCCAGGTCTGGATGATGTAGCTGCCGACGGCCGCGTACATGAAGCCCGAGAACAGCGGCACGCCGAACACCTTGCTGTAAGCGAAATCGGGATAGCTCCAGGACTGAATGCTGCCCGAGACCTTGAACACCTCCAGCGCGAAACCGACCGCATGGAACAGGCACACGGCCTTTAACTCATCCCAGGTTTCCAGCTTGCCCCATACCATCGCGGCCTGGATCGCCAGCGCCGCCAGCAGCAGCACGTCGTAGCGCGGCAGGCCCAACAACCCTGCGCGCGGCACCAGGAACACGGCGCCGAAGAACAGCCCGACGAACAGGCAGGCCCTCGCCTCCTTGATGCCGAAATACAGCAATTCGGTCAGAAAACGCGGCCAGCCGCGCAGGCCGCCACGCGGCGCCGCATTCAGCAGATGGGTATCGAGGGTATCAAGCATGCGGCAACTTTAGCGCCCGCCCTGCACACTGTAAAGCACTATCGTCCAGCCCGGCCGGGCGAAAAAAAACCAGGCACAAGGCCTGGTTTTTCATGTGCCCGGCATGAATGCCGGGACTGGCGACATCAACGCACTACAATCAGAAGAACTTGTAGCTGGCCGACACGCCGATGCGGCGGAACTGTGGCGAGTAACCATCACGCCACTGAACTGGAGCATCTTTTTCGAACAGATTGTCGATGAACAGGTTCAGGCGGGTGTTTTTGATACCGCTGTAAGCCAGGTTGTAATCAACCGTCGTGTTGCTGCCAACGCGGGAGCAGGCCGACATGTTTTCAGCCGCGACCTTGTTGGTGACGCAGTAGGTCGGCGACGACAGGCTGTCGTTGCTGTAACCACTTTCGTAGTTGACCGTCACGCCATGGTCGAAATTACCGTTTTTCAGGGTAGCGCGCGCTTTGGCTTTCATGCGCGAACCCAGGTCGTAGGTACCGGCCATATTGGTGTCATAGGCATTGTCGGTAACGCTGAATTCCTGGTATTTCCACAGGTAGGTACCTTCCAGTTTCAGGCGAACCTGGCCGATGGCGGTGTTGAAACGGCCACCTGCGTCAAAGTCGAAGCCCGAAGCACGGGTCTTGCCGCTGTTGACGTATGGGTTGTACAACAGGCCGACCGTACCCACGCCACCGAAGTTGAGCGTGTTGCTTGGTGCGTATTTCTTGACCAGGGCCAGGAATTGCGCATCGGAAGCAGAATTGTCCACACGAATCAGCTGGCCTGGTGCCAGGTCAGCTTCGCCGCGCAGGATGTCCGAGATCGAACGGGTACCGATTTCGTCCTTGCGTTCGATATGGTAGTAGTCCAGTGCCACGGTCCAGTTCTTGATCGGCTCAAACACGAAGCCGGCGGTCAGCGAACGCGAGGTTTCCGGTTTCAGGTCCTTGTTGGAGGACACGAAGGTCGGTACGCCGAACGAGCAATCCGCATTGCGGAAGGTGTTCGCCTGTGCCTTGTCGGCGCTGGTGGCCGCAGGGTTGTTCTGCACCAGGTTGTTCAGGGTGCTGGAGGTGGTGCAGCGGCGTGGATCGGTCTGCGCGGTCGCGAACGAGCTACGGCCCAGGCCGTTACCGGTTTCAACGATGTTCGGTGCGCGGAAGCCGCCCGATGCCGTTGCACGCAGCAACAGGGTGTCGGTGGCGTTGACGCGCAGGCCCAGTTTTGGTGAGAAGTGCACGTCGCTGTTGCTTGACTTGTCGGCACGGACCGCGGCGCTCAGTTCGACCCGTTTCATGACTGGAATGGTCGCTTCGGTAAACAGCGCGTAGTGATCCGACGTGTCTTTCACTTGCAGGCCGGCGATGCCGACCAGGTCGCCACGCAGCACGTTGTCCGAGCTGGCCATTTCATATTTTTCGCGACGGATGTCGGTACCGAACGCCATGTTCACGGCACCTGCCGGCAGCTGGAACACTTCGCCGGACGCGGTAGCGTTGATGAAAGTGGTCTTCGATTCGCCGAACGTGGTACGGACCGGGAACATTGATTCGAGCAAGGCTGCGTCGTTTTGCTGGCCGAACTTGTAGGTACCGTTGACGATGGCATTGGTGTAGCCGTCTTTGCTGACAGCGCGGGTCGCCTTGGTGGCCGACGACTTCATGAAGCCAGCCGACGATTTCCAGTCAAAGTTGCCGATATCGCCGTTCAGGGTCAGCATCACGCGGGTCTGATCCGACTCGGTGCGGTTGAAGTTGAAACCATTGCCGGTATCCATCATGCGTGCGCGGTATTCGACCGGCACGGCGTACGGATTCATGGCGTGGCCGACTGGCAGCTTCGGATAGAAGAACGGGCCGACCATCTTGCCGTCGATCGCGTTGTACCAGGTGCTCGACGAGGTGGTGGCGCTGCCGTTGCTGACGTTAAATGGTGCAACGATGTAGTCATTGCTGGCGCTGGCATTGGTGATCTCGAAGTTGGCGTCGATATCCTTGCCGATGCGGAAGTGCGTGTTGCTGGCCAGTGCATAGCGTTTGGCATCCGTGGTCAAGCCGGTGTACGGCAGGATGTCCATCTTGCACAGCTTGTCTTTTGGATCGATATTGCCGGCAGGGCAGCCTGGTGCGGCAACGATGTTGGTGCTGCTCAGGAAGTAGTTACCGGTTGGCGAGAACGAGCTGCCGGCATCCCAGGTCGAACGGCCTGGGGTCAGGCGGTGCCATTCAGGGTAGTGGCTCTGCAGGTCGCCGGTGGTGTAGCCGTCGCTCTTGTACGCTTCGTAGGTCAGGTAGGTATTGAAACCGTCCTTGTCGATATCGCCATAGCCGATGATGCCCGACACGTTGCGGTTACGCTGGTCCTTGAAGCCGTCCGATTCCTTGTAGTTGCCGGTCAGCTTGGCACCAACGAATTCTTTCAGCAGGATGATGTTGATCACGCCGGCAATCGCGTCGGAACCGTAGATGGCCGATGCGCCGTCTTTCAGGATCTCGATGCGCTCGATGGCGGAAGCTGGAATCGCATCCAGGTTGGTGAAATTCTGCTGTGCGCCGTCGGCCAGGCCGTATTGCGCAATGCGCTGGCCATTGACCAGCACCAGGGTTGCCACTTTGCCCAGGCCACGCATGCCCACGCCCGACGAACCGGTCGCGAAACTGCCCGAGCTGCTGCTGGCCGAGCTGATCGAGGTGCTGATGGCGGACGAGGCGTTGAGGATGCCCAGCGCGGTGGTCTGGCCGGTACGCTCGATGTCATCGCGGGTCATGATCTGGACCGAGCCAGCTGCTTCCGCTTCGGTACGCTTGATGCTACTACCGGTGACTTCGACGCGTTGGATTTTTTCTACAGGTTCTGCAGCTTGTTGTGCGAATGCATGTTGCGAAAATGCCAAGGTCAATGCGATTGCAATGGTGCTTTTTTTAAAACCTGGTTTGTTGATTGCAGATTTATTCAAGACTACTCCCGAGCTGTCGTTTTCTATTGTATGAATTGTCGACACGAGCAAGTGATATTCCTTGTAGGAACATCTTACTTTGTAACGTGCGCCATGAATTTCTCACATCGAAGTTGCCATGCAAAGGGGAAAAGTCCGATATTGTGATTATCGACTCATTTTTTGTATGGTCTGTTGTTTTCTGGAATCATATTTAGTACTCATTTAACAATTAATTAAAATAAATTTTTTCATATCGTCATAGTAGGGACGGCTCTTCCCCTGTTCGACACGTCTAGACAGGTCGATCTCCGGACGTAAAAAAACCGGGCCTGTCCACGATCGTGAAGAGGCCCGGCTTTTACCAGTTGGCGGTCAGGAAACCCTGGCCGCCAGCTTGAATCGATTATTGCAGTTTGATTTCGACATCAACACCAGCTGGCAGGTCCAGCTTCATCAGCGCGTCAACGGTTTTGTCCGTTGGGTCAACGATGTCCATCAGGCGTTGGTGCGTACGGATCTCGAACTGATCGCGCGAAGTTTTGTTGACGTGCGGGGAACGCAGCACATCGAAACGCTGAATACGGGTAGGCAGTGGTACTGGGCCTTTGACGACAGCGCCGGTGCGCTTCGCGGTTTCAACGATTTCCAGAGCGGACTGGTCGATCAGCTTGTAATCGAAAGCCTTCAGGCGGATACGGATTTTTTGGTTTGGTGCCGACATGATATTTCCTTAAAAGAACGAACCGCGCGGTCTGCACGGCAATGAGGTCATACGGGGAATTTCTGACACAACAACCGTCAGGGTCGACATGATAGCACCAAAATGCTTGCCTACCCCGGCAGTTGAATAAAAAGAAGGGCGCCGGGCGACGACGCGTCTTCTTCTTATATAGGCTTAAGAATTAAGCCAGGATTTTTGCAACAACACCAGCACCAACGGTACGGCCGCCTTCGCGGATAGCGAAGCGCAGGCCTTCTTCCATCGCGATCGGGTTGATCAGCTTGACGGTGATCGACACGTTATCGCCTGGCATGACCATTTCTTTGTCTGCTGGCAACTCGATCGAACCGGTCACGTCCGTCGTACGGAAGTAGAACTGTGGACGATAGTTGTTGAAGAATGGCGTGTGACGGCCGCCTTCGTCTTTCGACAGAACATAGATCTCGCCGGTGA
>Ga0308163_10002946_pt1 | contig 14793 bp, 16 predicted proteins | sample PhyTR1_FD_201037 | JGI IMG/M metagenome (GOLD analysis project Ga0308163, IMG submission 201037) | Phyllosphere microbial communities from UC Gill Tract Community Farm, Albany, California, United States - DLSLT.R1 | ecosystem: Host-associated > Plants > Phyllosphere > Unclassified | place: USA...
TCATCGATCGTGTCGAGCCGGTGTCGACCGAGGCGATCCGTTGGTCTGCGGGTGCGATGCGGTTGTCGGTCGGCGACGCGATCATTCCTCTGTACGCGGTCGGCGATTTCGCCTCGCGGCGCGAAGTCGCGGTACTGCGCCTGACCGACGGCGAAAGCGAGATGGCGTATGCGATCGCGGAGGCAATCGAGATCGTCGAGCTGCCCGTTGAGATCGTGCCTGCGCGTGGAGCAGGACCGATCGCGGGCGTCGTGCTGATCGCCGGCGAACAGGTCGAGCTGATCGATCCGCACGCGCTTTTCTCCGGCCAGCCGGTCATGATCGCGTCGCCGCCGGTATGCCTGTTGCAGGTCGACGGTTCCGGCTGGATGGAGACGTTTCTCAAACCCGCGCTGGAGGCATCCGGCTATCGGTGCGTCACGTCGCTCGCCAAGGGCGAGACCGTGGCGGTGGCGCTGGCGATGGAGGATGCGCCACCGTGTGAAACACTTGCGCCGGTGGTGACCTTGCGGCGCGCCAGAAGCGCGAACGGGGACGATGATGCGAGCATCTATCGATACGACCGGCCCGCGTTGATCGCCGCGCTGGCGGCGCGGAGGGCAACATGACCGATCTGTTTCTCGTGGCGCATATCGCCGGTCGCGGTGTCGCGATCGCCGCCGCGCAAGTCGATTCGGTCGTCGACATCGGCGAGATCGTCGCCGTCCCTCGTGCGGATGCGGTCGTCCGCGGGCTGGCAGCGTTGCGCAGCCGGGTGGTGACAGTGATCGATACCGGTATCGCCCTCGGCCTGTCCCGCACGCCCGATGCCATGCGGCGCGCGGTGATCACCGTGGTCGAGGGGCATCATTACGCGATCCTGGTCGATTCGGTGGAGGATGTCGCACCGTTCACGCGACTGCCGCTGTCGCCGGGGCTGGCGCTGCACGGTGGCTGGGCCGCTGTCGGCTGCGGTCTCGTCGAGCGCGACGATGAGCCTTTGCTGATCCTGGATCTCGCCGCGGTCGTACCAGCGCCCGGTTTGGCAGCCTGATATTTCTTTAGCTTAACCCGGTGCTTACGCTTTGTCGTCTAAACCGGCTCTACGATTTCCCTTGGAAGGCTTTCCATGAAGACCTGTCTCGTCGTTGATGATTCGAAGGTGATCCGCAAAGTCGCGCGTCACATCCTCGAGACACTCGACTTTACCGTCACCGAAGCGTGCGATGGCCGCGAGGCGTTGGCGTCCTGCATGGCGTCGATCCCCGACGTGATCTTGCTCGACTGGAACATGCCGGTGATGAGCGGGATGGATTTCCTCCGCGCGCTGCGCGAGGCGGACGTGCCGCGCCGCCCCAAGGTCGTGTTCTGCACCACCGAGAACGGCATGGCCTATATCCGCGCGGCGATCGAGGCAGGCGCAGACGAGTATGTGATGAAGCCGTTCGACCGCGATACGCTGGAATCGAAGCTCCAGATCGTCGGCATGGCCTGATCCAGGCTTGGCCGTGACGACCCGGACACACTCTGCCAAGCGGCATGCGGACCGCGACGGGCTCGACAGCGCAAGAGTCCTAATCGTCGACGACTCGGTGGTCGTCCGCGCGGTGATCGCGCGGCTGATCGATGCGAGCGACCGGTTCTCGGTCGTTGGAGCGGTCGGCAACGTCGCTGCGGCCTTGGCATTCCTGGATCGTGCAACGGTCGACTTCATCCTGCTCGATATCGAAATGCCGGGGATCGACGGGCTCAGCGCATTGCCCGACCTGATCGCGGCGGGGCAGGGCGCGAAGGTCCTGATCGTGTCGTCCAGCGCGGACGAGGGCGGGGCTACCGCCTTGCGGGCGATGGCACTCGGCGCGGCTGAGACGCTGACCAAGCCGTCGACGAGTGCCCTGTCGACGCGGTTCGGTTCGGCTCTGGTCAACAAGCTCGAAATGCTGTGCGAGTATCCGGCGCAGATGCCCCCTGCGCTAGTCGTGCGCGCAATCGTATTGCCGACGCCGCCCGCGGGCACGCTGCTGCCGATCCGCCCGGTCTCGACCAGTAACGACTATGACATCGTTGCGATCGGTGCCTCGACCGGCGGCATCCATGCGCTGAGCCAGATGTTCGGACAGATGCCCGCTGGGTTCCGCCTGCCGATCGTCATCACCCAGCATTTGCCCGCATCGTTCATGCCGTATTTCGCCGCTCAGATCGCGGTGCTTGCCAGACGCCCGTGCGACGTCGCGGTCGATCGGATGCGGATCCGTCCGGGCCGGATCATCATCGCACCTGGCGACGCGCATTTGAAGGCCGTTAGCCTGTCCGAAGGCGGCGCGGCCTTCCGCCTGACGCACGAGGTCGTATCTAGCGGGTGCATGCCGTCGGTAGACCCGATGCTATCCTCGCTTGCCGACGTCTATGGTCCTCGCCTGCTCGCGGTAGTGCTCAGCGGCATGGGGCGCGACGGTGCGGAGGGCGCGCGGCGTGTCCACGACAGCGGCGGGTGCGTCGTCGTGCAGGACCGGCAGAGCTCGGTGGTGTGGGGCATGCCGGGGGCGATCGCCGCCTCGGGTATCGCCGACGCCGTGCTGGCCCCCGACGCGATCGGCCGCCTCGCCGCGACGCGACGTCGACCATGACGTCCCACGTCGCTCCCGCGCCCGCCGCGTCGCAGGCGACGATCAACGTCCTGACCGCGTTGCTCGAGGCGCGCACCGGTCAACAGATCGCCGCATATCGCTCATGGCGGCTCGACACCGCGCTGAAACCCCTGCTGCGTGCGCGCAAGCTCGACACGCTCGATCAGTTGGTGACCCAGTTGCTGCAGGGGAGCGACCGTTCGATCGGCGACTCGATCGTCGATGCGCTCGTCAACCAGGAGACGTCTTTCTTTCGCGACGCGCAGGTGTTCGAGATGCTCGCCGATGCGGTCGCGGAAGCCGAGCGTGACGGCCGTCACGTGCGTATCTGGTGCGCGGGCTGTTCGACCGGGCAGGAGCCGCTCTCGCTCGCGATGCAATTCGCCGAACGGCGCGAGAGGACCGGCGCGCCGATGCCGGAGATCGTCGCGACCGACGTGTCCGATGCCGCCGTCGCACGCGCGCGGTCCGGTCGCTTCTCGCAATTCGAGATCCAGCGCGGGCTGCCGGTGCGTCGCATGATCCGTTGGTTCGACACGACCGGCAGCGACTGGATCGCCAAGCCGGAACTGCTCGGGATGGTCGCGTTCCGGCGGATGAACCTAGTATCCGACCCGCCGCCGCTCGGACGGTTCGACGTCGTCCTTTGCCGCAACGTGCTGTTGTACCTGTCCGCCGATACGAAGGCCGAAGTGTTCCCGAAGATCGCCAGGGCACTGAAACCGAGCGGCGTGCTGGTGATGGGGGCAGGCGAAACCGTCATCGGCCAGACCAGTGCGTTCGCGCCGAGCAAGCGGTTCCGTGGCTTCTACGAAATGCCCGCACAGGGGTAATCCTCCACCTCCCGAGCGGCTGGCCGTCGTGACTTGCCGGCGATCCCGCCATATGGACCGTGCATCGTCCACCGGGTGTCTCGCATGCGCAAACTCTTCGATCCTATCCTCGCAGGCGGAAACCTCAAGGATCGGCTCTGGGCTTGCCTGGGCGCGCTGCTCGGCATCGGCCTGACCAGCGTAATCAGCGCGACGTTCGTTCACCCGCACGGAACGTTCCTGCTGATCGCCGCGCCGATGGGAGCCGCCGCGGTGCTCGTATTCGCGGTCCCGGCGAGCCCCCTGGCGCAGCCCTGGTCGGTGATCGGCGGGAACACCATCGCCGCGCTGGTCGGGGTCGCCGTCAGGATACTCGTACCGGCGCCCGAACTCGCCGCCCCGATCGCGGTCGGCGCGGCGATCCTGATGATGTCGCTGACCCGGTCGCTGCATCCGCCCGCCGGTGCGGTCGCGTTGACCGCGGTCGTCGGCGGCCCGGCGGTCGCCGATGCGGGCTTCGCGTTCGTGCTCGTCCCGATCGCGCTGAACGCTATCATACTGACCGCGTGCGGAATCCTGTTCCACCGGTTTTCAGGCCACAGCTATCCGCATCGTGTTCCCACCGTCGTGCCCGCGCCGATCGAAGCCGCGCTCCGGGCCGAGGATCTCGACAAGGCGCTCGCCGATCTCGGCGAAACGCTCGACGTCAGCCGTGAGGACCTCGACCTGTTGTTTGGTCGTGTCGAATACCACGCAACTCAACGGCGTACGCGAATGGCTGGCGGCGGCCCCGTGGGACGCGCGGCCTAGCTGATCCCCAGGTCCGCCGGGCCGAACGCGTCAGGCAGCAATTCCGATACGACATAGGTGCGGATCGCATCGCCTTCTGCCGCGCCGCAATGTACCGGCAGGTCGCGGCCGCCCATCTGCGCCGCCTCGTTAATGATTTGTCGGCAGCGGCCGCACGGGCTGACGGGGGAGGAGCCGGTCGCGCGGCCGTCCGCATCCATCGCGCCGCCGATCACGCCGATCGCGACGATATCGCGCAGGCGGCCCGCGGCGCTGGCGGTGGCGATCGCGACCGTCTCGGCGCAGAGTGACAGGCCGTAGCTCGCATTCTCGAAATTTGCGCCGGTGATCACTGTGCCGTCGTCGAGCAACACGGCCGCACCGACCGCGAACCGCGAATAGGGCGCGTGGGCGTTGCGAGAGGCGTCGCGCGCTGCCGCCACGAGGTGGATTGCTTGATCAGTCATGATGCCACCACGTCCCAGTTCACCGGTCCCTCGATCCCGTCGATGCGGCGGAAATCGCTCGCGCGCCACATCCGCCATGGTCGCGCGGTGTAGTCGGGCTTGAGGATATTCTCCACCGCCCATAGCGGCCGAGGGACGGCATCCGACAGCGTGTATTTCGAATCCACCGCCTTGCTGATCCGCAGCATCACCGGCTGCCGGGTGTGCGTCTCGACCATCGTCACGAACTGCGCGATGTCGGCGATCAGCGTCGCGCGGTTGGGCCGCGCGGTGCAGTCGTCGTGAAACGCGATGTCGACCGCAGTCGGCAACGCGTCAGACGTTCGGGGCACGAAGGTGTTGAACGCGTTCGCCTGCTCGTCGGCGCGCTGGCACAGGGAATAGACATGAACCGCACCGCGTCGCAGACCGGCGTCGGGCAACGCCGCCCAGTTCGCCTCGAACGCCGGATCGCGGCGGTCGGTGCCCGACGTCGCGACGATATAGGCGAAGTCTGCGCCGCTCGCGCGCACCGTGCCCCATTCGACCGGGCCCGGGTTTTCGGCAAGGTCGATGCCTTGCAACGGATATTGCTTGACGTCCGGGTGCCAGCCGGTTGCGGCGGTCCAGCCGCAGATGCCAACGAAGCCGGTCGCGGCCAGCGCGGCCGCGAATTTCAGAAGTGCGTGAGCCATGGGTCTTCTAGTTACGGATGTGGAGGACGCAGATCAGCGTGAACAGCCGTCGCGCGGTGTCGAAATCGACCTCGATCTTGCCGTCGAGACGCTCCTTGAGCAGCTCGGCGGCCTCGTTGTGGACGCCGCGGCGGGCCATGTCGACCGTCTCGATCTGGGCGGGGGAGGATTGCCGGATCGCCTGGTAATAGCTGTCGCAGATCGCGAAATAGTCGCGGATTGGCCGGCGGAAGCGGCCGAGCGCGAGCACCAAAGTCTCGAGATGCGTGTCGTCATCGCGGTGGATATGGATGCCGAGGCGTCCTTCCTCCGACTGAAGCTTGATCTTGTACGGCCCCGCATACCCATCGGCATAGGCGCGCTGCGGAGCGAAGTGATTGCCCTCGATCAGGTCGAAGATCGCGATCCGCCGCTCCTGCTCGACGTCGGGCGAGCGCCAGCCGAGACTGGTCTCGTCGAGTTGCACGTCGATGATCCGCGGGTCGGCCATACCGGTTCGATAGCGGGGGACATTCGCCCTGTCACTTATCCCCAGCATTCCGCCGCGAGTAGCTTGGACGAGGACCCGTCCATCGCGTAGGTGCAGGGGATGGCAACTCTCGCATTCCCCGTTCCCGCGGTCCCCGAACCGCAGCAGCTTCCCCGCAACGTCGAGGCCGAGGCCGCGATGCTCGGCGCGATGATGATCGACAACCGCCTTGCGGACGATCTCGTCGACAAGCTCGAACCGGGGCATTTCTTCGAACCCGTCCACGGACGTATCTTCGCGGCGATCAAGACGCTGCGCGGCAACGACATGCTGGTGACGCCGGTGACGTTGCGGCCGATGTTCGATGCGGACGAGGGTATGCGCGAGCTTGGCGGGCCGGCGTATCTGGCGGGGCTGACGGGTAGCGGCGCGGGGCTGATCGGTGCGCGCCAGTTCGCGCAGCAGATCTACGACCTCGCGATGCTCCGCGCGCTCGTGTCGGTCGGTCGCACGCTTGTTGATCGCGCGATGGACACCTCCGAGGAGGTCAATCCGCGCGCGCAGATCGAGCTCGCCGAGGAGGAGCTGTTCAAGGTCGCGGCGGATGGTGGTTCCGAGAATACGGTGAAGTCGTTCGCGCAGGCGACGACCGCGGCGGTCAAGATGGCCGAGCGCGCGCTGAACTCGGGCGGCAACCTGTCGGGCGTCACCACGGGCATCGATTCGATCAACGCCAAGATCGGCGGCATGCATCACAGCGATCTCATGATCCTCGCCGGTCGTCCGGGCATGGGCAAGACTTCGCTCGCCACCAACATCGCGTTCAACGCGGCGCGGCGCTGGATGCGCGACATGGCCGACGGGATCGCACCGAAGGACTCGGTCGGCGCAAAGGTCGCGTTCTTCTCGCTGGAAATGTCCGCGGATCAGCTGGCGACGCGTATCCTGGCCGAGCAATCGCAGATCAGTTCCGAATCCCTCCGCATGGGTAAGATCAGCCGCACCGAGTTCGCACAGCTCGCGGCTGCCGCTGCAGAGCTGGAGAATTTGCCGCTGTTCATCGACGATACCGGCGGTCTCTCGATCGGTGCGTTGCATACGCGCGTTCGTCGGTTGCAGCGTCGGCATAACAACGAGATCGGGCTGGTGGTGGTCGACTACCTCCAGCTGCTGTCGGGGTCGGGCAAGAGCAAGGACGGCAACCGCGTCCAGGAAATCTCCGAGATTTCGCGCGGGTTGAAGACGCTGGCGAAGGATCTCAACGTACCGGTGCTGGCGCTGTCGCAGCTTTCGCGTGCGGTGGAATCGCGCGAGGACAAGACGCCGATGCTCTCGGATCTTCGTGAGTCGGGGTCGATCGAGCAGGACGCCGACATGGTCTGGTTCGTGTACCGCGAGGATTACTACGTCGCGTCGAAGGAGCCCAAGCGCCCGGCGGAAGGCGATAGCTCGAAGATCTTCGAGGACCACGCTTCGTGGGCGGCGGAGATGGAACGGGTCTACGGCCTGGCGGAACTGATCATCGCCAAGCAGCGCCACGGCGCGACGGGGAAGGTCCGGATGAAGTTCGATCCGACGATCACGAAGTTCTCGGATCTGGCCGAGTATTAAGCCATCGTGTCCCTCTCCCCTCCGGGGAGAGGGAAGGGGCCCGCCGCACTTGCGGTGGGAAGGGAGAGGGGAGTGTGGCTCGGGACCTGGATCCCAACGCCCCTCTCCCTTCCGTCGCCAAGTGGCTCCTCCCTCCCTCTCCCCGTAGGGGAGAGGGAATTGGATCAAATCATCGGATCGTAATCGGTGGGGGCGTGGATGCCGCATTCGACCTTGTCGAAACTGCGCCAGCGGCCTGCGCGCGGGTCTTCGCCGGGAGCGACCTTGGTTGTGCAAGGCGCGCAGCCGATAGATAGATACCCCTGAGCTTCCAGCGGATGCCGCGGCAAATCATGCTCCGCGAAATAGGCGTCGAGCTTGGCCTTGTCCCAATCCGCAAGCGGGTTGATCTTCAACCGGCCCTCGTCCTCTTCGAAGCGGGGGAGCGCGGTACGGGTGCCCGACTGGAACCCCTTCCGCCCCGAGATCCACGCATCGAACGGCGCCAGCGCCCGCCGCAACGGCTCGACCTTGCGCAGGTCACAGCAGCCGTCGGGATCGTAGGACCAACGCAACCCGGTCTTGTCCTTGATCGCCAGCAACCGCGGATCGGGACGGAACACGCGGAGATCGGTAAAGCCCAGCTTCTCCGCCAGTTCGTCACGGTACGCCAAGGTCTCCCCGAACATCTTCTGCGTATTCGTGAACACCACCGGCACATCGACATCGACCTGCGCAACCATGTGCAACAGCACCGCCGACTCCGCGCCGAACGACGACACCGCCGCGATCCGCCCGCGCAACTCGCCGACGAGCAGTTCGAACAGCATCTCCTGCGCGGAGACGCCTTCGAACCGCTCCTGCATCGCCATCGCATCGGCGCGCGTGAACGCCGGCGTGACGTCGATCATGTCGAGTTGGCGCGCGGGCTCACCCATGGCGCAGCTTCCATACCGGCACCGCGCCGTCCGCCGCCTTCTGGTACGGCGTATCGTAGCGTTCCAGGCTCGCGCGCAGCACGTCGATATCGATCGGCGCCTGGGGTGCGAAGCTGTCGAACCCGCAGCGGCGCATCAGCGGAATCTGATCGACCAGGACATCGCCCTGCGCCCGCAGTTCACCGGTATACCCCGCCTCGCGCAGGATTCGCGCCGACGAGTAGCCACGGCCGTCGCGGTAGCCGGGGAAGCTCACCTCGATCAGCGCAAGCTGGTCGATCTGGGGCAACAGCGCGCGCGCATCGTCGCCAGCTTCCAGGCGAACGGCAGCCGCGTTGCTCTGGCCGATGAACGAATCGAGCGTCACCGCGGGCTCGTCATGCGGCTCGTCGTCGCGGAAGCGGAGCAGCGTCTGGTCCGGATACTCAACCATAGATCGCTTCCTTGAACGTCTCGAAGCCGACGCGGCGGTAGGTGTCGAGGAAACGCTCGCCGGGGTCGCGGACCTGAAGATACCGGTCCGTCACGCGCTCGATCGCGTCGACCACGCCGTCCTCGGAGAAACCAGGGCCAGTGATCTTCGCGAGGCTAACATCCTCTGCGCCCGACCCGCCGAGCGAGAGCTGGTAATTCTCGGTGCCCTTCTTGTCGACGCCGAGGATGCCGATGTGGCCGGCATGGTGGTGCCCGCACGCGTTGATGCAGCCGCTGATCTTGAGCTTCAGTTCGCCGAGATCGCGCTGGCGATCGAGACTGCCGAAGCGCGTCGCGATCTTCTGCGCGAGCGGGATCGAGCGCGCGTTGGCGAGGCTGCAGTAATCGAGACCGGGGCAGGCGATGATGTCGCTGATCAGGTCGAGATTGGCCTCGGCGAGCCCGGCGTCGTTGAGCGCCGACCAGACCGCATGAAGGTCGGCGATGCGGACGTGCGGCAGGACGATGTTCTGCGCATGCGTGACGCGCAGTTCGTCGAAGCTGTAGCGCGTGCCGAGATCGGCCATCACGTCGATCTGGTCCGCCGACGCGTCGCCGGGGATGCCGCCGATCGGCTTCAGGCTGATGTTGACGATCGCATAGCCCGGCTGCTTGTGTGCCTTCACGTTCTGGTCGAGCCAGACCGCGAAGTCGGGATCGCTGCGGTCGATATCGGTCGAGGCGTTGGCATCAAACTCCGGCGCGCCGAAGTGGCTCGTGATGCGCTCCAGTTCGGCCCGCGGAGGATCGAGGCCGAGCCCCTTCACCGCGGCGAATTCCTCCTCGACCTGGCGGCGATATTCGTCGGGGCCGATCTCGTGGAGCAGGATCTTGATCCGCGCCTTGTAGATGTTGTCGCGGCGGCCGTAGCGATTGTAGACGCGCAGGCACGCCTCGAGATAGCTCATCAGGTCGTCCGCGGGGACGAAGTCGCGGATCTCGTGGCTGATCATCGGCGTGCGGCCCATGCCGCCACCGACGAAGATCTTCGCGCCGAGTTCACCGTCGCGGACGTGCAGCCCGATGCCGATATCGTGCAGCCGCATCGCCGCGCGATCCTCGTCCGCCGCGATCACGCAGATCTTGAACTTCCGCGGGAGGTAGGTGAATTCCGGGTGGAACGTCGACCATTGGCGGATCAGCTCGGCCCAGGGGCGCGGGTCGGCGACCTCGTCCGCGGCGGCGCCGGCGAACTGGTCGGAGCTGATGTTGCGGATGCAGTTACCCGACGTCTGGATGGCATGCATCTCGACCGTCGCCAGCTCCTGGAGGATGTCCGGGGTCTGATCGAGCTGGATCCAGTTGAACTGGATGTTCTGCCGCGTGGTGAAATGCCCGTAACCGCGATCGTACTTCCGCGCGATGTGCCCGAGCATCCGCATCTGGCGGCCGTCGAGCGTCCCGTACGGCACCGCGACGCGCAGCATGTACGCGTGGAGCTGGAGGTACAGCCCGTTCATCAGCCGCAACGGCTTGAACTGGTCCTCGGTCAGCTCCCCCGAGAGGCGGCGGCGGACCTGGTCACGAAACTCGTCGACGCGCTGGTCGACGATCGCCTGGTCGTATTCGTCGTATTTATACATGTCAGATTACCCAGCTGCCGGCATTGGGGTCGGCGGGTTTGAGAGTCAGGTCGGGCCGCATCGTCGGGCCCAAAGCGCGGATCCGGTCCTTGATGTGGGCGGGGCGGGGGCCTTCGTCGGTCTGCGTCGCCTCGATCAGATAGGGCACGTTGACGCGGCGCGCGCCTTCCTCCGCCTGGAGGATGGCTTCACCCGCGACACCGACGTCGGCCGCGTCCTCGATGTGGCGCGACCATCCGTTTCCGGTCCACCAGACGACGTCGCCGGTGGGAAGGTCGTTTCCGGTCAACAGCTTCATGCGGCGGCGTCCTCTGCTACGCGAGCCCAGCGGGCGAGTTTGTCTTCGGCGTCCGACAGTTCGACGACTTCGCCGACGACGATGATCGCGGGGCTTTTCACCGCCTCGCGCGTGACCATCGCGCCGAGATCGGCAAGCAGCGTTCGGATCGCACGGCTGCCCTTGAGCGTGCCGCGTTCGAGCACGGCGACGGGCATGTCGGGCGCGACGCCGTCGGCCATGAGCTTGTCGGCGATCTCGGTCGCGGTGGCGATGCCCATGTAGATCACGAGCGTGCGGCCCTGGCCGGCGAGCCCGGACCAGTCCTGTTCGGTCAAACCCTTGCACTGGCCCGCGACGAAGCTGACCGCGCTCGAATGATCGCGGTGGGTCAGCGGCAGCATCGCTTCCGCTGCACAACCGAGTGCAGCCGAGACGCCAGGAATGACTTCGACGGGGAGACCGGCAGCGCGAACCGCCTCGACCTCCTCGCCGCCGCGACCGAATACGAACGGGTCGCCGCCCTTGAGGCGGATGACGATCGCGCCGGTCTTCACATGCGCGATGATCAGCGCGTTGATCGCCTCCTGCGGCAGCGTGTGGCGCGCGCGTTGCTTGGCGACCGAGATGCGCTGTGCACCCGGCGGCGCGATGTCGAGCACGCGCGGGTCGATCAGTCCGTCATGCACGACGACGTCGGCGGTCTTCAGCGCATCGACCGCGCGGACGGTCAGGAGGCCGGGATCGCCCGGGCCCGCCCCGACGAGGATGACGCGCCCGCGGGCGGTGGGGTCTAGGAGGCTTGCCATGCGACCGGAGATGGGCGGGCGCGCGCTGCGCCGCAACCGAATGATGCTTTGGCGGGAGGTAGGATTGCTTTTGCACGTGGGGCCGAGAGGCGTGGTCGTCGAACCCTCACGATCCTCCCCCGCCAGGGGGAGGTGGCGCCGAAGGTGACGGAGGGGGGGATCCGGAACATCGGTAATCCCTTTCCGCCCCCTCCGTCTGGCAAGAGCCAGCCACCTCCCCCTGGCGGGGGAGGATCGAAGGTCTCAGCCGTCGGCTAGGCCGATCCCGATTGACGCACGCGCGCTTTCGGACTCGCTGCTGACGACCGGGTAGGCGCAGTAATCGGCTGCGTAATAGGCGCTCGGGCGGTGGTTTCCCGACCAGCCGATGCCGCCGAACGGCGCGCCGCTCGAGGCGCCATTGGTCGGCTTGTTCCAGTTGACGATGCCGGCGCGGATGTTCGCCCAGAAGCGGTCGTACAGTGCGGGCGTCTGGCTGATCAGCGAGGCGGACAGGCCGTAACGCGTGTTGTTCGCCTCGGCGATCGCGGCGTCGAAATCGTCGACGCGAACGACCTGGAGGATCGGGCCGAACAGCTCGATATCGGGGCGGTCGGCAATGTCGGTGACGTCGATCAGCGCGGGTTTCAGGAACGGCAGGTCCGCGACCGGGCGTTCGAGGTGACGGATCGGGCGGCCGCCGCGTGTGAGCAGTTCGAGGAAGCTTTCGGTCAGCTGCTCGGCGGCTTCGTTGTCGATCACAGGGCCCATGAACGGAGCGGGGTTGGCGTGCGGCTCGCCGACGATGATCCGTCCGACCATCTTGTCGAGCGTGGCGACCAGCGGGTCGTACAGCTTCGTGTCGATGATCAGCCGGCGGGCCGCGGTGCAGCGCTGGCCGGCAGTGGTGAAGGCGGACTGGATGATGAGCACGGCCGCGGTGTGCAGGTCGGGCGCGTCCCAGACGACGATCGGATTGTTGCCGCCCATCTCCAGCGCGAGGATCTTCTCGGGCTTGTCGGCGAACGCGCGGTTGAGCGCGAGCCCGGTGCGCGCCGAGCCGGTGAACAGCAGCCCGTCGATATCGGGGTGCGCGGCGAGCGCCTTACCCTCGTTGGGGCCACCGATGACGAGGCGGATACACTCGGGCGGGACACCGGCGGCGCGGAAACATTCGACAAGGAACGCGCCGACCGCGGGGGTCTTTTCGGATGGCTTGAAGACGACCGCGTTGCCGGCGATCAGCGCGGGGACGATGTGGCCGTTGGGCAGATGCGCGGGGAAGTTGTACGGCCCGAGCACGGCCAGCACGCCGTGCGGCTTGTGGCGGACGGCGATCCGCGATCCCATCGTCGCTTCGAGACGACGCTGCGCTGTGCGATCGGCATAGGCGCTGACCGAGATGTCGACCTTGGCGATGACCGTCTCGACCTCGCCGCGCGCTTCCCAGATCGGCTTGCCGGTCTCGCGTGCGATCAGGTCGGTGAACGCGTCGTTGCGCTGGCGGACGATGTTGGCGAAGCGCCGCATCGTCTCGATCCGGAAGGCGAGCGGTTTCGACGCCCAACTCGACCAGCCGGCACGCGCGCAGGCGACTTCGGCGTCGACGTCGCCGATCGGGTGGCGCCAGAGGACCGCGCCGGTGGCTGGCTCGTAGGAGATGATCTCGTCGGACATGCGTCGCTCTTGCCTTGATTCGCAGCGAGTTTCCACTGGGGCGCGCCGTTTTGCTCCCCTCCCTGAAAGGGAGGGGCTGGGGGTGGGTCGGGTTCCATGGGTCCAGATGCTCGCGGCTCAGGCCGACCGACCCACCCCCGACCCCTCCCTTCCAGGGAGGGGAAATTACTGGGCTAGCGCTTCGCCCATTTTGCGGATCGCGGCGACCTTGGCGTTTAGCAAACTCCAGTCATCATGCGCGTCGATCGGGGCCCAAATCGCTTCGACCTCGTCGATGAGCATGCTGCATGGGTCGCCCGACCAATAGGGGTGCGAGCGATCTTTCCGGGGTTCGTAGGACGCGAGTGCCGCGCGGACTTCGGTCCAGGGTTCGCCGTAGGTGTCGGGCAGATCCCCACCGAACGCGTCGAAGAAGAACCGGTCGATCCCGACGCCGGAGGTACGGAGCGCGCGTTCGGTCGCCTGGACGAGGTCGCGGTCGATGTCCGGATCGCGCGGGCGGACGCCGAGGCGCCAGAGGATCGCCTGCGTGACTTCGGGCTGGTAGCGCGGACCGAACTGGTCGAGCGCCGCCACCAGCGGATCGCTCTCGGCGATCTGGCGGAGCGCGACGGCGAGTTGCATCACGTCCCAGTGGATCGCCTCGGGCTGGCGACCGAACGCGTAGAGCCCCTGGTGGTCGAAATAGGCGGCGGTGAAGGCCGGGTCCCAGGTCGGGGCGAACCGCCACGGGCCGTAGTCGAAGCTCTCCCCGGTGACGTTGATATTGTCCGAATTGAGCACGCCGTGGACGAAGCCCGCCGCCATGTAGCGTGCGGCGAGACGCGCGGTGCGGCCGACGACGAGGTCGAGCAGGCGGACCGGGTCTTCGCTGTCCTCGTCGTAGAGGTTGCGCAGCGTGTAGCCGACGAGCTTGCGTAAAGCTGCTTCGTCGCGGTGGTAGGCGAGGCGCTGGAAGCTGCCGATGCGGACGTGGCTGTGGTTGAGGCGGACGAGGACCGCCGAGCGCGTCGGGCTAGGCTCATCGCCGCGTTGAAGTTCTTCGCCGGTCTCGATTAGCGACAGCGTGCGCGAAGTGGGGACGTTGAGTGCGTCGAGCATCTCGGTCGCGAGAATCTCGCGGACACCGCCCTTGAGGGTGAGGCGGCCGTCACCCGCGCGGCTCCACGGCGTCTGGCCGGATCCCTTGGTACCTAGGTCCATCAACCGGCCTCGGTCATCCCGCATCTGCGCGAAGGTGAAGCCGCGGCCGTCGCCGAGATCGGGGTTGTAGTTGCGGAACTGATGGCCGTGGTAGCGGAGCGCGAACGGCTGGGGGAGTGTGCCGGGGAGCGGCTCGAACCGGCCGAAATGGCGAGTCCATTCGTCGTCGGTGAGCGCGTCGACACCGATTTGCGCGGCGGCGCGATCGTTGCGGAAGCGGGTTCGCGTCTCGGGGAAGTCCGCAGGCGCGACAGGATCGAAAAAGCCGTCGCCGAGGTCGAGGAGCTTTGCTTCGGGGCGATAGGCTTGCGGGGAGATAGGCATGCGGCGATATGGTGGCCGCTACCCGAAGGACGCAACCATGGCCGCTTACGAAAACCTCTATTGGTGGTCCAACGACGGGCTGAGACTGCACGCGAGGGACTATCCGGGCGGCGCGGAAGGCC
>Ga0308163_10002951_pt1 | contig 14770 bp, 16 predicted proteins | sample PhyTR1_FD_201037 | JGI IMG/M metagenome (GOLD analysis project Ga0308163, IMG submission 201037) | Phyllosphere microbial communities from UC Gill Tract Community Farm, Albany, California, United States - DLSLT.R1 | ecosystem: Host-associated > Plants > Phyllosphere > Unclassified | place: USA...
AGCGTTGAGGAAGCCTTGGGTTTGATGCTCGATGTACGGTGTCTCAGCAGCGAAGGCGGTGTTGATGGACAGAGCAAGTACGGTCAGTGCAGCGGTTTTTTTGATGATGTTCATGGCAATAGTCCCTTGAGTGCTTAATGGTCAGTCAGTAATTGAGTTGTTATCAGGCGACAGCGAGTGTTTTGCGGCTGCGGGCATCCAGGCTGAAAGCACCGGCCCCGTTTGCGGCGATCTGCAGCAGCCCGCCTGCGATGGCGATGTTTTTCAGGAAGTTGATCAGTTGGCTCTGGTCGGCGAAGTTGTTGTGGAAGACCACGGCGGTGACCACGGTGAAGCCCGCCATCAACAGCGCAATCAAGCGTGCCTTGTAGCCCAGCACCAGGGCGGTGGCGAAACCGATTTCAACGATCAGTGCAGCGATGAACGCCAGGTCCGGGAAGGGCATACCGCTGGCCGCGATGTAGCCCTTGGTAGCTGCCGGAGCCGCCAGCTTGCCGAAGCCGCTGAACAGAAACAGAGAGGCGAGCAGAGCGCGGCCGGCCAGGGAAGTGAAAGCTGCTTGAGTGTTGGCGTTCATGGTCTGTTGCTCCAAAAGGTCAAATGAGTTGTTTGTGTGTTGGCGGTCTGTGTCAGCACCATGGAGCGAATATTAATGGTGTGGTGAGATGTGATAAATCGTCTGGGATGGGTTTTACTGTCAACCCATACGAGACAATAGGGGTATTGGTTTGTTAACGCTGTAGGAGCTGCCGAAGGCTGCGAAGACGTTATTTCTGTCACCCCGTTGTTCGCAGCCTTCGGCAGCTCCTACAGGGGCACGAAATATGTGGCAGTCGAGATCATGCCGAAACCGACTGATATCCGGAGTAAAGGTCGTTTGGTATTGCCCTTGCATCGGATCAAGAATGAAGCAGGTTATTTTCTTGTGCAGTTCTGGCGGGGGATGAGGTCGAGATGGATCAGCTGCGTGAAAAGTGTTTGTGGGAGCAAGTCACGACTCGTCAGATTCAAACCGTGACCTTGAACGGTGCGCTCAAGGTCGACGTATGTGTGATCGGCGGCGGCATCACTGGTCTTTCTGCGGCATTACATCTACTGGAAAGCGGCAAGTCCGTTGCGTTACTGGAAGCCTCGCGCATCGGCACCGGCGGCTCCGGGCGCAACGTTGGGCTGGTCAATGCCGGCAGCTGGATTCCCCCCGATGATGCCGCCGCTATTCTTGGTCCGGGCGTGGGCGAGAAATTCAACACGGTCATGGGCCTGGCCCCCGCGCTGGTCTTCGACCTGATCGAGAAGTACGCCATCGATTGCCAGGCTCGTCATGACGGCACCTTGCACATGGCCCACAACGCCAATGGTGCCAAAGACATCGAAGCCCGCCATGATCAATGGAAGCGTCGCGGTGCGGACGTCGAGTTGCTGACTGGCGCCAAGTGCCGAGAATACTGCGGCACCGACAAAATCCCTGTGGCGCTGCTGGACCGCCGTGCGGGCACGATCAACCCCATGGCCTACACCGTTGGCCTGGCAGAAACCGTGCTCAAACTCGGCGGGCAGATTTTCCAGAACTCACCTGTGCAGGCAGTGGCTCGCGAAGGCTCCGGCTGGCTGGTCAATACTGCGGGCGGCGCGGTGTCGGCTGACAAGGTCGTGGTTTCCACCGGTGCTTATACAGAAGGCGAGTGGGGGGGCATCAAACAGAACTTCTTCAAAGGCTATTACTACAACGTTGCGTCCGAACCGCTGACGTCGAGCGCTGCGGATGAAGTCCTCAAACATGGCCAGGGCTCATGGGACACCCGCATGGTGCTGAGCAGCATTCGCCGCGACAACGAGGGCCGATTGATCCTCGGCAGCATGGGCAAAATGAACAACAAACCTGACTGGTTCATTCGCAGTTGGGCTGATCGCATCCAGAGCCATTACTTCCCGCAGCTGGGCAAGGTTCAGTGGCAGATGCACTGGACCGGCTGCATCGACTTCACCCCCGATCACATGGTCAAACTGTTCGAACCTGCGCCGGGGTTGGTTGCCGCCAATGGCTACAACGGGCGTGGCAATACCACGGGGACGGTGATGGGCAAGGCTTTCGCGGATTTTCTGGTCAAGGGCGATCCCGGCGTTTTGCCCATCCCCTTCGCCCCGGCCCCCGAGCTGAAAAGCGCAGGCGTGCGGGCGCTGGCTTACGAGACCGGTTTCAACCTGTACCATGCCGGGCAGTGTTTGCGGGTGATCCTTTAACGGGGCCTATTTTGTTGGAGCGAGGCTTGCCCGCGAATGAGCCGCCTCGGTATGCCAGATAAACTGCGTTTCGTTCTTCGCGGGCAAGCCTCGCTCCAACAGTTAACGACTAAAAGGACGTTCCCCCATGCCCCTCGACTGGCACAGCACCCCCATCACCCGCGCCACGCCCATCGACAAGGCCTACAAAAACACCCAGAACGTCCGGCGTTTCCTGCTCGAACAATGCGGTGCGGACTTCAAATTCACTCGGGATTTAATGGCCTGGATACGCAACGAAACCCCCAAGACCATGGGCGATGTGGCGGATGAGTGGCTGCGTCGGCAGGCGGGCTAATCAGCCCGGAAGCTCCAGACGATCTCCACCACCCGCACCGCCACAATCAAATACAGCAGGCAGAAAAACACCTGCAGCAGGACGTGATAACGCATCTTGGCCAGCCGATGCAGGCCGTCGCTGATGTTCATCAGCATCAACAAGGCCGACACTACAATCAGCCCCAGCCCCGTCATCTGCGAACCCCACAGCCCCATGAAAATCTGGTGATTGCCATTCAGGGCGTTACTGCCTGCGGCAAACAGCAGGGCGCAGACCAGCAGGTTCTTGATGTTGTCGAACACCTTGGTGTTCAGATCCTGATCCAGCAGATGCAGATACCGCTTCCATAACTTGCTCATGTTTCGCCACCTTTGCTGACGGGGATCGCATGAGCAAGGATAGGTGGCCTTGCCGTTGAGCGCCTCGATCAGGCCAGCGGCGCGATGCCCAGCGCCTGCGAGCATTCCAGCAGCGAGCGGCGCTGGGTGTCGGCGTAGAGCTTGAGTTCGTTGATCGTGTGGCGCCCCAGTGCACGCTCAAAATCCTGCTGGTTCGAGCTGGTGCCGTAATGGGACTGTGCGTCATCCCCCAGGTTGGACTGGAAAATCCCCGCAGCGCTGACCGGTAGAAAGTCTTCATACACCAGCGGTTCGAAGTGCACGTAGCCCGCCGCAATCAACTGCTCAAGGTCCGCGTCGGGCTGTTTGTTTGCGCCCGCCGCGAGGCCTTTTACCGTGGCGAAATAACGGAAGTAGGCCAGGTCCTGAGCGCGCATGTGCTCGTAGCTGTCCGGGAAGGCCTTGAAGGTTTGCCCCAGCAATTCGGCATAACGCACGGCGTTGGCTTCATTGGGGAATTCACCCAGCGCGTCCCGGGCTTCGTTCAGCAACTGGTCATACAGCTCGCGTCCTTTTGGCGTGAGGGCTGCACCGCGCTGTTCGATCTCACCGAAACGCGCCGAGTGGCTGCCGGCTTCATTGGCTGACTGGCCGATAAAAGTGATGGCCTCTTCGAGCGCTTTGAAACTGGTCTGGCGCAGCAGAATCGGGCAGTTGCGACGCGGTGGGCCTTCGACAACGGCCTTGGGTGTGATGCCTTTTTTCGGCATGCCTTCCTGAACAACATCAATGTCCAGGGTGCGCGGCGTCAGGTGGTTGATGTGCGGGCCACGAAACGCCACCACGTCAGCAATCAGGCGATGCTGGGCGTTGAGCTGCTTGTACTGATCCAGGCTCACCGTGGCGGTGCTGTGCCAGCGGAAGGTTTCCAGCGCCTGCTCGACGAAATCCTGCGCGTCGGCCTCGCTCAAACCGCCATCCAGCTCGGATTTTTCAATCAGCTCCAGCGCCCGGGGCGTGAAGATGTTGCGTTTGCTCAGCACCTGGCTGGCGAAGTCCCGCAGCTCTGGATTGTTGATCAGCTCCAGACGCAGCAGGGACGTGAACACCCGGAACGGGCTGACTTGCAGGGCTTGTTCGTGCACCGCACGGAAGGCCGTGGAATGCACCGGTACACCGGCGGGCGTGAGGTCGTAATAACCCACCGGCTCCATGCCCATCACCGCGAACAAACGGCTCAAGGTCGCCAGTTCAGTGGCCGTGCCGACGCGGATAGCACCATGGCGCTCCATGTCCAGGCGATGGATTTCACCGGTCTGCTTCAAGCTCTGCGCGACCTGCGAGTTGCTCGCCAGCACGACCTCGTTGGTTTCCGCGACCAGATCCATCAACGTCCCGTACAGCGGGACTTCGGTCTTGTACATCTCCGACATGGCACGGGAAAAACGGGCGCGGATGTCGTCACGGTTTGCGAAGCTTGAAGCTGTCATTGCGATGGTTCTCCTTGTAGGAGCTGATTATTCTGAATTAACAAAGTACCCGTGGGACCGGCTTCAGCCGGGAAGGCGGCCTTTCAGCTACGAATATGCGTTGAATGTACCTGCCTCTTCACGAATGAATTCGCTCCCACGGGATGCGTATGGCCTGAAGTCCATCCTGAACCCGTGGGACCGGCAGTCTTGGCTTACTCTAACCCCACCAAACACCGCTCAAAAATATCCAGCCCCTCGCTCAGCACCTCCGGCTCAATCGTCAACGGCGCGAGCAAACGGATGATGTGTCTTGATTTACCACTGGGCATCAGCAGCAGGCCAGCATTACGTGCTGCTTCCAGCAGTTGTGCCAGTTGCTGTGTGCCCGGCGCGCCGTCAGCGGTGATCAGTTCAATACCGCGCATAGTGCCCACGCCGGTCAAACGCCCCAGATAAGGCGACACCTTGTTGGCCTGCCACGCCTCATAACGGCTGACGATCATGTTCTCCTGCATCTCGCCCCAGGACGACAGATTCTGGTCATTCAATTGATCGAGGCTGGCGATGCCCGCCGCGCAGGCAATCGGGTTGCCGGAATACGTACCGCCAAGGCCGCCTTTAGGCAGCGTGCCCATCAACTCGCGACGCCCAACCACGGCACCCATCGGAATGCCACCGGCGATGCTCTTGCCCAGCAGAATCAGATCCGGCTCGATGCCCAGTCGCGTAAAAGCAAAACGCTGCCCGGTGCGCCCGAAGCCTGACTGGATCTCGTCGGCGATCAGCAGAATGCCTTTGTCATCGCAGAACGTGCGAAGCGCCCGAGCGAAATCAGCTTCCATGGCCAGAAAGCCGCCTTCGCCCTGAACCGCTTCGAAGATGAAACAGGCCACGTCATTCACATCGATCTCGACGCTGAACAGGCGGTCCATGGCCTTGAGCGCCTGCTCGGTGCTGACGCCGTTGTCCTTGCTCGGATAGGGAATGTGAAACACCGGCCCAGGCAGCACGCCGACTTTCTGCTTGTACGGCGCGACCTTGCCGTTAAGATTCAACGTCGCCAGGGTACGGCCATGAAAGCCGCCGTCGAAAGCGATAATCGCAGTCTTGCCCGTGGCGCCCCGGACAATCTTCAGCGCATTCTCCGCCGCTTCCGCACCGCTGTTGGTGAGCATGCCTGCGAGCGGGTAAGACACCGGAACAAACTTCTCCAGCTTGTCCATGAACTTCACATAGGGCTCATGAGGCACGGCGTTGAAGCAATAGTGCGTCAGCTTCGTGGCCTGATCCTGAATGGCGGCCACCACCTGCGCGTTGCAATGACCAAGGTTCAACACACCAATGCCACCGACAAAGTCGATATAGCGCTTGTTATCGGTATCCCACACTTCAGCGTTTTTGCCGTGGGACAGCGTCAGCGGGTGAACATGGGAAATGGACTGGCTGATGTTTTCGCGGCTCATGATTAATTGGGACAACCTGCCAAGAAAGATTGCCCCTATATAAGCGAGTAAGGCCGATCAGCCACAAGCGAAATAAACTCGCGCCGTCATTCCATTAATTCGGGAAGTGGAATGCGGTCAACCGTGAGAGGTTGTAAGTCTCGCTGTGAAAAATCTGACGCTATCGCGGGCAAGCCACGCTCCGACAGGAGTATGCGATCTCTTGTGGGAGCGTGGCTTGCCCGCGATGGCGACCGATCAGGCGATGCCTTGATTAGGTTAAATAACTAATTTCAGGCAGGCCACAACCTACACTCCCTCAAATCCAGACATCATTAACCGCCGTCCTGTCACTGTCCTCACTGCCGGTATTCAACACCCCACGTGGCTCGATCAGCAGCAGTTTCACTTCATCTTCTGCATAGGGTTTATGTTCAATGCCCTTGCCAACCACATACATCTCACCGGTCCTGATGGTCACAAAACCATCGCGAAAATCGATGCGCAGTTCGCCTTCCAGAATAATGAATGTCTCGTCCGTATCCTCATGAGAGTGCCAGATGAAATCCCCCTGGATTTTCACCATCTTGAACTGGTAGTCGTTCATCTCTGCGACGACTTTCGGCGTCCATTGTTCGCTGAACAACGCATATTTCGCGGCAAAGTTGATGGCGCTGTAGGGCGGGGCAGAACAGGTGCTGGTCATGTCAGTGCTCTCGGATAATCAAGGTGCAACAACCTTAACGAGCAGCAGAAATCGCGTATTGCATGATCGTGCAGCTTCGCAGCAGTCAGGCGCGCCCGAGCATCTTCAACCAGCGGGCAGGGGATATCCCGAAAGCCTGACTGTATTGGCGCGTCATGTGGCTCTGATCAAAAAATCCACACGCTAATGCCGCGTCACTCAGCGGTTGGCCAGCCACCAACAAACGGCGCACTTCGGCCAGGCGACGCTGGGTGATGTAGCGATAAGGACTGGTGCCGTACAGCGCCCGAAAATCCCGGGACAGACTCCAGCGATCACGACCGCTCGCCTGCACCAGATCTTCCAGGGTGATGACCTGATCCAGCGCGTCATGAATGTAAATCCGCGCCCGCTCGGCCGCCGTATAGTCCAACGCTCGACGCCCACGCCGATTGCCCACCGCGGCGTCCAGCGCTTGAGCCAGGTCGTAAATGGCGTCTTCTTCCTCAAGCGGGTCGAGGGCGTTTTCCATGCTGTGCAGCAGGGCGCTGGTGGCGGCAAACAGGCGCGGATCGCTGGACAACCCGCCCTTCACAAACGGCAACGACTTACCGCCCAGCACCTGCTGAATCAGCGAAGGCTCGATGTAGAACATCCGGTAATGAAAACCCGCGTCGGTCCCGGCTTCCCCGTCATGAACCTCATCCGGGTGCAGCACCATGGTCCCGCCCGGCAGGCTGTGACACATGGCATTGCGGTAATGAAAGCTCTGCACCCCGGACAACGTGCGCCCGATGGCATACGTGTCGTGGCGATGGGGCGTATAACCGTGGCCGCCAAAATAAGCCTCGATGCGCTCCATCTTCCGCGACTGCGGCGCGCGCAACAGCCAGTCGCGTTTGTTTTCAGTGGCCATGGAGGTTTAACCCAGCACCTTTTAGTCGCCATACGATATACGGACCTAGAGGCTAATGGCAGTGGGCGCACCTCACAGGGCGAATCGGGCAACCAGCTTGTTCAAACCGATGGCCAGCGTCGATAGCTCATTGCTCGCCAGGGAGGTCTGGCTCGCCGCCGAAGAACTCTGAATAGACAGGTCACGAATGCTTACCAGGTTTTGATCCACTGACCGGGAAACATGAGCCTGCTCTTCGGATGCCGTCGCGATCAGCAGGTTACGCTCGTTGATGTCCGACACGGCTGAGGCGATTTCGCCGATGGCGATGTTGGCTTCCTGAGCAATGGTCAGCGTCATCACCGCCTCGCTGTTGCTTTGCACCATCGATTGCACCGCTTTGGCAGAGCCTGCCTGAATGCCCTGAACCATTTGCTCGATTTCAAGGGTCGAAGTTTGCGTGCGGTGGGCCAGCGCCCGGACTTCATCGGCGACGACGGCGAAGCCGCGACCTTGTTCTCCGGCGCGTGCGGCTTCGATGGCCGCGTTAAGGGCCAGCAGGTTGGTTTGTTCGGCAATGGAGCGAATGACGTCGAGCACTTTGGCGATGTCCTGGGTTTGCGTGGCCAGGCCTTCGATTTCACGGGTGGTCTGCTGCACGGTGTTACTCAACTGCTTGATCGAGTTGATGGTCTCGCTCACTTTGCCTTTGCCCACAGCTGCGGACTTTTCCGAGTCCTGGGTGTATTGCGACGCTGCAACCGCGTTGCGGGCGACTTCCTCGACCGCCGCCGTCATCTGGTTCACGGCCGTCGCAGCCTGTTCGGTCTGCATGTTCTGCTTTTGAATTCCCGACAGCGATTCTTCGGTGATAGAACTCATCTCTTCGGCCGCCGATGCCAACTGGCCCGAGGAATCGGAGATGTGCTGGATCGTATTTCTGAGGCTGACCAGCATGGCGTCGGTCGACACCTGCAGTTCGGTCAACTCATCCTTGCCGGAAACTTCGACAGCCGTTCTCAAGTCGCCTTCCGAAATCTGCTTGATGGACTGCACAAGTTTTTTGACAGGGGACGTGATGCTTTGGGTGAAGAGAAAAGCGATCAGCATCGCCAGCATAAGCGTGCCGATCATGATGGCGATGGTGAAGGTAAAGCCTTGATCGTATTGAGCCTGCGCGGTAACACCTGATTGAGTAGCGCCGGCATCATTCACTTCAATGAGGTGGTCGATCGACTCTTGCAATGCATTGGCCAGGGGCACGGTGACGACATTGATAAAGTCAGTTGATTCCTGATCGGTGCGGCTTTCGCTTTTTTCGATCAGCACATTAAGTTGCTCTTCGTACTGCTTAAGCCCCTGCATGACCTCGCTGTAAATCCGCTGCTCCTCGGGTCCGGAAACTAAAGAGGCGTAGGCGCCTATCTGCTGATTGAGGTCTTTTTTCAGTTGCCCGATTTTGATGATGGCAGCAGGCTTTTTATCGTCGCCATCCGCCGTGTAATGCAGGGCTTCGAGCCGCAAACGCAGCAGCGTCGCATCGAATTTGCCAGCCTGCCGAATGCTGGGCAGCCAGTCTTTCTCGAGCTCAACCGTGGATTTATGCACCTCGCTTATTTTGTAGAGCGAGAGGGTGCTCAGGCCCAGCATCAGCAGGCAGATAGCCCCGAAGCTGAATAAAGCACGGGGCGTGAGTTTCAAATTTCTGAGGAACATGACGTCACCTATCAAAGGGGCAAGAGTTGCAATTCGACCTAATGTCTATGTGCCATCATCCTTGCGCCTAAGGTGTGAAAAAACTGTCTTTAATGCAAGGCTTTTTAAAAGGGCGGCAATGGTAAAAATCAATCGATTAATTAATAAAATTCATCAGCTTTTAAATTATCGATAGGCGGTTTTTCTGGCGTCATGTTTTTGTGGATTGTTTTGTAAGTGATTTTAATGGGATGGGTTGAAGTTAATTGAGGATGCTTCTTGTTGATGTATGGGTAGCACTCGGAAAGTAAGCAGTGGTGACGTTGTTATGAGGGAATTTATAGGCAGCTTGTTCAGTTAAGGTTCAGCAAGCGAGCGAACTGGCGATTTAACAGGTGAATGGAGTCGGTTGCAGAGGCCCAAGGTAGCCCTGTCCATCGTGCCCTGTCTGTAAGACGATTCCTGCTTGATTTCAGCTCCTCTCACGCAAGGCGTGGAGCGCGATCTCCCCACTTCGATTCAAAAATATTCCTACCTTTGTGCACTGGCAGTCATCCACTCAATTCATGAATTTCGATGGCCTGATTCACGCGCCTCGGAAAAGAGTCGTCAATGTCCGAAGTGGAATATCCCCAATACTGTTCTTGCGCTACGTGTACCGCCAAGAAAAATGAGCGCTTGGCTAGAAAGCAGCAGCAGGCGTTATTCAATCAGGAACTCATCAAACAGGAACGACAGATCAAAGAAGAGCGAGAGCTCAAAGCCAAGCAGGATGCTTATCTGGCGGAGTTGGAAAAGCGCAAGCCGGCCCCTGTTCCGCCGCCTCCGGCAGACCAGCAAAGCATCTTCGCCAAGTCGATCAAAGTGCCCAAGGGCCACTCCTGCTATCCAGATGCATGCGCGCCGTTCGAAGCGCTCAGCAACTACGGCGATTTTGCAGTCCTCAGCACCACTGATGCGATCACTGCTGAAGGCGCGGCGCTGCACTTGATCGGTGGTTCGGTCGACGCGCTCACGCTGTCAGGTCGCCTGGGTAAAGGTGCGCTGGCCTTGGGACGGACGGCTCCGATTGCTGCGGGTTCGACAGCCGCGGGTAGCGCACCGGTGGCCGCGGGATTGCTGGCGGGCACCGTGGCGATGCTGATTCCCAATACTTCCTTGTCATCCGATGCGGCGTTCTACACCCGGGAGGATTTTGCTGATCTGACGGCCGCCAATACAGGCGTGCGGATCAACATCAAGTACCTGCCCGAAGAGTCGGTGAGTGCCTTCGGCGTATACGTTGGCAACAATCCTGACTGGCGCAGCGTGCCGCTGATTGCCGCCACCGAGCAGGGCGAAAAGCTGGTTGCCGACCTGGGCGACGGTATCGGGCTGATCTGGACACCCGCAGCGGGCACTCGCGACAAACCCGCGATCCCTGCACTGCAAGGCGCGCCGCAACTGCCCGGCATATTCGTCTACCCCGAAGCGGAACAGGCCGAGCAGTTCTACGAACACCCAGTAAACGAGCAGGATTTCCGCGACGCGATTATCTGGTTTCCCACCCGACCGGAACTGTCGCCCATCTACCTGGCTGCGCGACGGGCCGGGCGTGGTGACGGGCAATGGCGAGGACGTGACCGGGATCTGGTTGGCGGGTGCTGGCGAGGGGGTGGGGGTGCCAATTCCTACGCGGATTGCAGACCAGTTCAGGGGGCGGGAGTATTCGAGTTTTGATACGTTCAGGAATGCCTTTTGGATCGCTGTCTCACGTGATCAGCAGTTGAGTACTCAATTTACCAAGACGAACATGAGCCGAATGAAGGAGGGATATGCGCCCAAGGCTTTAAAGAAAGATCGTGCCGGGAAGAGGCGGTCGTTTGAAATGCATCACGTTGAGTGGATATCGAAAGGTGGTGAGATTTACGACGTTGATAACTTGAGAGTGAACACGCCCAGGAACCACGTTGATCAGCATAGGTGATTGAACTTTGAAAAAAACATTCTCCGATTACACAGAAACCCAATTCATCCAGTTCATGAGGGAGGTTTTTTCTGCAAATGATGGTGCGCCGGACGAAGTGCTTGATCCGTTGCTGGATGAGTTCGAGCGTCTTACCGAACATCCCTCTGGTGCCGATCTTATCTACTACCCAGAGGATGAGGATCAGTGCACCCCTGAGGGCATTACCGAGACCATCAAACAGTGGCGCGAAGCCAATGGCCTGCCCGGTTTCAAACCGCGCTTTTAAACAATTATAAAATCACAGGGACTGAAACCGCATGAGCGACCATCTAACCCCAAAAAACACTATCCCGGATTATGAAGAGGCTGAGTTCATACATCTGCTGAAGCAGATTCTAGGTGAAGTACCTTACGGCAGGGATCAGCACGCCGACCGACTGGAAAGGCGGTTCAACGAAATTATTCAGCATCCCAGCGGGACCGATTTGATTTACTGGCCAGAGGACGGCGCAGACAGTTCTGCCGAAGGCATCACAGAAGAGATAAAAAAATGGCGCGAGGCAAACGGCTTGCCGGGCTTTAAGGTTTCGGACTCACTTTACCAGCCGCCTAAATGGGACTTACCGGGCAGCATGGACATTCAGGAAATCAAGAGACTGCTCGTCAGGCCTGCCACCAAACTTATCGCAGGCGGCTTTCGCCCTACACATCAAAACGATGAAAGCTGGCTCGGCAAGGTTTTCCTTTTTCGCCCGGATGAAGAAGTCCCGCAAAAAGCGTCTGGTGAAAAACTTTATCCCTATGCGCAGTTTTATCTTCCTAATCTGCCATTCATTAGTCCGATGCTGAAGGACGTCAGCGTGCTCACGCTGTTTGTATCTGAGCCCTTGCCAGATGCTTCAGAGCCGATGGGCAGTAACTGGGTGATCAGAGAGTACGGCCCAGACGATGTGCTGGTCCGCAAGGACCTGCCAGTTGCAGGATCAACACTTGAACCCTTCCCTTTGAAACCAGAATTTGTCGCTGAGGATCTTCCCCTGTGGGATGGCGAAGATATACCGGGCTACCTAGCAGCGGAAATCATAGCGTTAGAGGACGCTGGCGAGATTGAAGGCCATGACGATTTCGGCGCGCATACCTATGATCACAAAATCGGCGGGTACCCTTCATTCTGCCAATCAGGGATAAGCCCTGGTGAAGATTTTGAGTTTGTGTTCCAGATATCAAGCGATCCGAAAATCAACTTGAACGTTGTAGATTGCGGCAGTTTGATGTTCTGGAAGAACCGCATTTCGGGCGAATGGGCTATTTACTACGACTTGTATTGATTGGTTTTTATATTTAGGCGCTGTGACCTGCCACCCATGACAGGTCCGGCTATGGTTTTGCCAAATGCTCAGCGTGCGCATTCAACCTGCTTGCGATCCAGCAACCCATTCACCATCGCCTGGGCCATTTCCACCAGGTGCATCACGGACATAGCGTGGTCGCGTTGTGCGCCGTACAGATTGTCGGCGGCTTCATAGGCGGTGCTGGTCGCGCAGCGCAGCAGTTCGGAGGCGTGGGAGAGGGCGTCTTCGGCGCTGATGTCCGGGCGCACGGTAAAGAGACGATGGGGGGCGGTCAGTGCGGATAGGGTGCTTTTCACCTTGTTGATCTCCTTATGCGTTCAGGTAGCTGCACCTTTCATGGTTGATGAATGGGTGGCAGCTGTATGAGGGTTAGTCGACCGATCACAGAAAATCGGCGCACTCGAAAGTGCCCCGCATACAGCCGCCATTTACACAGGCCAATGAACTCCTGCAGCGGGACGCTTAAGATTTTCTGTGAGGTCAGGCGACTAAACCCGGTCGCTGATGTGCAGCGACGGCGGGAGGTTAGTGGGGCGATTTTCCGTAAACAAGCCAGCGGACGGCGCTGAAGGAAATCGAGACCGATCCTACAAACGCGCGCGCTGGTGGATGACGACGCGAGGTAACGTATGATTGTCGTCCCGTCGAAATCATCCAAGGATTCATCCATGCCGCCGTTAAGCAAACGCGATCAGGCACGCCTCGAACGTCGCCTCGCGTCCACCCTGACCGAGGCGTGCGAAACAGCAAAAGCGGAAATCGTCGGCTTCGAATGGCTGACCCACGAAGTGGACTACGCCGCATTCCCGAAAAGCCTGCGCGTGGTGTGGATCTTCGACACGCAAACCCACAAAGACCAGGCCCTCGCCAGCGGCCAGCGCGAACGCATGATTGAACTGACGGCCCAGGCACTGGAAGCCGCCGAGGTCGCCATCGCCAATGTGAGCGCCCACGTGCAATTCGACAGCGAAGAACAATGCCAACGTGCCAATGGCGGCGACTGGCAGCAACGCCTGGCGCGGGGATAAGACGTGGCCAAAGACATCGAAAACCCGTGCACCTCGGTTTGCCAACTCAGCGGCGACCTGTGCGTCAGCTGCGGGCGCAACAAGGAAGACATCCGCAAATGGCGGCGCATGAACCGCCCCGAGAAAATGGCCGCCGTACAGCGTGCCAGCCAGCGCCTGAAAAGCCTGAACAAGAAGAAAGGCTGAGCGCGTTCGTTCTGGCTGTGTGAAAGCCGCTTCTCTCTGCAATACTCCAGAGAACTTCCCGTTGACTCGACATAGGCAGTCCGCAATCCGACTTGCCGCCAGGAAAATTCATGCAAACAAAAAATCTGATGTTCCTGTGCCTGGTCAGCGTGCTGGTAACTTTTCAGGCGAATGCCGCTGATAAATCCTGCGCTGAAGCCATCGGTGACAAACGCTCGGCATTGCTCGTGAAGCAATGCATCAGCGTATCCCCAGCAACGCATCCCCCGTGCAATGCCGCCAACAGCTGCGAAATGATCAACAGCGAAGTCCAGCGCGGCTGTGACATGTTGGCCGACGACGAAAACGCCCCGGATTTCTGCAAGTTTGCACTGACCAAACCGGAAACCTTCCAGGGCGCGCTGATCTCCGGCGGCGGGATCGAAGACCACACCGTCACTGTCCTGCTCAACGACGGCCGCCGCTTCAGCGGCTACTGCGACGGCAAATGCGGCCCCTGGTTCATCGCCGAAGACGAAGGCGAAGCCACCTTGCTGCCCGACATGGTCGGCAAAAACGTCAAAGTCACCATCGCCAGCGAACCCAACAAAGACCGCATCGCCGGGCCGGCAGAAGACGAAAATCTCGTCTTTGTGAAGAAGATTGCGTTGGTTAAGTAGTCAGCGGAGTAACCCGTGGGACCTGCTTTAGCCGGGAAGAGGTCGGTACATTCAATGCAGCTCTGTCGTCTGCAAGGCAGCATTCCCGGCTAAAGCCGGTCCCACGGGATGCTTTAACCAAGACTTGCGCAGTAGTTGTTGGAGCGAGGCTTGCCCGCGAAGAACGATCACGCGTTGTGCCTGATGCATTGCAGAGCCTGATCCGCGAGCAACACGGATCGCCGCCCGCTCGCTTCAATAGAGGTTTGCGGGCGCCCGCTACTTCTTCTCCGGAAACGCCTCCAGCCGCGCCTGCACCGCATCATCAAAAATCATATACAGCGCCTCAACATCACTGGGCCGCAGCCGCTTGGCCGTCTCCAGCCCGAGAATAAAAGCAATCTGCAACTCCCCCTCACTCTCCACATCCTCACGGGTGCTGGCCGCATCCAGAGAACGAAGCAACTTATCAATCGGCCCACGAATAGGCTTCGGCAGCCTTAGCAGGTCCAGCCTTTCTTGCGGCAGATG
>Ga0308163_10002953_pt1 | contig 14763 bp, 12 predicted proteins | sample PhyTR1_FD_201037 | JGI IMG/M metagenome (GOLD analysis project Ga0308163, IMG submission 201037) | Phyllosphere microbial communities from UC Gill Tract Community Farm, Albany, California, United States - DLSLT.R1 | ecosystem: Host-associated > Plants > Phyllosphere > Unclassified | place: USA...
ATGATGCCGGCGTTGCTGCAGAAGATCTTTATGAGAGGGCTAAAAGTGATTTAAGGGCCTATGTGGGTAAATCAGCTCACGGCCACCGGATGATGGCGCTGAATATCGAAGAGGATATTAAGTTCTGTCTTCAGCTCGATATCTGCCAGGCTATTCCTGTGCTCGAAGGAGACAACATCGTTGCGCTGAAAAGAGAACTATAATTTTCCCTGATTCCAATCTTTAAGACGCAAGATCTTTCAGCAGTTCCTGGAACTGTTCATTCTTTTTCATAGTTCTGAGCGTTTCCTCATAAGCCAGCCAGTAAATGGTTTCAGCTTTTTTCATATCGAAAGTGCTGATTTCACCCATACCTTTAGGCTCAATCAGGAGATTACAGAATGCTGATTTTTGTTCCATATCCTTGTTGATGGTCATTAGTCCCGCGCGGGACATCAGTGTGGTGATGTTTGTAATACTGCTCACTGGTTTCAGGTGGTTGCAGGAAGAGCCTATGATAAAATCGCAATTGTTCATTAAAGGCTCTACAGGGAAGTTATTGAGGATGCCTCCGTCAACATACATCTGGTTATCGATCATAATCGGCCTGAATATTCCGGGCAGACAGCAGGAAGCCTGGATGGCCCTGATCAGCGGGCCTTTGTTAAAATATACAAGGTTTCCCTCGCTGAAATTTGTTGCCACTATCGTTAGCGGGATCTTCAGGTTCTCGATCTTATCCTCAGGGAAGAAAGTTTTCAGCAGGTTGGAAGTGTGCTCAATCCCTATCAATCCCAATGAACCCACAGCAGGCCGTATAAAGCGCAGCAGCTTTGTTTTCATGAAGATGTTCAGTCCTTCTTCGGGATCTATTCCGGCAGCATAAAAAGCGCCTACAATAGAACCGGCACTGGTGCCACTGATATGACTGAAGTTGATGCCTGCATTGATCAGTGCTTTCAACACACCTAAATGTGCAATACCTCTGATTCCGCCGCCTGAGAGTACAATTCCTACTTTCTTCATCTGATGATAGTTTATTTACTGCTCCATTTTGGGTTTATATTTAGCAGCATTTAGTATTTTTTGTGCATCCTGATCGGCCATCAGCTCCTGAAGGCTTACCTTCGGATTTTCAGCCATATATTTCCTGACCATCTGCCAGCCTATCCAGATGCCCAGTTTCGGCGCCGATTCATTTTTTTCGCCTAATCCCGGAGTGAAGGGTGCTTCGCTGAGGTACATTTGAATTTTCTGGAAATCTGTCTCAAAAAGGAGGCTGTTCTGCATAAAATAGGCCCAGATATCCCCTTCGTAAGCTTTGCACCAGGCCAGCTGTTTATCGGTATATCCAATTTTCACAGCATCAGGAATCTGCTCATCCATTACCTGGTCCATAAAATACAGGATCTTGCCATTCTCCACCATTTTTGCCAGCAGAGAGCGGTTTTCATCCCGCTGTGGGAAGAGTTCTTCCCGGGCAAAGGTTTCGGTAATCCTCGGAACAATGTAATCCGGTGTGAACCTTCGGGAGATATATAGGGGAACACTTTTTACAATAGCCCTGTAAAATTTGCTGTTTTGACCAAGGAACATGTCAAGTCCGATACCCATATAATCATCGCCAATAGGCGTCTGCACCGAAAAGCCCGAAACAAAAGCGATGAATTTGGGAATCCTGACCCGGGGATAATAGTATTTGATGTATTTGAAAGTCTCGGTCAGTCCTTTTTCCTGAGGCTCCATAGTTTTAAATACACTGTCAGCATCATGGCTTAAATCAGTATAAGCCTGGTCTTTATAAAGCGTAGAAAGAATAGCTGCGTTGGTATAACTTGGGTCGCCTACCATTCTGTGCACGTAATCATCATAAAAGGCACTGTACTTTTTCTGCAGGAACAGGTCGGTCTGAGGAATGCCTTTTTGTTTACCGGCAAAGAGATCGCGGTCAAATCTTTCAATTTTAATATTCAGCTGAATGTTGCTGACATCAGGCTTCTTTCCCTGTTTACAGGAAAAAAATGCCACTACACACAGAAAAAATAGATAAATTTGGAAATGTTTTACGTTATCATTCATTGCTAACAAATATATACAGATCGTTGATGAAACCATCATCAGCATTCTACTATAAATATTACAAATGCTGATGATAGCTTCATGGCAGAAAACAAACAATATAAACTAATGAAAAATTTACTTACCGGACTTCTGTTTTTATTTATAAGTGGCAGTGCTGTAGCACAGAATGGCCCCGAACCTTATTACGGATTCAGACTTGGTCTGGCAGCATATCCTACCATCGGCTGGGCAAAGCCGGAAACTGGCACAAGCAATGGGGTAAACCTGGGTTTTGCCTATGGATTGCTGGCTGATTTTGATTTTGCCGAAAACTATAGTTTTTCTACGGGTTTAACGATCACCAGCATCAATGGTAAAACTACAGAGGTTAATCCGAGACCCTATTATGATGCGGTCAGATATCCTAATCCTACAGCTTATGATCTGAAATATATGCTCCAATATGTGGAGATCCCTTTGACATTGAAGCTGAAAACAGATAAGATTGGTCTGGTGCGCTGGTACGGACAGTTTGGTTTGTCCAACGATTTTAATATTGGTGCAAAGCAAAATGTATCAGTAGGGGGTACCCGGATTGTGGATGGTGAGCATATCAAAAATGATATCAATTTTTACCGCGCAGGCCTGATCATTGGCGGCGGGCTTGAATACGACATCGCAGGGCATACCAGTGTAACTACCGGGCTTACCTTTAATAACGGATTTACAGATATTTCCGATGATAAAAGCAGAAGTGTGAAGAACCACTTCGTTGGTATCAACTTTGGGGTTTTCTTTTAAACAATTGTAATGAAAATAGCATTAGCGCAACTCAATTACCATATTGGTAACTTCGAATACAATACCAAAAAAATCATTGATCATATTGCCCTCGCAAAAGCCGATGGTGCGGATCTGGTCGTATTTGCCGAACTGGCAGTGTGTGGTTATCCTCCGCGCGATTTTCTGGAATTTGAAGAATTTATTTCACTGTGTGAAGATGCGGCAAAGGAAATCGCTGCGCATTGTAAAGGTATAGCCTGTATCATCGGCCTGCCCGTAAAAAATGACGCAGTTGCAGGGAAGGACCTGTATAATGCCGCATACTTTATTGAAGAGGCTGAAGTGAAAGCTGTGGTAAAAAAAGCCTTATTGCCCAATTACGATATATTTGATGAATACCGGTATTTTGAACCTGCAACAACCTTCAGCTGTATAGATTTCAAGGGAACGAGAATTGCTTTAACAATCTGCGAAGATCTTTGGAATATCAACAATAACCCCCTGTACATTTCCAATCCGATGGATGTGCTCATTACGCAGAAACCGGATGTAATGATCAATATCGCAGCTTCTCCATTCTCTTATCAGCATGATGATGAACGTATGGTTGTCTTGTCAGACAATGCGAAAAAATACCAGTTGCCACTGCTGTATGTAAACCAGGTAGGGGCACAAACGGAGATCATTTTTGACGGTGGCTCTTTGGTTTATGACAAAGAGGGCAATCTCCTGGACGAAATGCCTTATTTTAAAGAGCATTTAAGGTCATATATGCTTACCGCTGGTGTGATTGAAGGATACGGGAAGGCAGAGCACGAACAGACCTCTGACATCGCCCAGATCCATGATGCACTGGTGATGGGAATAAAGGATTATTTTGGTAAATCAGGATTTTCAAAAGCAGTATTGGGTTTATCGGGCGGAATTGATTCCGCAATCGTCTGTGCGCTGGCTTGTCGTGCCCTCGGCCCTGAAAATGTAATGGCCGTACTGATGCCTTCAAAATACTCCTCGGACCATTCCATTAAGGATGCGCTGGATCTTGTAGAAAACTTTGGCTGTAAACACGAGATTATTGCTATTAAAGAAGCTGCGGATGCATTTGACAGTATGCTTGCCCATGCTTTTGAAGGACTTTCATTTAACCTGACCGAAGAGAACATCCAGGCGCGGAGCAGGGGCATCGTAGTGATGGCTATGTCCAATAAGTTTGGATATATTCTGCTGAATACCTCTAATAAAAGTGAGTGTGCCGTGGGTTATGGAACCCTGTACGGTGATATGTGCGGCGCAATAGGTGTGATTGGAGACGTGTACAAAACGCAGATCTACCAGCTTGCCCATTACATCAATAACGACGGGGAACTGATCCCTGAGAATACCATCGTTAAACCACCTTCTGCTGAGCTCAGACCGGGACAAAAAGATTCTGACTCCCTGCCTGATTATGATACGCTGGACGCTATTCTTTACCAGTTCATTGAACTGAAGAAAAGTTCTGCTGCAATCATTGCACAGGGATATGATGAAGCTCTTGTGCGCAGGATCATGAAAATGGTAAATGCCGCAGAGTTCAAAAGATACCAGACACCGCCAATCCTGCGTGTTTCGCCAAAAGCTTTTGGTATGGGACGCAGAATGCCGATCGTAGGCAAATACCTGGCTTAACCTGGTATTTCTAAATTTTTACAGGAGCCTTCTTTTTAAAGAAGGTTCCATAAGGAATAAACAGAGCCAGTATGATCCCAATCACACTGAAGATCTGGGCAATGGCGTCTCCGCTTTTTGCATAAGGGGTCAACTGATCGTTGAGGTTGATATCCATTTTCAGGGCATCGCGTGTCCACCATTTGGATTGTTTGACCACATCGCCGCGCTGATTGATAAAACCGGAAATTCCTGTGTTAGCAGAACGCACCACCCAGCGGCGGTTTTCAATTGCACGTAATTTCGCATATTCAAAATGCTGGTCTTTACCATAAGTATCGCCCCACCAGCCATCGTTTGTAATGATGGCGATAAACTGGGCACCGTTTTTAACGGATTCGCGGATCCAGCCTCCCCAGAGGGATTCATAACAAATTACCGGAGCAACGCCCACTCCGCTTTGTGAATAGAAGACTCCGGGGGCATCCTGCCATCCCCATCCGGATACAGTTCCCCCTAACCCTGAAAACACAGGGGCAAGGAAAGCAAGGGTTTCAGGGAAAGGCATTTTTTCTACTCCGGGAACCAATTTGGATTTGTGATAGAATTGTACATTGCTGGAATTTTCTACCTGCATTGCCGTATTGAAGTTATCATAATACTGTCTGCTGTTCGCGTCAAATTTGGCTGAAAGTGTTTTTTTCTCATTGTATATTTTAATGCTCTCGATACCGGTGAGCAATGTGCCATTTTTGTATTTGCTTAAAAAGCGCTGTGCATCGATGTATTCTGTATTGCTGCGGATCCTGTCTTCATCTGCGAAATTTGGAATCGCTGTTTCAGGCCAGATAAAATATTCCGTATTGACCTGAGCCACAGAGTCAGACAACTTGCTTAATGTTTGAAGCTGATCGCGCGCAGATATACCACCTGATTTTTCATAGGGATCAATATTAGGCTGTACCGTCACCACATTGATCGGTACCTCCTTTTCTTGATAGCTATAGTACCTTGTCAGGGAAATAGCAGCAGGGATGATCATAAAGATCAGCCAGGCAATAGTAGGCCTGAACCTCAGGTAACCAGTTGCCTGGCCCCGGTAACTTTTCCAGACTTCAAAGGCAAGGATATTGCTGCTGATGATCCACACCGAACCGCCATATACACCGGTCGACTCATACCATTGTGCCAGCTGGTGCATTCCTGCAAATCCATTTCCTAAAGTCATCCATGGAAAGGCGAGGTCCCATGTAGCATGCAGATATTCCATGCCAATCCAGAAACAAAGCAGGGCAAGGTAGGCTATGCTCTTTTTGCTGACAACCTTCATAAATCTGTAATAAAGCCAGAACGCAAAAGTCATCAGTAAGGCACCCAATCCGTAAGGGATAAGTGAAATCAGGAAAGATACAACAGGGCTGTTATAGGCGCTGATAGCATTGTATACCCAATAGATACATGAGGTGTTCCAAAGCAGGAAAGTTAAGCCGGCCGTAAGAAATACCTTTTTCCCGGTTTTTTTTCCATTTTGTGAGATGATCTGGTCCAGGGCTATAAGCAGGGGGACTAAACCAACGAGTAATAACGGAGCGGCAAAAGTATGCGGCGGCCAGGCGAGCCATAGTAAAAATGCGCTCACAAGGGCAAGCAGCAAAGGGTTTCTTGATTTCATCTCGGGTATATGGGAACTAAAAACTGTCTAATATATCGGCTTTTTTGGCCTCATATTCTTCCAGGGTAATCAATTGTTTGTCGTATAAAGTTTTAAGTTTCCTTAGTTTCAGTGTAGTTTCATCTTCAGGTTCTTCAGCCTGCGTCACTGGCGCAGCAGGAGCTGAAGGAGTATATCCTGTATTGGAAGCTGCGGTTGTATCGGTGCCTATGCCCCCATTTGGATTGTATGAGTCGTTATCTGCAGCAGAAGCTTCTGTCGGAGTAATATCTACAAATGGAATATCTTCTGTAGCAGAATGAAGGTTGTTCAGTGAACCAGACTGCTGTGCTCTTCTATCTGCCTGCTCTGCCAGTTGCTGCTGTTCTTTAAAACCTTCCAGTTGCTCGTAAGCGGCCTGGTATAATTTACGGGCCTGAACTTTTGGAATGTACTCTGTAATGATATTCTCTCCGTGCTGCGGTACACAGATAAATTTGGACCCAAACAGTTCTTCTTTAAAAGATACCTCTTTGATGCTTTTCCAGGAGATATCCTTAAAATTCATCGTGATACCAAAGTTGGCCGGCTCACAATAAAAGATACGTTTGTTGCTCACTGCAATACAATCAGGAAGCAGGTTCACTGCAGGTTTTTTCTGAACAGCCAGATAGATCAGCTCCTCATTGGTTGTCAGCATATCATTCAGCTTGCCTAAAACTTTTTCTACCGCTTTAGGATCCTGTTCATCGCTTAAAAATCTATCAATTAAAATCATTTTTATTTATTTTAAGGTGTCGCTGATGTTTATCAAAGGTTATACCGCAACTGATTTAAACTCTTGGTATTTATCTATGCTGTCAGGCTAATAAAATATCAGGGCGGTGAATACTATGTTCATGTATTCAGGCCAAGCTGGTACTAATCTTTTTCGTAAGAACGTTTTTCCTTTTTTGTTTCTTCTTTACCGGCAACACAAATTACGAATTCGCCTTTTAATATATTGTTTTCGAAATGTGATTTTATTTCGGTCAATGTGCCCCTGACGGTCTCCTCATACATCTTAGTCAACTCGCGGCTCACGGATGCCTGTCGTTCTTCACCAAAAAACTGCGCAAATTCTTCCAGTGTTTTTAAAAGGCGGTGCGGACTTTCATAGAGTACTATTGTCCGTTCTTCATCTGAAAGTTTCTTTAGACGCGTCTGTCTCCCTTTTTTTACCGGTAGAAAACCCTCAAATACAAATGCATCAGTAGGCAATCCTGAATTAACCAGTGCAGGCACAAAAGCTGTGGCTCCCGGCAAACACTCTACAGGCAACTCATGTTTCAACACTTCCCTCACCAGAAAGAAACCCGGATCAGAGATCGCAGGAGTTCCCGCATCTGAGATCAGTGCTACATTTTTTCCTTCCTTCAAAAACTTGATGATCTCCGAAGTAGCCTTGTGCTCATTGTGCTGATGATGCGAATAAGCTTTTTTATCAATGCCGAAGTGCTTTAACAAAGGGGCACTTGTGCGGGTGTCTTCAGCCAGGATAACATCTGCTTCCTTTAATATGCGGACAGCCCTGAAGGTCATATCTTCGAGGTTTCCGATCGGTGTAGGCACCAGAAATAGTTTACCGCCCATATTATTCTCCAAACTCTTGTTATATTTGTTAAAAAATTTAAATAATGCTGCAAGTTAACTATATCCGTGAAAATAGAGAGAAAGTTTTAGAACGCTTAAGTGTCCGTAATTTTAAACAGCCGGAACTGGTAGATGAAATTATCAAATATGATGAAGAACGCCGACAAACTCAAACTTCGCTGGATAACCTGTCTGCTATAGCCAATGCCAGTGCCAAACAGGTGGGTGAGCTGATGCGCAATGGGAAAAAAGAAGAAGCTGAAGTGCTGAAAGCACAAACAGCAAACAATAAGGAAGAAAGTAAAGTGTTGTCAGAGCAGTTGGCCCTGGCAGAGCAGAACCTATACCAGGCACTGGTTCAATTGCCAAACCTGCCAGGTGAACAGGTGCCAGCGGGAGCTACGCCAGAAGAGAATGAAGTAACTTATCTTCATGGTGCACCGGTAGAGCTGCATGCGAATGCATTGCCACACTGGGAGCTGACTGCGAAATATGATATTATCGATTTTGAACTGGGTACTAAAATTACCGGTGCAGGATTTCCGGTATATAAAGGCAAGGGAGCACGTTTACAGCGTGCGCTGATCAACTTCTTCCTTGACCGCGCTACTGCTGCGGGTTACCGTGAAATGCAGGTGCCACTGATGGTAAATGAAGCTTCGGGTTTTGGAACAGGGCAGTTGCCGGATAAAGAAGGACAGATGTACCATTCTACAGTAGATAATCTTTACCTGATTCCTACAGCCGAGGTTCCAGTAACTAACCTTTACCGCGATGTGATCCTGAAAGATGATGAGCTGCCTGTTAAAAATACAGCTTACACTCCTTGTTTCCGTCGTGAGGCAGGTTCATATGGAGCGCACGTTCGCGGATTGAACAGGTTGCACCAGTTTGACAAAGTAGAGCTTGTACAGGTTGTCCATCCGGATAAATCATACGAAATACTGGAGGAGATGAGCAGTTACGTTCAGACCCTTCTGCAGGATCTTGGTTTGCATTACCGCGTACTTCGTCTTTGTGGTGGTGATATGGGCTTTGTTTCTGCGATGACCTATGATATGGAGGTATGGAGTGCTGCGCAACAGCGCTGGCTCGAAGTTTCTTCAGTATCTAACTTTGAAGCTTACCAGGCAAACCGTTTGAAGCTGAGATTTAAAGGAGTTACTGGTAAAACACAGCTTGCACATACTTTAAACGGCAGCGCTTTGGCGTTACCACGTATTGTAGCCGCGATCCTGGAGAATTACCAGACAGAAGATGGGGTGATAATCCCTGAAGTACTGAGACCATATACCGGATTTGACCGTATCGATTAATGGCATCATTTTGATATAAACCATTAACAACAATCAAGCATAAAAAAAGCTCCATCTTTTACAGATGGAGCTTTTTTATTTGAATAAATCCTTAGATTATAAAATCAGGATCAACAATAAGATAATGATGATAATTGCACCTACTGAAAGATAAACACCTCCACCCATTGCACGGGCTTCTTTTTTCATTGCTTTCAATTCGTTACGCAATTCTTTTCTCTCAGCTCTTGACATGTGAGATTTATCCATTGCTTTAATTTCTTCAACACGGTTAGTGATTTTTTCCAATTGAGCTTTTTGCTCTACTGTCATTTCCACTTTGTCTTTTGTTGTTGCTGCAGATACTGTGTTCATGCTAAGACCTAACATGAAGATTAAGGCGAAAGAGTAAATTAATTTTTTCATAACGTTTGATTTAGTTTTAAAGTGTACGTGATACACATCCAGAAACAAAAAACCTACCAAAAGTTTTGGTAGGTCGGTTTTGCGCTCAAATCGCCTAATTATGCTTTAAAAGCCTATTTTTTATTTTTGGTGATAAAAAATGTTGTTTCGGGCTGTCTACTGTAGTGGTCGTTATTTAAATTCGAACACTGTATTCATCACGTAACTGAGCTTGATCTTCTTAAAATCGATCTCTGCTGAGGGTGCAGCCTCTGCATCGGCACCTACGCCCCGGGCCATCGACATCATTGTACGGTATACGGGCTGAGGAAAAGTTTCGTTATTGATTTCCTGGATATCAATAACGCCGCCTAGCTGATTACCCAGTGCTTCTACCAGATAAGTTGCTTTCGCCTTAGCGGCCTGCAGTGCTTTAATCTTCAGATCCTTTTTTAAGGCCTCGATTTTAGAATAGTCGTAGCTGTCGATATTTGTATAAGCTACAGCTTTAGGATCAATAGCGCCGATGATCGCATTCCATTTATTCAGGTCGGTTACTTTCAAACGGTATTGTTTGCTCACCAGAAAGTCAGGGTTTTTCTTCTTTTCTGCAACTGTATTATAGCCAGACAGGTTACTGATCATCAGGTTTTCCTTTGAAATCCCGGCAGACTGTATTGCATTGTACAGTTGTGTTTCCAGCTCGGTGATCTCCACCTTTTTCTTACTGTTGCCATCTTTAAGGTATTCCTTCAACGAAATGCTGATATAGATAATGTCCGGGGTCACTTCAGTTTCTGCTGTTCCGCTAACGCTGATCTTTTTACGCAGGTCTACCTGCTGGGCCATCGCGCTCATACTGAACAGGGCTACAAAGACAATTGTGAATAAGTGTTTCATAAGGATTCTTTTTTGTGTGTATACAGGTTAGATGTAAAAATCATACCGTTTCCATATTCTAATGTAAAAAAAAACGCCTGCAAAATGCAGGCGCCTTGTTTCTTATGTCTTTGGTTAGTCTTCTACCATTTCATTATTGGGGCCGATCTCCTCTTTCACATCTTCCTTAAAATAACTCTTCTGGAAGATCAGAATGGCGATTACGCCTACAGATATGGCAGCATCTGCAACGTTGAACACCGGTCTGAAGAAGATATAATCTTCTCCTCCCCATATCGGTACCCATTTAGGAAAAATTCCTTCGAGGATCGGGAAATAAAACATGTCGACAACCCTTCCATGGAAGAGGGCGGCATATCCATAGATTTTTCCGTAGATCACCGAATCAATGATATTGCCCAGTGCTCCTGAAAAGATCAGTGCCACGTTTAATATCAGGCCCCGGTGGTATTTGTGTTTGATCAGGTGTACCAGTCCGTAGCCTATTCCGGCTACAGCACCAATTCTGAAAAGCGACAAAGCCAGCTTTCCAAATTCACCGCCAAACTCCATCCCGAAGGCCATTCCATTATTTTCAGTGAAATGTATAATGAACCAGTTGCCAATGACCTTAAATTCCTGGCCAACGTACATATTGGTCTTGATCCATGTTTTCACTGCCTGATCGGCAAGTAAAACAAGAAATATCACCAGCAATGGTTTAGTATAACCTTTCATTATGCCTGCTTCAGTTTAGCTTCCATACTTAATGTAGCGTGAGGTACTGCACGCAGACGTTCTTTCTGAATCAGTTTACCTGTTTCACGGCAAATACCGTAAGTTTTATTCTCAATGCGTACCAGTGCAGCTTCTAAATTATCAATAAATTTCTTCTGACGGGCAGCAAGCTGGTTCAATTGCTCTTTTTCCATTGTTGCTGATCCGTCTTCCAGTGTTTTATAAGTTCCTGAAGTATCTTCAGTACCATTAGAATTTGGACTGCTTAATGAATTTGTTAAATCAAGAAATTCCTCTCTGGCCATACGAAGCTTGTCCTGGATCAGCACTTTAAATTCTTGAAGCTCGTTATCTGAGTAACGCGTTTTTGTAGGGTTTTCCATAATTTATTATTGTTTTGCAATCAAAATTTGTAGTTCAACATCATCAATTACTATTTTGTTTCCTAAATCGAAATCATCGGTCAGGGTAAGCTCATCTGCTAAAATTTCTGCGCAAATGTAGGCTTTATTATTGTCTACTGCTGCCCTAATCAGGTTATCGTTTTGTAAATTAACCGCTATACGGTCAGTTACCTCAAAATTTAATTCTTTTCTCAGGTTCTGGATCCTGTTGATCAGCTCCCTCGAAAGTCCTTCTTCCTTCAGTTCACCTGTAATGGTCACGTCCAGGGCAACGGTAAGGTTGCCAAGGTTAGTTACCTGCCATCCGGGAATATCTTCAGCAATGATATCAACATCAGCCAAAAGTATCTCATAATTCGTACCTGGAACCCTGAAAAGGCCTTCGGCTTCAAACGTGCCCAGATCTTCCTGACTCATATTGCTGATCAGTTCCGCAACGGTTTTCATGTCCTTGCCTACCTTTGGCCCAAGGGCTTTAAAGTTAGGTTTTATCTTTTTGGTGATGAATCCTGCGGTGTCTGTAATATACTCAATATTCTTGATGTTGGTTTCTGAGAGGATAATTTCTTTAACCAATTCTACCCTGCTTTTAAAAGCCTGGTCCAGTACCGGAATTAAGATCTTGGCAAGGGGCTGACGGACATTGATACCGGATTTCTTTCTCAGGGACAATACCATCGAAGAGATGTCCTGCGCAAGGTGCATACGTTCGTTCAGTTCTGTGTCGATCAGTGAAGTATCAACTTCTTTCCAAAGTGTTAAGTGGATGGACTGTTCTGCCTTTGCAGGTTTGTTCACTGTCAGGTTCTGATACAGCCAGTCTGCAAAAAACGGTGCTATGGGCGACATCAGTTGTGATACCGTTGCCAGACAGGTGTATAATGTCTCATATGCCGCTTTTTTATCGGCTGTCATTTCGCCTTTCCAGAAGCGGCGGCGTGACAAACGGATATACCAGTTGCTCAGGTGTTCATCCACGAAGGATTGTATTGCCCTTGCAGCCTTAGTCGGCTCATACGTATTGTAACTCTCATCCACCTCATTGATCAGGTTTTGCAGCAATGAAAGAATCCACCTGTCCAGTTCCGTGCGGTCTTTTACAGGGGTTTCGTTGTTCTCATCGATTTCAAACTTGTCGATGTTTGCATACAAAGCGAAGAACGCGTATGTGTTATATAAAGTTCCAAAGAACTTGCGCCTCACTTCGTCCAGTCCGTCCATATTGAACTTCAGGTTGTCCCATGGAGAAGCATTGCTGATCATATACCATCTTGTCGCATCTGCACTGTAAGTATCAATCGTATGGAAAGGATCAACACCATTTCCTAAACGTTTGGACATCTTGTTACCGTTCTTGTCCAGGACAAGACCATTGGATACCACATTTTTATACGCAATACCTTTATTGCCTACACGTTCATTGATTGCTTTGATCTCATCACTTGTCTCGCTCAGCATTACTGCTATCGCGTGCAAAGTAAAGAACCATCCGCGGGTCTGATCCACACCTTCTGCGATAAAATCAGCAGGGTACGCATTCTCAAATTCTTCTTTGTTTTCAAAAGGGAAGTGCCATTGTGCATAAGGCATTGCCCCGCTGTCAAACCACACATCGATCATATCCGCTTCACGGATCATCTTTTCTCCTTTAGAAGAGGTCAGGATCACATCATCCACATATGGACGGTGCATATCTTTCAGTTCAAAAGAAGCTTCCATGAAACCTGCATCAACAGATTTTTTGATCTCTGCATTCAGTTCGGCTATAGAGCCGATACATTTTTCTTCCAGGCCATCTGCAGTTCTCCAGATTGGCAGGGGAGTACCCCAGTAGCGTGAACGCGACAGGTTCCAGTCTACCAGGTTTTCCAGCCAGTTACCAAAACGCCCGGTTCCTGTAGCTTCAGGTTTCCAGTTGATCGTCTTGTTCAGCTCTACCATTTTCTCTTTTACAGAAGTGGTTTTGATGAACCAGCTGTCAAGCGGATAATATAATATGGGTTTATCAGTTCTCCAGCAGTGCGGATAACTGTGCTCGTATTTCTTTACGTCGAATGCTTTATTATCTTCTTTCAGCTTGATCGCGATCAGCACGTCAGTTGGTTTAAAATCTGCTGCTTTGCGTTCCTCGTCGCTATAGTATTCTTCCTTTACATAATAACCGGCGAAGTCAGTTACTTCATCAACAAATTTTCCTTGTTTATTTACCAAAGGAAGATCATTGCCCTGGTCGTCTTTTACCATGACAGCAGGTACGCCACTTTCTTTGGAAACCCGGAAATCGTCCGCTCCATAAACAGCGGCTATATGCACGATACCTGTTCCGTCTTCTGTGGTTACATAGTCAGCGGGGATCACGCGGAAGGCTTTTTCCTCCAGCTCCGCATTGGTTACATAATTCATCAGCTGATGATAACGCAAACCAATCAGGTCTTTACCGGTAAACTCCGAAGCGATAGTCCAGGGAATGAGTTTATCCGTGTCTTTAACATCTTCGAAAGAAAGGTTTTCCGCTTCTTTTTTGAAATGTTTTCCTACCAGGTCTTTTGCCAGTACAACACTTACAGGTAAAAAGGTATAGGGGTTAAAGGTTTTTACTTTTACATAGCTGATCTTTTCACCTACAGCCAGTGCACCGTTAGAGGGCAAAGTCCATGGTGTTGTTGTCCAGGCGATGATCGCAGTATCTTCAGTGCTGTTTTCAAACAACACCGGCATCAGAGGATGCTGCTGATCTTTTTTCAGGAAAAACTGTGCTGTGATGGAAGTATCTTTCAGCATTTTATATGTACCCGGCTGGTTCAGCTCATGCGAACTTAAACCTGTACCCGCAGCAGGAGAATAAGGCTGAACAGTATACCCCTTGTATAAAAGGCCTTTATCGTAAAATGTCTTTAGGATCCACCAGAGTGATTCAATGTATTCGTTTTCGTAGGTAATATAGGGTTTTTCAAGATCTACCCAGTAGCCCATTTTTTCTGTCAGGTCATTCCAGATATCGGTATAACGCATCACTTCCTCACGGCAGGCTGCGTTGTAGTCTTCCACAGAAATTTTTACACCTATATCTATTTTGGTGATGCCCAGTTTTTTCTCTACAGCAAGTTCAATAGGAAGTCCGTGCGTATCCCATCCGCCTTTACGTTTCACCTGGAAACCTTTCAGCGTTTTGTATCGGCAAAAAATATCCTTGATAGCGCGGGCCATTACATGGTGAATACCAGGCATACCATTAGCAGAAGGCGGGCCTTCGTAAAAAGTAAATGGGTTAGATTTTGGCCTCGTTGAG
>Ga0308163_10002954_pt1 | contig 14756 bp, 15 predicted proteins | sample PhyTR1_FD_201037 | JGI IMG/M metagenome (GOLD analysis project Ga0308163, IMG submission 201037) | Phyllosphere microbial communities from UC Gill Tract Community Farm, Albany, California, United States - DLSLT.R1 | ecosystem: Host-associated > Plants > Phyllosphere > Unclassified | place: USA...
GCGAACTCGGCGTCCCCGCGGTCGCACCGGCGATCGCCAACGCGCTCTATGCGTCAACGGGCTTCCGCATCCGCAATTTGCCTTTAAGACCAGCGCCATGACCCTGCCCCCCGATCACCCCCCGATTACGAAACCCAAGATCGGCGTGCTGCTGATGAACCTCGGCACCCCCGATGGCCCCGATGCGAAATCGGTGAAGCGCTATCTCGGCGAGTTCCTGTCCGATTCGCGCGTCGTCGAGATCCCGCAGATCGCATGGCAGCCGATCCTGCGCGGCATCATCCTCAACACGCGCCCGAAAAAGTCCGCGCACGCCTATGCGCAGGTCTGGCGCGAGGACGGCTCGCCGCTGGCTGCGATCACCCGGTTGCAGGCCGCCGCGCTGAAGGATTCGTTCGGGCCGGAAGTGCTGGTCGACTGGGCGATGCGCTACGGCAATCCGTCGATCTCGGACCGGCTGACCGTGATGAAGGCGGCGGGCTGCGAACGCATCCTGCTCGCGCCGCTCTACCCGCAATATTGCGCAGCAACGACCGCGACCGCGAACGACAAGGCGTTCAAGCATCTCGCCGGTCTGCGCTGGCAGCCGGCAATCCGCACGCTGCCGCCTTACTATGACGACACGCTCTATATCGACGCGCTGAAGGACTCGCTCGAAGAGGGACTCTCCGCGCTCGATTTCACGCCCGACGCGATCGTGGCCAGCTTCCACGGGATGCCGAAGCGGACGTTGCAGCAGGGCGATCCGTATCACTGTCACTGCCAGAAGACCGCGCGAATGCTCGGCGAGCGGATGGGGCGCGAGTTGACGATCGCGTTCCAGTCACGGTTCGGGCCGCAGAAGTGGCTGGGGCCGGCAACCGACGAGACGCTCGTCGCGCTCGCCAAGGCGGGCAAGACCAAGGTGGCGATCTTCGCGCCGGGCTTCTCCGCCGATTGCCTGGAGACGCTGGAGGAACTGTCGATCCGCGGGCGCGAGAGCTTCGAAGAGGCTGGCGGGACGCACTTCGCGTATCTGCCATGCCTCAACGACAGCCCGGTCGGCATGGAAATGTTGCGCAGCATTTTGGCGCGCGAGCTTGAAGGATGGGTGCGGGCTGGCTAGCCTTCGGCAAAACACTGAGGAGAGAGACTGATGGCACGCGTCGCAATTGTAACCGGTGGTACGCGCGGAATCGGCGAAGCGATCAGTCTCGCATTGCAGGACATGGGCCTGACCGTCGCTGCCACATATGCCGGCAACGACGACCGCGCGCGCGAGTTCACCGAGCGCACCGGGATCAAGGCGTACAAGTGGGACGTCGCCGACTATGATGCGTGCCAGGCCGGCTGCGCGCAAGTCGCCGCCGATCTGGGCGATGTCGATATCGTCGTGAACAATGCCGGCATCACCCGCGACGGCACCATCCTGAAGATGACGTACCAGGATTGGAAAGAGGTGATGGACACCAATCTTGGCGGTTGTTTCAACATGGCCAAGGCCGTCTTCCCCGGCATGCGCACACGCAAATGGGGGCGGATCGTCAACATCGGCTCGATCAACGGGCAGGCCGGGCAGTACGGCCAAGTGAACTATGCTGCGGCCAAGTCCGGCATCCACGGCTTCACGAAGGCCTTAGCCCAGGAAGGCGCGCGCGCGGGCGTGACGGTCAACGCGATCGCGCCGGGGTATATCGATACCGACATGGTGGCGGCGGTGCCGGCCGACGTGCTGGAGAAGATCGTCGCGAAGATCCCGGTCGGGCGGCTTGGCCAGGCGACCGAGATCGCTCGGGGGGTTGCGTTCCTGTGCTCGGAGGAGGGCGGGTTCGTTACCGGGTCGACGTTGAGCATCAATGGCGGTCAGCACATGTACTGACGGGCGCAGGCAGCGCAAAGCGCAGCCGATGCCCGAGAGCAAAGCGAAGCGGGCAGCGCCCGGCACGGCCGGCGGGTCGGTTTACCGAACCCGTCCGACGGCGGCTTTGCCGGCGGCGCTGAATAAAGGTCTACCGGATTACCAAGCACAGTATTGCTTGATCCTGGGGCCCCGCCTTCGCGGGGGAACGAGTAGCGCTGCTTATACCGAACGCCACAGCGTCCGCGGCGAGCAAGGAAGCCAACGAAGCGCTCGGCAACCTACTCCCTCTCCCCTCCGGGGAGAGGGTCGGGGTGAGGGGCTGTTCCAGGCGCAGCATTGCTTGGCGGGGGCCCCCCCCACCCCCCCCCCCCCCGGGGGGGGGGGGCCCCGCGCGGCCCACCCCACCCCCCCCCCCGGGGGGGGTGTGGGGGGGGGTGGGGCCCTGTTCCAGGCGCAGCATTGCTTGGCTACCCCTCACCCAACCCTCTCCCCGGAGGGGAGAGGGCTACCCCGGCTCAACCGACGCCCCAGCCCCAATCACCCGTCGCTGGCGCGCTCGATATCCGCACCCACCGCGCTCAGCTTCTCCTCAAGACGCTCATACCCACGGTCGAGGTGATACACCCTGCCCACAGACGTCTCGCCATCCGCCGCCAACCCCGCCAAGATCAAGCTCATCGAAGCCCGCAGGTCGGTCGCCATAACCTGCGCCCCGACCAGCTTGTCGACGCCGCGAACCATCGCGGTGCGGCCGTGGACCTGAATATCCGCGCCCATCCGTGCCAACTCCGGCACGTGCATGTAGCGGTTCTCGAAGATCGTCTCGGTCAGCATGCTGGCGCCGTCGGCCATGCAAAGCATTGCCATAAATTGGGCCTGCATGTCGGTGGCGAACCCGGGGTACGGCGCGGTCGATAGCGTCAGGGGTTGCAGCTTGCCGTCCGACGCGACGCGCACGCCGTCCTTGGTCGGCGTCACCGACACGCCCGCCTCGACCAGCGCATCGATCGTCGCGCCCATGTCCGGGATCGACACGCCGACCAGCTCCAGGTCGCCGCCGGTGATCGCCGCCGCGCACGCATAGCTGCCCGCCTCGATCCGGTCGGGCATCACCGCATAGGTCGCGCCGTGCAGCCGATCGCGGCCTTCGATCGTCAGCGTCTCGGTGCCGATCCCGTCGATCGACGCGCCCATCGCGACGAGGCAGTTGCAGAGGTCGACGATCTCCGGCTCGCGCGCGGCGTTCTCGATCACCGAGGTACCCTTGGCGAGCACCGCCGCCATCACGACGTTCTCGGTCGCACCCACAGACACGATCGGGAAGCGGAAGCGTCCGCCGGGCAGGCGCCCGCCCGGCGCGATCGCCTTCACATAGCCCGCCGCCATCTCCAGCTCGGCACCGATCGCCTCCAGAGCGCGCAGATGCAGATCGATCGGGCGGTTGCCGATCGCACAGCCGCCCGGCAGCGACACCGTCGCCTCGCCGCCGCGCCCGAGCAGCGGCCCGAGCACCAGGATCGACGCGCGCATCTTCCGCACGATGTCGTAGGGCGCCTCGGTCGAGGTGAGGTTACCCGCGCGGATCGTCATCACCCGGCCGAAATCCTCGGGCCGCGTGCCCTGGATCGCGGTCGACGCGCCAAGCTGGTTGAGCAGATGGCCGAAGCCGTCGACGTCCGCCAGCCGCGGCAAATTGCGCAGCGTCAGCGGCTCTTCGGTCAGCAACGCGCACGGCATCAGCGTGAGCGCGGCGTTCTTCGCGCCGGAGATGGGCAAGCGCCCGGACAGGCGATTGCCGCCGCGAATGAGAATACGGTCCATCCCGGGTGTCTATCGCGGCTGGCGTTCTGCGCAAGGGCCGCGCATCGATCGGGCGACAGGCGGATGCTGGCCGGGGGTCGAGTCCCGCGTCGGGACCGGGCGCGCCATCCGAAGCGCTAACACACCCCGCTTGATCGACTTTAATGCGCGGAAATCCTAGCTTTGCTCTGTGGTTCTCGAACATTGGGGACCATTACAGAGTGCCGGACAGCTGCTTCGCCGACCGCGTCGGCGATCTCATCGACCTGTCGATGAACGAAAAGGCTGCGTTAGCGCGGTTGGAGGAGCGCCCGCGGGACTTGCGTCGCGGTGCCGTCCTCGTGCGCGAGAATGATCCGCAGGCCGAACTCTTCATCCTGCAACGCGGCATGGCGATGAGCTATGTGCTGCTCGACGACGGCAGCCGCCAGATCCTGCGCTTCCTGTATGCCGGCGACATGCTGGCGGTGTCGGCGCTAGTGTATCGTGATTCGCCCGAGACGGTGGTCGCGCTGACCGACTGCACGGTATGTTCGTTCGATCGTTCGGCGATGACCGGGCTCGTCACCGATCACCCACGGCTGTCGGCGCTCATCATGGTGATGAACCAGATGGAGAAGGTCGCGCTGACCGACCGGCTCGCCGCACTCGGCCGCACCTCGGCGAAGGCGCGGATCGCGGCGTTGCTGCTCGAGATGCGCAACCGCATGCGGATGCGCGACCGCGCGATGGGCAACAGCTTCACGCTCGGCCTGACGCAGGAGGAGATCGGCGACGCCACCGGGCTTACGGCGGTCCACGTCAACCGCATGCTGCGACAACTGGAAGAGGACGGCCTGATTCGCCGCGAGATGGGCCGCGTCACCCTGCTCAACGAGGTGCAATTGGCGCAGGCCGCGAACTACATCGATCGTTTCGAAGGGCTCGACCTGCGCTGGTTGCCGCCAGCGCGGTAAAACCTTCCTTCAATCCTCACCCGCAAGGGGGAGGTGGCTGGCTCTTGCCAGACGGAGGGGGAGGATACGAAGCAGGGGTGGCGCGTGCCTCCCCCTCCGTCACCTTCGGTGCCACCTCACCCTGGCGGGGGAGGATCAGCAGACGGTTAGCTCAAGCCTTCTCGAGCGTGCACTGTAGCGGGTGCTGGTTCTGCTTGGCGAAATCCATCACCTGCGACACCTTGGTCTCTGCCACCTCGTAGCTGAACGTCCCACACACCCCGACGCCCTTCTGGTGGACGTGGAGCATCACGCGAGTCGCGGCCTCCATGTCCATGCGGAAGAAGCGCTGTAGACACAGCACGACGAATTCCATCGGCGTATAGTCGTCGTTGAGCATCAGCACGCGGTACGGCGTCGGCTGTTTGGTCTTCGCGCGCGTCTTGGTCGCGATACCGGCGCCGATGCCGCCCCCGGCACCATCCTCGCCACCATCGTCGCGGCGCTCGGCCATCTGCTCGCCCGTCCGCTGGGGAGTCGTCATTTCAGGGGTCAAAAGCATGCTGCCAAAATATGGCATGCCGGGGGGCAAGAGCAAGGGGGCGGCCGCAAACCTCGCGCGAAAACCGCAAATGCAAAAGGGGCGACCGTCGCGTGACGGCCGCCCCTTTCGTAACGCACTGCCCGAAGGCGGCGCGCTGTCGACTTAGGCCGAGATCTTCATCTTGTCGGTCGCGACCGCAACGCGGTTCGAGATCGGCTGTGCGAACTCGCCGAACATCTTGAGCATCCGCTCGGTCGAGCGCGAGCCCTCGGCGATCATCGTGTCGAACGCGGTGCGCGCATAATCGCCCTGGAGCTTCATGAACTCGGTCGGCGACTTGGCGGCAGCGAGCGTCTTGGCGGCTTCGGTAGCGCTCTCGAACGAGGTCTTGGCGTAGTCGGCAGCTTCCTGGCCGAGCGCCTCGACGTTCTTCGCGGCGATCTTCGACGACTCGACGAGCGCCTCAATGTTGCCCTTGCCGAAGGCGACGAAATCTTCCGCCATCTTCGCCGACTTTTCCATCGCGCCCTTGGCCTGCTCGTTGAATTCGGCGGTGTTGGCGCCGCTGAACAGGGCTTTGGTCTTCTCGGTGATGCTCTGGATCGTGTCCATCGTGGCGTCCTTTGTTTCGCTGGCTAGGGTTTCGCTAGCTGGGATCCCCGTTGGCGCAGCGGCCTGAATCGGGGCGGGAATGTCCGTGTGCGGCGATACAAAAGCAGCCGCGAGAGGTTGAGGTGCCGGCGTCTTGGCGATCGGCTCGAATGCCGGTTTCGCCGGCTTGGCGACGGTCCGAGGAGCCTTCGCGATGGCGGCAGGCTTCGAACCGGCCTTGGCCGTCCGTTTCACGATATCCACCATCCACGCACCTCTCTTCGGAGTTATGTCGCGGTCTTCATACACGATTCGCGGCGCCGCACAATAAAATTGTGCACTGCACCATGACGCAGACGTAAGGTAGCGCTATCGGCTCTTCACATACTCGCCGGGCGCCTCGCCGAGCGCCTTCAGAGCCCCCTCACCCGGCAGCCGCGCACCGTCCGCGGCCACCGTCTCGGCACCGAGCGCGCGCAACCATTCGACCCAATCCGGCCACCAACTGCCCTTCGTCTCGGTCGCACCGGCAACGAAGTCGCCGAGAGTCGTGTGCGCCCCCGGATTGGTCCAGTATTGATACTTCCCCGCAGCCGGCGGATTGACCACGCCCGCGATATGCCCCGACCCCGCCAGCACGAACTTCAGCGGCCCGGCAAATAATTGCGTGAGTTTCCAGACGCTTTCAGCCGGCGCGATATGATCCTCGCCCCCCGCCTGGACATAGCTTGGCGTCGCGACCTTGGTCAGATCGATCGGCGTACCGTCCACGGTCATCGTGCCCGTCACCAGCAGATTGTCGCGGTACAGGTCGGTCAGATAGCTCAGATGCCATTTCGCGGGCAGGTTGGTCGTGTCGCCGTTCCAGTGGAGCAGGTCGAACGGCACGTAATCCTGCCCCAGCAGGTAATTCTGCGTGACATAGTTCCAGATCAGGTCGCGCCCGCGCAACAGGTTGAACGTCGTCGCCATGTAGCGCCCGTCGAGGAACCCCTCGGGAGACAGCGACGCGACCATCTTCAACTGCTCGTCATCGATGAAATGCTGCAGCTCGCCAGCCTGCGCGAAATCGACCTGCGCGGTGAAGAACGTCGCGCTAGCCACCTTCGCGGCCTCGCCCCGCGCCGCCAGCAGCGCCAGCGTCGCGGCCAGCGTCGTCCCCGCCACGCAATAGCCGATCGTATGCACCGCCGGCACGTCGAGCGCGGCGCGAACCGTATCGATCGCATCCACCTGCGCCCCGACATAGTCGTCCCAGACCACGTCCTTCATGCTCGAATCGGCGGATTTCCACGACACCATGAACACGGTGATGCCCTGCTCGACCGCCCAGCGGATGAAGCTCTTCTCCGGCGTCAGGTCGAGGATGTAGAACCGGTTGATCCACGGAGGAAAAATCACGAGCGGCGTCGCCAGCACCTTGTCGGTGGTCGGGCTGTACTGGATCAGTTCGTAGAGCGGCGTGCGTTTCACCACCTTGCCCGGCGTCATCGCCAGGTTGCGCCCGAGCTCGAACGCGCCGTCGGGCGTATGCGTCACCTGCCCGCGGGCAAGATCCGCCATCATGTTCTGCAGGCCTTTCAGCAGGTTCTCGCCGCGCGTTTCGATCGTCTTCTCGATCACCTGCGGGTTGGTCAGCGCGAAATTGGTCGGGCTCATCGCATCGACGAACCCCTTGGTCGCGAACCGCAGCTGCTCCTTCTGCTTAGGGTCGAGCCCGTCCACCGCCTCGACGCCGCGCAGCATGTGGTCGCCGATCAACTGGTAACTCTGCCGGATCAGGTCGAACACCGGTTCGCGCCATTGCGGCGCCTTGAAGCGTTTGTCGGTAACCGGCGCGGGTTCGGGCGCCTTGGCGGGATCGAGAAACCGCTGCCACAGAGTCAGGCTCTCGGCCCAGAAATCGCGCGCGCGCTCCAGTGTCGCGGGGTCGGTGAAACCGGGGATCGCCGGGATACCCTCGGGCTTCACCTGCATCGCGGCGAGCCCCTGCTCCATCATCATCTGCTGCGCACGCCCCATCACCCACGTCCAATGCTGGAGATCGGGCAGGGTCGGCGTGGAGGCGTCGGGAGGAGTATCGGCCATGGCATCCTCTGCTTTTTCGGGAGCTTAACGCAGACGCAGGCTCGGCGGAAGCATGGTCACATCGACGATTGTTGGTCGCAGGAAACTCAACGATCCTCCCCCGCCAGGGGGAGGTGGCTGGCCCTTGCCAGATGGAGGGGGAGGAAACGGAGCAGAGGTCGCGCCTGCCTCCCCCTCCGTCACCTTCGGTGCCACCTCCCCCTTGCGGGGGAGGATAGACTGAATACCCCAGCTTTCGCCCCCGCGACGAATGAGGCGGATGACGCCCCCCTTCACCTGCGGTACAGCACCCGCTCCTCCAGCTTGAGGCTGATCATGTCCGAAGACTTCTACCGCATCAAACGCTTACCCCCCTATGTCATCGCCGAAGTGAACGCGATGCGGGCGGCGGCGCGCGCGGGCGGGGAGGACATCATCGATCTCGGCATGGGCAATCCCGACCTGCCGCCGCCCGAGCACGTCATCGAGAAGCTCGTCGAAGTCGCGCGCAAGCCCAGCGCGCACGGCTATTCGCAGTCGAAGGGCATCCCTGGCCTGCGGAAAGCCCAAGCGAACTATTACGGCCGCCGCTTCGGGGTCGACGTCGATCCAGAGACCGAGGTCGTCGTGACGATGGGCTCGAAGGAAGGCCTCGCGAGTCTGGCCACCGCGATCACCGCGCCCGGCGACGTCGTGCTCGCGCCCAACCCGTCCTATCCGATCCACACCTTCGGCTTCATCATCGCCGGCGCGACGATCCGTGCGGTGCCAACCACCCCGGACGAGGCGTATTTCGAGAGCCTCGAGCGCGCGATGGCGTTCACCGTGCCCGCGCCGTCGGTGCTGGTGATGGGCTATCCGTCGAACCCGACCGCCGAAGTCGTCGACCTCGCCTTCTACGAGCGCGTCGTCGAATTCGCGAAGAAGCACAAGCTGTGGGTGATCTCCGACCTCGCCTATTCTGAGCTGTATTTCGACGGCAAGCCGACCCCCTCGATCCTCCAGGTGCCGGGCGCGAAGGACGTCGCGATCGAGTTCACCTCGCTCAGCAAGACATACTCGATGGCCGGCTGGCGGATGGGGTTCGGGGTCGGCAACAAGACGCTGATCGCGGCGATGACGCGCGTGAAGTCGTACCTCGATTACGGCGCGTTCACGCCGATCCAGGCCGCCGCCTGCGCCGCACTCAACGGTCCCCAGGACATCGTCGAACGCAACCGCCAGCTCTACCACAAGCGCCGCGACGTACTGGTCGAGAGCTTCGGTCGCGCCGGCTGGGACATCCCGAGCCCCCGTGCGAGCATGTTCGCATGGGCCCCACTGCCGCCCGCACTCGCGCACTTAGGTAGCCTTGAGTTCACCAAACAATTGCTGACTCACGCGCATGTCGCTGTTGCTCCAGGCGTGGGCTACGGCGAAAACGGCGAGGGCTATGTGAGGATCGCGATGGTCGAGAACGAACAGCGGCTCCGCCAGGCGGCGCGCAACGTGAAGAAATATCTCCAGTCGATGGGCGTCAACACGCCCGCGCGTGGCGCCGGCTAACCCGCCAGCGTGGATATCAATCCGTTATATTCGGTGGCCGGCGTGCTCGTCGGGCTCATCGTCGGGCTGACGGGTGTCGGTGGCGGGTCGCTGATGACACCGCTGCTGGTGCTCGTCTTCGGCTTCCACCCCGCCACCGCAGTCGGCACCGACCTGCTCTACGCGTCGGCGACCAAGACGGTCGGGACGACGGTGCATGGCTGGCGCGGCACGGTCGACTGGCAGGTCGTCCGCCGACTCGCGACCGGCAGCGTCCCCGCGGCAATCGCGACGTTGCTCGTGCTCAACCATCTCGGCGAGAAATCGTCCGACACCGGCCACGCGATCACCGCCGTGCTTGGCGTGACGCTGATCCTGTCGGCAGTCGCGACCTTCTTCCGCGGCAAGATCGTCGCGTGGCTGACGCCTCGCATCGGCACGGTAGGCGGCGAGCGCCAGGCGATGCTGACGATCCTGCTCGGCGCAGTCCTCGGCGTGCTGGTCTCGCTGACCTCGGTCGGCGCCGGCGCGCTGGGCATGACCGCGCTGCTGATCCTGTACCCGACGTTGCCGATCAACCGGCTGGTCGGCTCGGACATCGCGCACGCGGTGCCGTTGACGCTGCTCGGCGGGATCGGCCACTGGATCCTCGGCTCGGTCGACGTCGACCTGCTCGTGTCGCTGCTGATCGGCTCGATCCCCGGCATCATCGTCGGCAGCCTGATCGCGACGCGCGTTTCCGACCGCGTGCTGGTGCCTGTCCTTGCGACCGTGCTGGCGCTGGTCGGCGTGAAGCTGATCTTCTGACATGCGGCCGGGTTCGCCTTCTCGACCAGGTTCCGCGTGCGCTATGCCGAGATCGACGGCCAGCGCATCGTCTTCAACTCGCGCTATCTGGAATATGCCGACGTCGCGGTCACCGAGTTCTGGGAATGGACCGGGATCGCGGAGGCTCTGCCGGACGTCTGGCCGACCACCGAGTTCAACGTGCGGCGGACGGAGATCGACTACCTCAAGCCGTTCCGCCTCGGGGACACGGTCGAGGCGTTCGTGCGGATCGAAAAGATCGGCACGACGAGCCTGACGAAGCGGTTCGAACTCGCGCATGCGGAGACGGGGGAACTGCACACGGTGATCACCATGGTCAGCGTGCACGTCGATCTGGAGACCGGCCGCCCGGTGCCGCTCCCAAATGCGATCCGCACGGTGGTGGAGGCGCTACCGACCCACTGACACAACAGCCCCCCTCCCTGAAAGGGAGGGGTAGGGGGGTGGGTCGGCCAATTGGCGAGCGAAAGCGCCAGCCCCAAACCGACCCACCCCCAGCCCCTCCCTTCCAGGGAGGGGGGCAGAAGGAGGCCTACTCCGCCGCCTGAGCTTCGGCCTCCACCCCATCCCCAGCGACCTCCCCAGGCAGCGCCCAGATCAGGTCCCCCTTCCCCAGCACGCGCCCGTCATGCGACCGCACCGACACCGGCTGCAACGGCCGCCGATCGCGTTCGTCCACCAGGATCGGAAACGCCGGCACGCAAGTTTCCCACCGCTCGCCCCATTGCCGGAGTGCGATCATCGTCGGCAGCAGCGCGAAACCCTTGTCGGTCAGTCCGTACGCGATCTTGCGCCGATCCTCCGGGATAGGCTGACGCTGCAAAATCCCGTGCTCGACCAGCCGCGCCAGCCGGTTCGCGAGGATGTTGCGCGCGATCCCCAGTTCCGACTGGAACTCCTCGAAATGGTGCAGGCCGTTGAACGAGGCGCGCAGGATCAGGAACGACCAGCGCTCACCCATCGCCTCCAGCGCGGCGGGGAGGCTGCATTCGAGCAGGGGTTCGCGCAATTTGCCCACGGCGTCTTCCTTCTTGGACAGCGATGCTACCGCATAACTTCAATAAACGAAATGCCTGTACGTTTTCAGTTGCAACTCAAAACTTATCTCGATAAGTGGCAATTAGAAACCTTTTAGGAGTCTACTGATGTCCGTCATCACCCGCGCAATTCTCGCCGCCGCTCCCGCCCTCGCGACAGGGTTCGCAGCGCTGCTCGCGACACCGGCATCGGCACAGCTCCCGATCAACTATTATATAGCCGTCCCCACCGCCGCACCCGCCTCGACACGGCTCATCACCAACGGCACGGCCTGGCGCTGGGAGAACGCGGCGTTCGTCTCCAGCAAGGCGCCCCAGCGCGACGTGATCCTCTGCGCCGCGGTCGCCAAGCGCGTGGGGCCACTCGCCAGTTTCACGGTGGCGGGCAAGGCGTATGACGCCGATGCACTGGCGTCGTGCAACAACCACGCGAAATAACGAGGAATTTGTTGCAAAGCAGCGTCGCCCGGCCCCATCTATGGCCGGTGCTGCGCCAATATGAACTGGTCGATCGCGTCCTCGACTACGATCCCGACGCCGACGAGGCGATGCTGAACCGCGCCTATGTCTTCTCGATGCAGGCGCACGGGTCGCAAAAACGCGCAAGCGGCGACCCGTATTTCAGCCACCCGATCGAGGTGGCGGGGATCCTCACCGACCTGCACCTCGATGCGGAGACGATCGCCACCGCGATCCTCCACGACACGATCGAGGATACGGTCGCCACGCCGGAGGAGATCGAGCGGCTGTTCGGCCCGTCGGTCGCGCGGCTGGTCGACGGCGTGACGAAACTGTCGAAGATCGAAGCGCAGACCGAGAACGAGCGCGCCGCGGAGAATCTGCGCAAATTCCTGCTCGCGATGTCCGACGACATCCGCGTGTTGCTGGTCAAGCTCGCCGACCGCCTGCACAACATGCGGACGCTGCATCACATCGCCAAGCCGGAGAAGCGCCGCCGCATCGCCAAGGAGACGATGGACATCTACGCGCCGCTCGCCGAGCGGATCGGCATGTACGAGTTCATGCGCGAGATGCAGTCGCTGGCGTTCGAACAGCTCGAGCCCGAAGCCTCCGAATCGATCAACCGCCGCCTCGAACAGTTGAAGAAGGGCGACGGCGACCGCATCGCCAAGATCGCCTCCGGCCTGAAGCTGGTCCTGTCTCGCGCCGGCGTCGATGCGGAAATCTCGGGACGCGAAAAACACCCCTATTCGATCTTCCGAAAGATGTCCGAACGCCACATCAGCTTCGAACAACTCTCCGATGTAATGGCCTTCCGCGCAATCGTCCCAACGGAGGAGGATTGCTACCGCGTGCTCGGGATCATCCACCAGCGCTGGCCGATGGTGCCGGGGCGGTTCAAGGACTATATCTCGACGCCCAAGCGCAACGGCTATCGCTCGCTGCACACCTCGGTGATCCACGCCGACAGCGCGCGAATCGAGATCCAGATCCGCACCGCCGACATGCACGCGCAGGCCGAATTCGGGCTCGCCGCGCATTGGGCATACAAGCAGCAGATCAACGGCAGCGACCGGCAGGTCAGCTGGATCCGCGACCTCGTCGAGATTCTCGATACCGCCGAGAGCCCGGAGGAGCTGCTCGAACACACGCGGATGGCGATGTACACCGATCGCATCTTCGCGTTCACGCCGAAGGGCGAGCTGATCCAGTTGCCCAAGGGCGCCACCTCGATCGACTTCGCGTACGCGGTGCACACCGATCTCGGCGACCAGGCGGTCGGTGCGAAGGTCAACGGCCGCGTCGTGCCGCTGTCGACGGTGATCGAGAATGGTGACCAGGTTCAGATCCTGCGCTCGAAGGGCCAGTCGCCACAACCGCAATGGCTCAACGTCGCGACCACCGGCAAGGCGCTTGCCGCGATCCGCCGGCACCTGCGTCAGAAGGAGCGCGTCGAGCAGATCGCGCTCGGCCAGACCCTGTACGAGGATATCGTCACCCGGCTGCCTGCGCAGATCGGCACCGATGCACTCAGCCACGCGCTGAAGCGCCTGAAGCTGCCTGACGACTCGTCGCTGATGGTCGCGATCGCGCGGCGGACGTTGTCCGATGCCGCGGTGATGGAGGCGCTGATGCCCGGCTCGGCGGGCGCGGACGTGACGCATGCGCTGGCGCCACAATCGAGCGCGATATCGATCAAGGGCCTGACCCCCGGCGTTGCCTACGACCTCGCGACGTGCTGCCATCCGGTGCCGGGCGACCGCATCGTCGGGTTGCGCCGGCCCGATGCCGGGATCGAGGTCCACGCGATCGACTGCAAGGTTCTCGCCGAACTCGCCGAGCGATCGGAAAACGAGACCGACTGGGTCGACGTCGCCTGGGGCGACGAGACCGAGGGCGCCGTCGCACGCATATCGGTGATGGTGAAGAACGAGCCGGGCTCGCTCGGCATCGTCTCGACGATCATCGGCGGGCACAAGGCGAACATCATCAACCTGCGGCTCGATACGCGCGACAAGAGCTTCCACACTAACGAGATCGATGTCGAGGTGCATGACGTGCAGCAACTCATGCGGCTGATGGCAGGGCTGCGCGCGGCGGATGCGGTGCATACCGTGGAGCGGGTGTAGAAACATCCGACGATGACGGCGGGCGCGACGGGCGCTAGACGGGGGCGATGAACCGTCCGTCTCTTTCGATTGTCGTCCCCTGCTATAACGAGGCGGCATGCCTCGACATCCTGCACGCGCGTATTTCCGGCGCGGCGAAGGTCGCGGTCGGCGACGATTACGAGATCGTCCTGATCAACGACGGCTCGCGCGACGACAGCTGGGGCGTGATGCAGCGCCTCGCCGCCGCCGACCCGCGGCTGGTCGCGATCAACCTCTCGCGCAACCACGGCCACCAGTTGGCGCTCACCGCCGGCCTGGATCTTTGCGCGGGCGAGCAGATCCTGATCATCGACGCCGATCTCCAGGACCCGCCGGAATTGCTGTCCGACATGCGCGCGGCGATGGCGGCGAGCCAGGCCGACGTCGTGTACGCGGTGCGCCGCCAGCGCGCGGGCGAGACGATGTTCAAGAAGGCTACCGCCGCCGCGTTCTACCGCATGCTGACGCGGATGACAGATACGCCGATCCCGCTCGATACCGGCGATTTCCGGTTGATGAGCCGGCGCGCTCTGGATGCGTTCCTGTCGCTCCCCGAACAGGCCCGCTTCATCCGCGGCATGGTCGCCTGGATCGGCTTCAAGCAGGTGCCCTTTCCGTACGACCGCGCCGAGCGGCTCGCGGGTGAGACGAACTACCCCCTCGCCAAGATGATCCGACTTGCGTTCGACGCCGTCACCGGCTTCTCCACCGCCCCGTTACGGTTCGCCAGCCACGCCGGTCTCGCGCTGACCGGCGTGTCGCTGTTGCTGTTCGTCTATATCGCGATCGGCTGGCTGTCGGGCAGCGCAGTGCAGGGCTGGACCTCGACGATGCTCGTCACGGTGTTCTTGGGCGCGGTGCAGATGTTCGTGCTGGGGATGATCGGCGAGTATCTCGGGCGGCTGTACGTCGAGTCGAAGCGTCGGCCGCTGTATATCGTCGCCGACGTCGCCGGCCCGATCCAGGGCAAGGCGACAC